>Ga0116229_10014204_pt1 | contig 11100 bp, 6 predicted proteins | sample S1TSphgellanicum_3_FD_87313 | JGI IMG/M metagenome (GOLD analysis project Ga0116229, IMG submission 87313) | Host-associated microbial communities from peat moss isolated from Minnesota, USA - S1T2_Fc - Sphagnum magellanicum MG | ecosystem: Host-associated > Plants > Peat moss > Unclassified... | reverse complement strand
TACTTACCCTCCCCCCCAAATTACACCTAATTTCTCTTCCTTTTTTCTATTTGATTTTAATCAATTATATTTTTTTTTAAAAATGTATGGGTTATTTTTTTTTTTTTTTTTTTTTTTTTTCATTATTTAAATTTGGCTGAGTTGGTCACACATTAGCCCCTCTTTGAGCTGTAATTGCCACATGAGCATATTATGTGTCAAATTGCCCAACTACATGGTAAGGAGGCATGAAGGTCTTCAACGATTAAGGGAAAAATCTAGTCGGATATGATTCAATACAAAAGAGTTTTATAAGTAAGTTGTGGGGCTACAAGCTTTCAACTTTTTTGAAGTTTTTTGCGAGTAATTATGTTTTTATTTCCATTTTTTTGTGACAAAGCTATATGGGGGAATTGAACCCCGATGTATAGAGGCCTTGCCCATTGCAACATAAAGCCTAATTTACACCCAAAAAAATAATGTTAGTCCTAAATCCTCAATGCAAAAAAAATGTCAATTCATGTTTCCTTAAGGCCCAAAAGGGAGTTGGAACTTGATTGAAGCTTCAAAAATCATCATAGCCAAAATATCATGGATCATGGAAGTAAAGGGTAGCTATAGAACTCACATTCATCTTCAAGCTTCAACACCATATTGACTTCTGTTTTTTTTTCAATTTTGAATTTTTGTTCCAAATGGGAAGTTTTACATGGTGAAGAACTTCTAATTGAAAATTCAAATGACTAGCTCCAAATGTTCAATCAATTGATTCCTTAATTTAGTTTTCATAAAGGTGAGTGTAGGAAAACACCATTCATTTTCTACTAAAGGTTATTAAACCAATAACTTGCACCACAAGTTCAACCAACTTGATATATTCAAGGATTTTTTTGTTCAAGAATCTGAGATGAAAAATGGGTTCTCCATAGCTTAGTAAGTAGGTTGACATCAAATGGTTTTCACATTGCCAATTTAACATTATTCTTCATGATGAGGACAAACAAAGATATTCGCAAATTAAAGGTAGTGGTTGAAAACTGTTTTGGAACCCATACCTCATTAAACTTGACCTTTTTAAGTTCGCAAAAGGTAGCCTTGAATATTATTAAATAAGTAACAAACTTGATTTCAGGTACTAGTTGCAACCAATACTAAGGGTACACAACCTGAAATGCATCCATTAAATCTTAGTCTAGGAATCAACATTGCTACTTTGTAATAAATTGATAGCAACTTTTATACAATGTTGTTTCATAGTTGCCACAACTTATTTATACACATCTTGTCACAAAACTAAATGCCCCAATCCGATCAACATATGTGGCCTAAACATGATGCCCAACAAATTCAAAAGTTAGGCGATCTATTCCTATATTTAGATCTATGATCCATCAAAAACTTATGTTCTCATGAGTAGAATTGATAAAGGCATGAAAATTTTCAAACACATCATTTTGGAAATAAGATTGGTTGTGACAGTACATTTAATATACATCCCCTTCACAAATTTTCATTGTTGCTATATGAAATCACACACAAAAACATCACGTAGTTGGGAAAATTTGATCAATGAATGGATTGCTTCCAATAGTCACATAATGGCATTCAACCCCAACAACGTTTCTACATTCGTCAACAAACACAAATTAGACTTGGTAGAAGCTATGGTGGGTGCATCTAATGCCATCTTCATGATGAAGGTGTGGTATTTAGACAACACATGCTTGATAGGATTGATCATGGATATGGACACCTGGTTTTGATGTTTCATAATATTTTGTTGCTTTTAGTCCATGATCTTTGCTAATTTGGTAAACTCAAAATGTCTTTTGGGGCTGTAGTTGAAATAAGCATAAAACATTACAAAGATGCTTCAATGCGAAATACCAAAGGTAAGTGTGAGAAGGATTGTATCACTAAGTTAATCTGATGAACCATACAATGTACAACAATGATAATGGAATTTGGTGTAAATGGAACATACCACCATTGCATTTGAATTATAACTTTAGATCTAAGACCTTGGAAGGTATTGACCCCATTAGTACCAAAACATACCAACCTTGAAGTAAGGTCTTCTTCCTACAAACCCCCTTGTGTCATCAAAAAGTTCATGATCAACAAAATTAGACTAGCAACTTTGGATCTAGAAAGCACATGTTTCACATTTGACAACAAAGGTATGTGACACCAATCTTGGACAATAAAACCCTACACACTTGCCCAATTAAATTTTGTTCATTGCTACTAGTGCCCATTGCCATGTATACTTGCAACCTTAATGCTTAAAGGTTCACTACTATAGTGCTATTGCTGCCCATTACCATGTATAACTGCAACCTTAATGCTCAAATGTTCACACAAGAAATCCAACCGAACTTCCTAATACCATTTGCAATTTTGGTAAGTGAAAAAAGGTTTACAAATCAGGTCATGACTCACTATTGTTGCAGTCGATGGTGCATTTTAGAAAATTGAATTTCGATTGTGGCATTACACATCATAGGAACCACACACATTGTGAGCCTTGATATTTGCATAGTGTGTTCTAATTTTTGACTCCCGAGTCTTAAGCATCCTAAACAAAGATAATTGAAAAATGAATTCAGACAAAAAAAGTTATCATCAATCCTTGTCAAAAAGTATCAAAAATCTAACATTGAACAATTTGAGTGCATAGTAAAAATTTGGGAATCTAAGGGCTTTAATTGCTTCAACAATAGATCATGAAAATCTAGGTGCTACGGAAAAGGTTACAATAGATTTAATGACGGATTGTGATTTGCAAAATGTGAGTGCACAAATCATCGATGTTGATAATTGATGCAAGTGTCAAAGTTGATAGTTGATGTAAGCACCAATGCTAAGTCTTAATAGTCAATGTTGAGTCCTAATAGTTAATACACAAGTCGATGTTGATAGTTGATGCACAAGTCAACAACAACAATCAATGACGATAGTCAATGCACAAATTGATGTGCAAGTTAACATTAATAGTTGATGCGCAAGTCGACATTGGTAATCAATGCACAAGTTGACATTAGTAGTTGATGTGCAAATCAACAACAACAATCAACGATGATAGGTCACAATGCGCTTCAATGATGAAACTTGCAAAGGTGGGACTCAAGATTTGGCATTCATTTCACACAAAAACCTACAACAAATACTCAAATGGAATTTGGGAACATTGATCAAGATTCAATAGTCACTACATAGTGCACACAAAAACATACTTGACAAACATTCAAATGGAATGATTGTTGAAATCAAAATTTTAAAAAAAAACTTGCATTTCAAAAGAGTAGCAAACTTAGTTCAATGTTTAAGTTTATTGGTTAGTGATCATGATTTGTGGTTATTGAAGCTTGAGCTAGTGCTTTATTGCAACGCCAATTCACTGTACAAGTTAGAACACTCAATGCTCAATGGTTCATACAAGCTTGCAACGAATTTACATCTATTATAGACTCACAAGCACCATGTTGAAAGATTTATTATGAAATTCGTCACTCCCATCATTTAAACTTTGGTTGGTAGTTGCTTGAAGCTTGCAAGCTACAACATTGTAGAATGCACATTACACATCAACATTGGAATATGGAGTATGGAGTTTAGACAAATCACCATTCAACATAAGGCAAGCGAAATGGGTTTTGGGGGGAGGGAAGGTATAGTGAAAACTCATTTGAAGGAGGCTAGGGTTTTAATATTGACAGTCTTCAAGGTGAAGATTTAATGATCTACCTTAAACTAAACTTTGAACTATGTGAATAGTTGTTTTCCCACGACGAGAAGTCCATTGTTTACATGGTAGCAACTTTGAAACATTTTTAATGAAATATTTGCAATTTTTTATATTTTTTCAAATTAAAAAACCCTTTGTGATTTGCTAACCCAATATTTATGTCGAAAAAAAGAAAACTTTTGCTCAAAAAAAAACACTGGTAGGGTGCAGTGGAAGTAGGATGGTTTACATGACAATAGGTTATCAAGGTGAAACATTGATAACTCAATTGTGGTTCATCCACAATTGAGTCATAAGAAACTTCCAATGGATGGTTCATTGGTGGGTGTTGGGTCACATCATCCATTAACCCACCCCATGCAAACATTGATTTCAAAACAAAACACATTCTTTACACAAAAACAAGGTTTTGATATGCTTTCCCAAGGTTTTAACCTACAAATGAACAACCAACCTAGTTTTCTTTTTGAATTTGTTGGTACATTATAAATCATAATGTTAATTCCTCCTAGCTTTGGACACACATCACAAATCTACAAGGTCCTTCTAGGGTGGCCAAAGTGAATTAGCATAGAAGAGCTCACCATGTCATCACAAACTTCCTGGGGAAAAATAATTATGTGGAAATAATGAGAATTGGAATATAATGTAATTTGGATCAAATGTCAATTTAAATTTTTCAAAAAATGTTAAAATTATATTTTATTATCATAGTATCAACATAAACATAAATACTTTTTTAAATAATATAAATTTTAAGTCTACTTGAATGATAAAATTTTACATTTGTGTCACTAAAATTATGGTAAAATGACAAATCATTATTCTTTTCATCATCATAATCATAGAATTAATAAGTCAAAACCATTGTTGATTATGTTTATATATTTTCAACAAAAATTTTATAAAAAATAAAGTAATAAAATGAAAAATACACAACAATGATGTGAAAACAACTTAATAAATAACATAAATTTAATGATTCATTACAATCATATTGAAATTTTTCTAAACAAATTTGTGATAGTAGGTTCATCTTAGTAGCCACTCACCCAGTTATTTACCTACATAATCACTAATTACATTCCTTATCTGATTACCTATGTTGTAATTATGTATGACTCTATTTATGTAAATACCCCACACCTAGAGAGGATGCAAAGGTAAAAGAAGAAAGGATCAAAATTCAAGCAAGTTGATTATTAATTAGGGGTTTGAGAATGAAGGATGTTAGATAGAAGGGTCTTTAACTCATCTACCAATTGCTTGGAACAAGTTAGTAATGGGGATGGGCGTGAGTTTTGAAACAAGGGATGTTGAAAAGTAGCCAAACCTATTGTTATCGTTCAACTTAAAATGGAAGATGCTTGCATGTTTTGTAATGTTATGGGTATTTTTTGGTAGAAATAAGTAACAAGGATTGAAAGTGGAGGGTGTTTTGGCCCTTTTAAGCTCCAAACAACATTGACACAATCATGTAAGAAAACATTTGCTTGTTTGTGTAAATAGCCAAAGACTTCAATTGCCAAAGTAGGGTGTTAGTCATGATAGTTCCTTTCCTTTGTGTGAATTGCTTTTGATGCTATGAATCCTTGAGTTGAATATGATCAAACAAGTATATTCACTTGTGTTGGTTTGATTGTGATGAGGTTAACCAAAGTACGAACCCCATCTTTGGTAAATATGATATTGCTTGTTGACAATAGGAGTTAAATATTTTTGATAGAAGAACATGCACCATTTTTTTGTACAACATGGAAACCTACTTATCAAGTAATGGAAATAAAATTGTTTTAAATTGCATCATGCATTTTGGTGGATTCATTATTGTGGCTACATCACAAGAGATGGACACCCATTGTTCTATTGGTTGGTGCACACATATTAGGGAATGCTTGTAATTGAAGGTTGTGGAAGGCCTAGTTTTGTTCGAAATGCCATTGAAAAGATTACAAAAAATAGTTTAAAGTTCAAAAGGATTAGTCAAGTTATAAGCTAGGTGTTAAATTTAGTGTCGTAACCCTAGTCTTAGGCTTGCGACCAAAGCAAGGGCTAGCAAAGGTGCGAGCCAAGAGTGAAGTCCGGGAGTCACATTTCATGCTCTCAGGAGTGTAGGAAAGTGTGAAGGAATGAACCCCCACATTCCCAAGTGAGCTCCCACTTTGGGAGTTGGAGTTTCGATGGATTCTTGAATTTTCAAAGGATGATTGTAAATGTTAAAATTCATTGGATTGAAGAGCTTTTTATACCATTGGAAAGCTCTTGGAACATAGATGTCTAAAATGGGCTTTCATGACCCATTTGGGTACTTAAAACATAAGTTATGGCAATTTGATTCTCGACCATTAAAAATTAAGAATCGCCTTGATTTCCTTACATGCAGGTGACGTGCCACATATTGTTGAAAAACTCTCAACGACGGTTATAACTTTGCTTTAAAATTCACCTCAATTGGAGTTTTTTACACAAAGTATGGGCCTCCAAAGTCGCGGGAGTCCTAATTTCAAGAATTTTCAGATTCCAACTTGGGAGTCCCGAGACAAAATGACATTTGGGTGTTGGCCCCATGGCCAGGCATAGAAAATACTATAAGGGGAAAGGTGGTGGCTTCCCCTAAGTTCGGGCCGTGGTGAGTCTTGTGAGTCTGTGGTTTCCTGTGGTTCGTCTATGCACCAAAAGTCCTCCTATTACACACTAACCAACTTATTGTTTAGTTTGTACATGTTTGTGTGAGTAATTGAATTACTTGTCATTCTTTCCTAGTCCCCATCCTAGAGCTCTAGCACGCCCTTTTACCCTAAAGTGCTATAAGCCAGGGAGCGTGCCCTAACTCATTATCCTTCCATCGTTTTCACCTTTTGGACTCATAGTTGAGTCCATCAAGGAGTTTGGGGGGTGCGTCATTTAGGACCAAAACATGATACTATTAGCGTTCAATGAACTCAATATTCATATACAAATGGAATTATCATAATGAAACCTATGATGTGTGTGTCATTTACAATGGTTGGGAATATAAATGAAGGAAATTGATTTGCTACAAATTGTTGAACCTTAAAATGTATTAGGTTTCAATGGTTGATGGGATCATAGTGACATCGCTTTCGTAATTTGAATGGCTATAAAATATGAAAAATTCAAATGCATAAAATGTGTGAATAGAGGGAATGAATTGAATGATGTCCCCACTTACAACACAAAGTTTTTGGAACATAATTCCTTTTGACATTGAGTTGAAGTGTTTTCCATGTTGAGTTGGAAGACAACTTAGTCTGAATGAAGGTCTAAGGCACATTGAATGCCATGCGTTGTAGTTTCACACATGCCTTTGATGGTTATTCCAAATTGGTGCAAGAAAACGTGTTACAACAATATCTAGAAATTGGAGGCATAGGCCATAGCTAGTGAATCATTACAACATGTCGCTTATGGTAATGGGACAAACACTACCAAAAGGCTTGGTCATGGCTAAAAGGTGTGCCGTTACAAGCACATGCGCAATGCGACAAAGGAGGTGGCCTTGTGCAACATGATAACACAATTGAAACAACTAGAAGAACTAACTTATATAATCTTTTAAATTAAAACAATTTCTGAGGTGTTCAAACACCATTCCAAAATGGCCATTTGCAAACAATTAAAGCATGGTTAAAATGTTAGCTTGAAAGATTTAGATGAAATTCAAAATCTTGGTCTAGTTTGTAATTTTTCAAAAAGAGAAAAAACCATTTAAATCAAGGTGAAAATCCATGAGAGTTGAAATGATATTTGAAGACATAAAATAAGGGATAATGGTGCCAAGGCATGCGCAATTTGAGAGTATTTTCTCACATGCCCAAGGATTAAATTGTAATGAATGTGACATTGCATTTTAAGAATGTACCTTACCGATTGGATTTATGCATCACACAACATGTGACAAATGTTATCATAAGCTTAGACATAAGTAGACCATGAGGCAAAGGATGCGAAGAATTCTTAGTTTCTACACCTACTCCTTAAAAGTTAGAGAGATCTTATGATTATAAACATTCATAATTTCCTTCCCACTCTTAAGGTGTAGTGTTAAACTCCTTTATTTTACTGATATTCACAAATATAAGGTACTCTCTACATATACTAAACAATTCTCCTAGGGTAAACCAACCCATCACCTATTGCCGGCTTATGATCGAACATTTTGATAGATCTTTCTCAATTCTTCTCCATTTTGAGTGATTTAAAATGTTATAAAAACACCTTTTCAAGCTCTACAAATGATTTTTAAATGCAAAGCCAAAAGACCAGCCCAAAAAGAGCAGTAAAAAAAAAATTCCAATTGCAAAACGTGTTTTTTTCATTTTGACCTCTCTTCCTTTTGAACCTCATAACTTTCTTATTTCTTATTCATTTCAAACAATTTAAAGTGCTATAGAAGTGTAACCTGAATTTTTTACAAATCATCTTTGAACTCTAATAGCAACAAAGCCATATGTTTTGGAAAATTCTGTTGGGTGTTCAGGAATTGGCTTTTGTAGCGTTTGGTGGTTTGGTTTTTTAGTTTTTGACCCCTCTACTTTGGGGGGTTATAACTTTTTCAATTATATTTCGTTTTTGATGATTTTTAGTGTGCCAAATGCACAATAAAAAGGGTTCAAGTTTTGTTTGGGCATCATAAACAACAAAGCCCTCCCCTTGGATCCGGTCTACCCTGAATGCTTAAGTGTTCGATCACCAGCCAGTTTACCCTTGTGCTTTATGGTCTTCTCAGGGTTGGGATACTGAGGTTACCATTTCACAACTTTAGTTTAGATTTCAAAATCCATGCAACCAAGGGTTCTTTTGGCTCTAAAAATGTTTAAAAACTTTGAGCAAATTTGAGCTGGAGGTTTTGTGATTCTGAGAATTTTCAAAAAACCAAAACCCAAAGCTCCTTGATTTATATAATTAAAACAAAGTGGACAACTAATGTGCTGGAATCCTGTCTTAAAATAGCAATTACAAGTCGATGGTTAGTCATTCAAGGAAAGAAAGAAAACAAATTCAGACTACCAAATCCAAGCATCCCATTGGCCTGAAAAAAATCTTCCAAATTAAACACAACCCTATTCTGTTGAACATTGAAAATTGAAAATAATGTTCCCTTTCTAGAATTTCTATAGGTCTGAAATTGTCACAACCTATCAAACCCTATTACACATTGAGCTCTCAGATCACTCAAGATCACTAAGAAACAAACATCAGACTACCAAATCCAGCAATTTCATTGATGATAATGTTTTGGCATGCCTACTGGCAAGCCTATTCAACGGCCTCTGTCGATTAATACACTAATACTATAACCCTTGTCTATATATATATATAGACATCATTAAAAAGGAACCGAAGGTTGGTAACAGAATCAAAGAGCTACACCACAATGGTTAAAAACCAAGAGCTAATGGGTTTTTTTTTTCTTTTCTTTTTGTTGCTATCCAATATGTACTTAGCAGAGAGCAGAGTTTTTTTTCTCATTTTTTTAATATCAAAAATTTGGAAAATTGATTTTTCAAAAAAAAAAATCGAATTTCCACTTGAAAAAATAGAAAATTCAAATTTCTTTGTCTATAAATGGTGAAATTTGGGCCCAAAAAAACACTGGCAGAGAGACTTACTTGCTGGCAGATTTGGAAGCACCTACCACCCTTCTTCTGTGGGCTTATGCAATATTAGTGCATAAGTAGTTTGCATGTGCATGGGACTAAATTCCATGTTCAAGTGGCAGTTTAAGTTGCTATTATTTTCCTCCACTTTGCTGACAAATTGGTCCAGCCAGGGGGTTGTTGCATACTAATTTTTGCCACTTGATCTGCTTGTATTGAATTCATGTCCACCCTCATCCTGAAAATTTTGAGATTTGATAGACTTCAAATTGAAAGCCTATTAACAACAAGCTCATATTAACTTCCAAATCCCACCAACAAAACTCTGCCAATCTAAATTTTGTAAAAAGCAAAGAGAAGAAGAAACCCTAAAAACCCCAACATTCCAGGTTGTAATATACTATTTCCCACTTTGCCCAAGTTTTGTATTAATGCATTTACATGCTCATTTCCTAGAAAATCGACTTGAAAGCTTAATACCTTAAACTAAGGTCAGCTTCCTCATTAAATAATCCTTAAAATAGCAAAATGAAAATTTGTGAAAATATGAAGTTGTTGACATGTTGAAAATCATAGTAATTCTCACAGACTACACTCTGAATAATTTCACTACTCATATCACAATATTACAATAGATGATGAAAATAATAATAATAATTAAAAAAATTTAAAAACGAATTCATGTTTTGAAAATAAATAATTATTTGTTTTGTCAATGTGGAAACTGACCCTAGGTTATGGCACGCTCATAATTCTCCCACCCATGGTTGTGGGTAATGGCCCACTCCTCGAGCATTACCCCACATAATACCCCTCTCACCCCCTTCTTTCCCCTTTACTAATTCTCCCATTCTTTTCAACTTGAAGAAACCAACTTGAAGAAACTCAAGAAGAGAGAGTGATAATGATAAAAGAAATCTTATTTCTCTATGTACTCCAAACCACTTTTGATGAGAAATCCAGCCCAAATTCCAATTCTCAAACCCCCCTTGGTCACCATATCATCCTTAACTAAAAACCCACTTTTGTGGATGCACTTCGGGAAGTTTGTTTAAACAAGAAATTGTGTGTTTAGGTAAGGTGTTGTAATTCTGGGTTCTTTGTCTCTGAAGAAAACAATGGTGATGATAAGAGAAGGATTTACTTCTTCATTCAATCCAAACCAAAATGTAGGAGAAAACTTTAAGCCACCAAAAATTCCAATTCTCAAACTCCCTTTGGGCACCCTTCATACTTCATTAATAGGCCACTTTTGTGGACGTCCTTTTCAAAGTTGTTCCAAACAAAGAAACACACAGGTGACGTTGTTGTTGTGTACTCTCCCTTTTCCTTTGTCTTTGCAGAAAACATTCTCATATCATCATCATTCTCTCCAATGATGATATTCTCCCATGGTATTCTCACAGACGATGATACGAGAATGTTTTATTTAGGTTTTTGCTATTCACTCCAACCCAAATTGTTCACTATGCCCTTCCACCTACAAATGGTGTTGAGCCCGGTTAGGGTGGGTTCCAGAATGTAACCCGTATTGAAGTTGAATCCCAACCGTTGGTTGATTCGGCTAACTAGAGTGATTCCCACGGTTGATGCACATCACAAGTGGAACTGATGATATGAGAATGTCTTATTAAGGTTTTCTCTGTTTTCACTACTTAGGTACCAAATTGTATACTATGGTGTCCTAGCTAGAAATCATGTCAAGCCCGGTCCGGCCTCTTCCAGTGTAAAGTTCCCCATAGTTAATTCACT
>Ga0116229_10014200_pt1 | contig 11101 bp, 8 predicted proteins | sample S1TSphgellanicum_3_FD_87313 | JGI IMG/M metagenome (GOLD analysis project Ga0116229, IMG submission 87313) | Host-associated microbial communities from peat moss isolated from Minnesota, USA - S1T2_Fc - Sphagnum magellanicum MG | ecosystem: Host-associated > Plants > Peat moss > Unclassified... | reverse complement strand
AAACTAGGTTGCATACCAGTTAGGAGGTCCGGAAATTAATGCATGTTGAGATGAGCATGATCCCGCACTCTTCTGCCGCTGCTGCTGCGGCGAGAAAAAAAGGTCGTATATGCTTATTCCCGGCATGCCTATACCGGCTTCTTCCTCTAGAGAGAGAGAGACGTGCTTCTACACCGTTCCAAAACCACAAATGTACACGAAACCAGCTCCAAATTTTTCATTAACATGTGTGCTGCGTTTCGAGCTTGCTGTATAAAACCAGCTCGACACAACAGAACGCTCCGAAATTCTGGAGAAATGGCGGCACAGAAGAGAATAGAAGAGAGAGAGAGAGTCTGCCATCGCCAGCAAGCTCTTTCCCCGCTTCAGCAAAACAGGCAAAGAGGACGACGATTCCACGTTCCGGAATGTGCCTTCAGGGTCCATTCTAGTGGTGAGGGCTAATTACTGAACGGGGGTTCAAATCCCATCAGCTACCATAACTAAATAATGCGTAATGGTAGGGCCTGTGCCTGTGGCCAGTGTGAACCAGCACCCACTTTGGTACCTTTATCTTTTTGAGTGAGGCTTCTTAATGGCCATATTAAGCCAAAAAAATTGCTAGATTTTTGAATTTAGACACCCTGATTTTGTGCAAGAATGGATTATTTCCAATATTTTAAAATAATTTAAATGGATTGGGATTTAGGGTCCAGTGCTGGTTCACCCAAGGCCCAGTTCCACTTGGAATGCACTGAGCCCTGCCATCTGTTCTGGACTCGCTGCTGGTCGTTCTGCTAGGTGGTAATTGGTTCTACCAGGGCATGTTCCAGTGTTGGCCAGTTATAGATTTTTCCCGGTTATCAATATGTATAATAGTGGGATCTGCATAAATGCATATCTGGATTCTGTGTCAATTTTTATAATTGGCCCTATCTGCAACTGGCAGGTATGTATTAGGTTTAATCCTTATCTTACTCATATCCAGATAAACATTAACATATTTCCTTATCATATTCATAACCGTTTAGGGCAAGTTATGGTTTCGTGATAATTATGGATGCTACAAATGATATATGCATTCCGGTGATGGATGGTGACAGATATGATTATCATATTCATATCTAGTTTGGAAATGGACTATCTTTTTAAGATTAGGGTTAGGGTTTAGGTCAAATGATGCAATGATCAATTTTTAGAGTTTAAGGTTTAGGACTCAAGGCTAAAGGTTTAGGACAACAATGATAATGTTGTTGTCAAAGTTGATTTAGCAGCATGAAGTGCAAAAGTGTTGAATGCATAGTGCAAATCGAGCTTAAGCAATCAAGAATGTGCCTGTATTCTTTGAAAGACTAAGCATTTTGCTTTGAATCGTCAATGAAGAGTATCACTTTTTGTAGCTTCTAAAAACTTCAAGTGGCGAGAAGTTTTGAACATTCTTGTTTTAGGTGCTTTGTGCGAGCTTTTCAAAGCACATTCAACAAAATTTGGTGTGGCTTGACAAGTATGTGAAGCTTCTTTCCCTTTTTTTCATTTTCATGTCCTTTCTCCCCTTTTTCAACCTCTTTTTTGTTTCAATAGTGTGTCCAAATTCACAAGTTGAGCTTTCATGGTGAGCTAGAGTCCTTTCCTAAATTTTTTTCTTTTTATCTTTGTTCTTAAGTTGCTTGAGCTTTTAGCTTGTTTTCTTCTTCTTGTCTTTGTTTTCTAACTGCTTGAAAATTTCTCAAGAATGTCAAAGGCAACTCTTGTTTTTGTTTTCTAATTGTTAACAACTCTTTCAAGAGCTCTAAGGCTAACTTCCAATGTTGTTACTCTCTATTCGCTTATAATTTTCTCAAGGGTGTCAAAGCCAATTGTTAAGTTTCATTTGAATGCTTGCAACACTTAATGTTGCAATTCATTTTTACAACTAGAGGTAGTCTATGAAGAATGGATTTTTGTTTTCGCACACCATGTTTAATCAATCTGCAAATCTCCACAAAATTCAATTCTTCCTTTCCCTTTTTAAAAAGATTTTGGTTTTTTTCCTTTTTGATTTGGTCAATCGTGTTAATAAGTCATTTCTTTTGAGTCTACTATCAATTCTCTTGAGTCTATTGATGTTTATATAAAGTCTATTGTTTATATTGAATTTGTTATTATTTCTCTTAAATTTGTTGTTAAAAAATTTCCATGATGAAAGAAGATGAAGTTATGGTTTTTGATAGTGTTGGTGGTGTTGATGAAGATACTTATGGGTTGAACAAGAACTCAACAACCAGGTTGTTAAATGCTGAGAACGTTTACCTTCCATGTGACAATGACCTTGTAGATGATGATGAATTGCATCTTGTAACTATTGTAATTCAAACTCATAAATGGAAACCAAACAATAAAAATTCGATTTGTTGGGGGTTATTTACAATTAATGACAATTCCCCCATTGATATCAAGAACCCACATATGTCGCATTGCATCACCAATAAACTAATTCCACAAAAAGTTGGTAACATTACTCTTAACCATAACTTTGTTTTGCATAATGGACTCATCAGATATAATAAAATGAATGACATTTTTCCTTTGAAAATGCATATTGATGCTACACATGTTCATCTGCTTGCAAAAAAAAAGGTTAAAACCAACTAACATTATTGCACAAAACATTTTGAAATAAATCACAATTGGTAGCCAGGGAAGAAAAAGGTTACACCATTTGGGTTTACAATCACAACCTTTCTTGGCTTAACAAATCCTTACAAGCACAATAATGAAACACAATAATGATTTCTAAAAGGATATAAGCTTCTACCAACGTGCAAAAACATTTGGTTAGATAGGTCAATTCTTTGCCAATGTCTTCATGTCAATATTCTTTCTTGTTCAAATTTCATGGAACATGTGTTGTTTGAAATGGTCTAAAAGATCATGGGTTTGCATGTGTTACTTAGTCTTAAAATTGCAACCACGATTTATACAAGCTTAGATATTTGGATGTTCAAAGATTGGGTAGACATTTTTGCATTGGTGATTAACTATTTGGATGAAAGCTAAATCCCATGGCATATTACTATAGGATTGTTTGAAGTTTAAGAAATTAGTGGCAATGCCATGGTTTTGTAACTCCAAGGTTTTTTAGAAAAAAATGGATTAATTCACTATGTTTTTACCTTTGTGAAAGATGAGACCAATAATTTGGGATCCATGGTTATGACATTGCAATGTATTGTTGATTATGAGCCTTTGAAAATGTTATGGGTATATGAAGGTACTTGTTTTGGGCATGTCATGTTTAAAACTGCCCAACACACAACAAATGATGATAAAATTTTTATGGGACCAACTTTGGTGAATGTAAAGATGCTTAGGCTAGATTGTAAAAAACTATTACATGGACAAAGAAATCAAAAAAAGGAGGCATGAGTGGGAGAAGGCATACATGGATAGTGGGCTACAACCTTAAAAGCTAAAGACTTCCATCAAAATAAGGTTTGTTATCAAGGTAGCCATGTTTGAATAAACTTTGGAATTCAAAACAATAATTTTATTGTATTATGGCAAGTAAAAAACACTAAATTATGATATAGCAATAAATATCAAATGACCAAGTCATGTGGGCCACTATTGAAGTTACCACTACATGTTTGAATTTAGTGGCAACTATATGTGTGTTAAATCAATCTAGAAGTCATTGGTTGTTGTCTAATGCCTTGGTGATTACAATCAATCTAATTATGGCTATGGAATCTTAGCCAAGTTCCCTTGTTGATGGGAGTGAAACTTGTTTTGATGTTAAACTCAAAATGTTAAAGAAAACATGTGGTTGGAGGTGGTGAAGGTGATTAGACCTTTTCTACAATTTTTGACAACATTTGATTCTTGCTAGGTTCATAATATGTTGGCATTAATGTTAGATCCTTGTTACAAATCCTCATGGGTTGTTAAGAATTATGTGGGGTATGGAAATGTAATCCACATTACATTTAAGTATGATATGTAAGAAGTCATATCACTTTTGAAGACAATTTTTGAAAGGTTAAACCTTTTTATCTAAACACAAGTGGTTGCTTCAGTTGATGGACTTCTCATCGAGGAAGAAAAAACCAACATGTTTGGTGTTGGGGCATTCATAGAAGAATTTTCATGGGTATTGGTTATTGGGGAACTGTTTTTATTTTGAAGTTTGGCTATATTTTCATTTATGTGTGCAAACCCATTTGCTTGGTGGAAGACCCATGAAGGCCAATTTTTGAAAGTTGGCTTCATTGCCAAACAAGTTTTCAGGATTTTGGGGTTTCACATTGAGATTGAAAGAGTGTTAAACCTAGTTCGTGTTTTGACAATTCTAAGGTGTTGTTGCTTATAAGTCCAAAATTTAAACTAAATTATCATTATCATTAATAATCAACCTAATGACTTGCACCTACATTTCACACCAAATGCAAACCTAAAAAAATATTTGAAAACTAAAGTTGGTTTAGTTGAAAATAGTTATGAGTTGATTGAAAAAGCTGAATATTTCAAGGAACTACACATTGATAAGGATTAAGTGATTCGCCTAAACCCTAAACCGGTTTTATTTTTATTTTGTTTTTTGTTTTTGTCCAACTAACCAAATCATATTTATTTTTTTGTTTGATGTCACAAGTTTGGCGGTTTATGGATTGATTTTTTAAGTTCAACAAGTTGCTAAAGGTTTTTGATTTTTTGGGCTTCTATTTTGTGGGGTTGGGGTGGTTTGTTGTTTGTGTAGGTGTTGCTTTGTTTTTTTAGGCAACTTGTGCTATAGTGAGCATAGTTATGTAAAGAATTGGGGTTCAATTCCCTTGCAAGCTACTTCATGTTTTTGTAGTTTTTTGTTTGCACATGAATTAACATGTTCAACTTGTTTATAACCACTATACATATCTACATGTTGTTGTGATTTTGAAAACTGACAAATACATATTTGACAATGAATGAAATTTTTTCATGAATGCCTAACCAATAATATAAAAGGAAATTGGTGGGATATCTAGATGCATATCCTTATATTAAGAGAAAATTTTAATTTTGTCTTATTCATATCCTATGGATAGGTCTAAAATCCTATAACCAGCCAACATTGGTTTGTTGCAGATCGTAATTTGATGTTTCTCACATGGGATTTACATTTTTCACAAAGAGTGTTTTTCCTCATAGTGGATTCCCATTAAAAGTGAAACTCGTAGAACTGAAAGTGAAACCAATAGTTGACACCCTGGTTCAACCAATACCCATGTTCATAACATAGTAAAAAAACGTCCCAAATCCACTTCAATTGTTTCTAAATATTAAAAATATCCCATGTTCAGACTAATTCAAGGTTGCTAGTCCAAATCTAATAATTTTTGAACTTCATATGCCACTAAGAGGCCTCCCCAAAAAGGATGAAGGTACGAGTGTTTATCACAACTAGAGGCTCACCCAGAAGTATTAGATGACCTCCTATGTCAAGAGGGGATCTTACATGTAGGGTGAAACCCTAGGGTGGGGGCATTCTCAATACAAAAGGGCCTAAGACAAAGTGATAGCCAAGTCTGGCCCCACATTTTGAGAATGTCCTTCACCCATGGGTTTTTGCCTATGGTGAAACACAAGAGGCAAAATTTATCATGAACCAAACCAATGTAGATCACAAGGTGTAGTATGAATGAGAGGGTTCTTATGCCTACTCCTCAATAGTGGGAGGTTTCTTACACCTACAAATACAAGTAGGCATAATTTCCTTCCCGTCCTTGAAGAGTAGGTGTAACAAATGAGGTGATCTGATGTCGCAGATTACTTGAAACCTTTCCCCTAAGGAGCTTACCCATAAGATCGTTACTCTAGGAGGGAGTGAGTCTCTTCAAAGACATTTGATAAAATTGGAACGATACAAAGAAAATTAGCATGGCCTCTACATAAGGATGACACGCACAAATCGAGAAATGCTCCAGGAGGGAGTGAGAAATTGCACTGTGCAAGGAACCCTCAAATTACACTGTCCAAGGTTGTTATGACAATTGAAAACGTCCAAAAGTAAAAACCAGGTCAAGAAACAACCTAACCTAATTTTTTGCCCTTTGAAAACATAATAAGAATTTCCTTGTAAAAAATTTCCTATGAAAATTTTCTAGTGTATTTAGAGATGCCCTTACAAAGTATAAAGAACTCAGACTTTTGTTGTGTATTTAGAGAGTGCATTCCAGAGCATCAAATCTCACAGGGGATTTTTTTTTAAAAATTGAGAATCATGGTTATATAACAATCTGGGTATTTGATATTTTTGATAACCACAGTTATATATCTGAACTGGATAGTTGATTCTTAAAATATCCATGGGTACCAAACTTGGACATCCGTCCTGATACCCTGAGGGGTTTGTGCAGATTCTAATACCCGGCCACTCTGGTTGTCACGCCGGGTAAAACACGCTCAGAGAGGGGCGTTCCGGAAGTAAAGCGTTCTCGGCTGTAAAGTTCCACCGGATCTACCTATTCTGCATTTTAATTTCAAGGGCATTTTAAATCGCAGAATCATGATAGTAGCCTCATCATTCTCTCTTCGGAATCGGCAAGGGTCACCGATCTGTTGTTCTTTGCGCTACTTCGGCGTCGCCGTGCGCTCTGCGGCGACACTACTAGTGCGCTCTTGTCACTCTCCGCTGCCTTTGTTGCGCTTCCTGTTGTCATCGTCTCTGCGGTGCGGGATTCCTTGATCTAGCGATTTTGATTTTGGATCCGATTCCTTGTGCCCAGTTGGAGAAAAATGGCAGCACGATCAGTTGCAACGTTGTTGAAAAGATCTGTGTCTGCGGCGACAAGCACGCAGACAACGAGATGCATGTCGAGTTCCAGCACTCCGAAGCGGAAAGTGGCGGTCTTGGGAGCCGCAGGAGGAATCGGGCAGCCTCTAGGTCTTCTCATTAAGCTCAACCCTCTGGTTACGGATCTGTCATTGTATGATATTGCCGGAACTCCTGGCGTCGCTGCGGATATCAGCCATGTAGACACCGGCGCAGCGGTTAGTAACCTATCTTGCTTGCTTGCTCCGGGTTTTTCCTTCTCCCTTTCTGATCCTTTCTTTGAGCCGGATCTGTGGCACCTAGTAGAGATCGGTAATATCTTTCGCATCTGTGGAAAGGCAAATGATTTTCATCATTGGTGCTAGAGTTAGCTGTGTAGTCAGTCGTTCATTTTCTCTAGGGTTTAGGTCTACTCGGCATTTGTGGCGGCATCCGGCTTCCTAGGAGGTTCTCCGCGAATACACGGACGATACAGAACTACCGATTCTCTCGTAAATGTGATGGGATGAATGAGATGGCGACATTGGAGAAGAATTGTACCTTTGTTATATTCTTAGAAGATCGTGTTCTGGTTTCCTTCAGGTGGAGGGATTTGCTGGGGAAGAAGACCTTGGAAAAGCTTTGAAAGGATCTGACGTGGTCATCATCCCGGCCGGAATACCACGCAAACCAGGCATGACTCGTGATGATCTGTTCAAGATCAATGCAGGAATTGTGAAGAGCCTTTGCACTGCCATTGCTGAGCATTGTCCTGGGGTATGTCTTACTCTTGGCTTTTATCATAACAAAGTTATGTGCCTGCCACTGTGATTGTTCAAGATTTTAAACTGGAAACGTGTATATATGTTCTGTTGTGATCCATATTGGATCTCTAAGGGTTCCATCGCCCTGGGGCACATAGGAGGCTGTTTGAATTGTCCAGGCTCAGATGACAACTTGTTTAACCATTTTGTGCATGGGACCTTTCTTCTCCATCTCAAAGTGGAGGTCAGGGGAATTTGATTCTAGACCTTGAATTGGATGGATGGTGATGCAGGCACTGGTGAACGTGATCAGCAACCCTGTGAACTCAACTGTGCCAATTGCAGCTGAGGTCTTCAAGCAGCATGGCACATATGACCCAAGGAAGCTCTTTGGTGTCACCACCTTGGATGTAGTACGAGCAAGGACCTTCTATTCATCTTTGAAAGGCCTTCCAGTGCGAGGTATATGCTTCAATGTCATCATCCTTGGGTTAAAGTCCTTTCAACTGCTGAACATAGGGAAGGATACCATAATGTTTTTCTTCAGTTATAATATTAAATTGAATCCTTAAATTACAACAGACAGTGGAGTCATAGTGAGCTAAGCTCAGCTGACTAGGCAGATCATTGTAGACAAGTTCGTAGTTTGTACATCCAACCGAGTTGGTTCACAGTCTTCATGTTGTATACTACTGGTCAACAAAGCTGTCTTAGGAGTTAAGTTTGACATGGGTTTCAAATTTCAACAAACATCTGCTTGGGTATATGCAGAGGTAAATGTCCCTGTTGTGGGTGGCCATGCGGGAATCACCATTCTTCCTCTTTTCTCTCAGGTACCATACTGGCACTTCATTTAATTGATCTGGAATTTAGGCTGTATTGTGTCACCTTCAGAGAATGTATGTTGATATTTTCTTGACACCAAGGTTATTCCTAATGAGGATAAGTTTGGTCAAACCATTTAGTAGCAACACTTCAAATTATTTGCAGCAAGGTTCTGATTGCTGCTTCTTTTAACTGTTGCAAATTTTGAGTCCTCCTGATTGCCTACCACTGTATGAATCTGTGGCATGAAGTTGGGCTCTAGTAGAGCCAAAATTCTTGACAGTGGAAAATTTCCTTCCTCTGCATGAAATATGGGAAACCTTCAATATGAGAACCCAGACAATTTCTAGGTCTGAGGGTTCCTTAAGACTGCTCAAGGGGTGTCAGTCAGTGCATGATGGTTGTTGGTCAGCATCATTCTTTAGACAACCATTGCTTTACTTAGCAGGGTCTTGACCACATCACGTTAGAAAATGCCTAGGAATGTGCAAAGCAATGGACATCTCTTGTGTGATGATGAAGGCTGTTACCCAATAACTACACAGGGTGCTTAGGTTTTTCTTGCTCTGTCTGCTGCTCTGCTGCAGGTCATCTTTTTAGTTTCAACTCCATCTGGCCTCCTGCATCAATTTTTTGTTGTTACTTACTAGTGTTGTTCATCTATGGTCACTGCAGGCCTCTCCAAAGGTTCAGTTGACAGATGATGAGATTGAAGCCCTTACCAAGCGCACCCAAGATGGTGGTACTGAAGTTGTGCAGGCGAAGGCTGGCAAGGGTTCTGCTACTCTATCTATGGCGTAAGTGCTTGATCCCTTGTTTCTTCTCAACCTTCTTTCTCTTTCAGTTCTTTGTTTGCTCTATTGCCTTGAGGTTCTGGTGCATGTGGAGAAGTGGGAACTCAGGACCATTGTCAGATTGGATTGTTCTATTGTGACATGTTAGCATTGAAAAGAGTATTGTTGACTACATTTCTTTGTTCAGGCGCTCGTAACAGAACAGGTGCTTTTGTAGATCATTTTCAGAAGTTAGATCTATTAGATGAACAATGAGCTTAGAGTAAATGAGGGTGGGGATGGTGCAGCTATGCTGGAGCTCTTTTTGCAGAAGCTTGTATCAAGGGCCTGAATGGCGAGGAAAATATCCAGTGCAGCTATGTGGCATCCAATATCACTGATCTGCCTTTCTTCTCATCCAAGGTGGCACCTTTGTTCTCTCCTGCTTGCTGCCAAACTCAGTATTCCTTCCAGTGTGGATGCAACCACATGACTAAGAGTTAACTATAATTTAAGGTTTACATTTTTTCATGTGTTGTTTCCCTGTGATCCTTATTTTCTTCTATTTGCTGTGTCTCTCTCATTTAGTTTGTCCCCTGTTCTTTTGCATGAGTTCTCCTCTGCAGTTCCAATTTGCTCATGGCTTGTTACCTTGGTTTGCTATAGATGTCTATGTGGAGTATCGTACTGACACTTACATTGTTCATGCGGTTCTCCAAGTTAATGGGTTAAAATAAATAGGCTCTCTAATAAAAAATCTCAGAGACAGCCACTCTTTTGGCCATTTGAGATCTCTTTTTCCAGTTTTTTGATGGAAAACATTATTGTTGGCAGGTACGATTGGGGAAAAATGGAGTTGAGGAGGTGCTGGGATTGGGCAGTCTTTCTGACTATGAACAGAAGGGCCTTGAGGCCCTGAAGGAGGAATTGCGATCTTCAATACAGAAGGGGATTGATTTTGCCAACCCACAGCATGCCTGAGTAAGGTATTTTGACCAGCTAATTGCAAACAAGGCACCTCCTAGCTAATCAGTTTTGGAAAAGTATGGAGTGTGCTGTCATCACTATTGTTGCACCTAAACCTCCCTTAAACACCTAGATTGCAGCCGTCCCTGTGCTTGGTGCTAGGTAATAATATTTTCTGGACACATTAAGTTGAAGGAAATGTACACAGCTCTTGTTGGCAGCCCAGTGGCAGTGTTGGGTTACTGGATGTTGAGAGCTTTATTTTTGTCACAATGATATTTGAGTACAGAGTTGATCTCTTTGAATAATGTGTTGGAATATTTCCTGACATTTCTCCAACATTGCAAGGCATTTGACATCTACAATTAGATTCACTGATGGCATCCTTGGCTTGTGGCTTGGTTCCTTAGAAAACATGTAATAGGTCTAACAGGTTTCTACCAAATACTGAAGAGTGAGCCTAAGATGAGTTTTTTTCACTTTCTTCTTTTACAAAGTTCCATGTGACAACTAATTTTGCGAATTGAGTTCACAATGAAGTTCTAACAGTTGAACATAACTAATAAACATAGTTATGCATTGATAAGGTGTTGAGATTATGTCCAGTTATAGCCCACAAGCAAGTTGAAAATATGTTATAAGTATTGGCTCTGCCTTGTAAGGGAGAGACTATGAAACTTGCAGTTTTCATTCATAGTAGTTTCCACATTTGAGTAATGTTCACCTGGTGTTGCTGTGAACCCAGAGTTCATGTTTTGGGAACTTAATGGAACATTTCCTGTTTGAACTGTTGCTGGCTGGCATGAAGGGCCAAGGCTAGAGCCATTGTACTAAATTGTCTTTCCATTGGAATCAAAACATTCCCTACAAATGTAACATAGAACTGTTAAGTCAGTTCGGTATCATGTCTATTGTACATAAGTTTGTGTCTTGTATATGATGATAATTCGGCATTAAATCTACATGAATTTGGTTATGATGAAATGGGTGGGTATTTCATTTTTCAAAATGGCTTGCCTCTTGTTTTT
>Ga0116229_10014196_pt1 | contig 11102 bp, 10 predicted proteins | sample S1TSphgellanicum_3_FD_87313 | JGI IMG/M metagenome (GOLD analysis project Ga0116229, IMG submission 87313) | Host-associated microbial communities from peat moss isolated from Minnesota, USA - S1T2_Fc - Sphagnum magellanicum MG | ecosystem: Host-associated > Plants > Peat moss > Unclassified... | reverse complement strand
CCGAACAACCACGTGGTGACCAACGGCCAGGCGTGGAACACGATCATCACGGCCCATGGCCTGATCATGATCTTCTTCACCGTCATGCCCGCACTGATCGGCGGCTTCGGCAACTGGTTCATCCCGCTGATGATCGGCGCGCCAGACATGGCGTTTCCGCGGCTCAACAATATCAGCTTCTGGCTGCTGGTGCCGGCCTTTATCCTGATTATGTCCGGGCTTCTGCTGGGTGAAAGCGGATCGGGCTGGACTCTCTACCCGCCGCTGTCCAACAGCACCTATGAATCCGGGCCGGGCATGGATTTCACCCTGTTCGCCCTGCATCTGGCCGGCGTGTCGTCCCTGCTCGGGGCGTTGAACTTCATCACCACCATCTTCAACATGCGCACCCCGGGCATGACGCTGCACAAGATGCCGCTGTTCATCTGGGCGATGCTGGTCACCGCGTTCCTGCTGCTGCTGTCGCTGCCGGTTCTGGCGGGTGCGATCACCATGCTGATCTTCGACCGCAATTTCGGCACCTCGTTCTTCGATCCGCAGGGCGGCGGCGATCCGGTGCTGTGGCAGCATCTGTTCTGGTTCTTCGGCCACCCCGAAGTCTACATCATGATCCTGCCGGGCTTCGGCATTATCAGCCATGTGATCTCCACCTTCAGCCGCAAGCCGGTGTTCGGCTATCTCGGCATGGCCTACGCCATGGTGGCGATCGGCGTGGTCGGCTTCGTGGTGTGGGCGCACCATATGTTCGTCAGCGGCATGTCGGTCGATACCCGCGCCTATTTCATGGCGGCCACCATGATCATCGCGGTGCCGACCGGCATCAAGATCTTCTCCTGGATCGCCACCATGTGGGGCGGCTCTATCGAGATGAAGGTGCCGATGCTGTGGGCCATCGGCTTCATCTTCCTGTTCACCGTCGGCGGCGTCACCGGCGTTGTTCTGTCCAACGCGGGCGTCGATCAGATCCTGCACAACTCCTATTACGTGGTGGCCCATTTCCACTACGTGCTCTCGCTGGGCGCGGTGTTCTCCATCTTCGCCGGCTGGTACTACTGGATCGGCAAGATGTCCGGCCACCAATATCCGGAATTCTGGGGCAAGGTGCATTTCTGGGTGACGTTCGTCGGCGTGAACCTGACCTTCTTCCCGATGCATTTCCTGGGCGCCGCCGGCATGCCGCGCCGCTATCCGGATTATCCTGACGCTTTTGCCGGCTGGAACTATGTGGCCTCGATCGGCTCCTTCGTCGGTGGCCTCTCGGTACTGATCTTCCTGTATGTCTGCTACCGCACTTTCACCTCGAAAGTGGCCGTGGCCGATAATTACTGGGGCGAGGGCGCCACGACGCTGGAATGGACCGTCAGCTCGCCGCCGCCCTTCCATACCTTTGAAGAGCTGCCGCGGTTCCGTTGATGGAGCAGAATACAGCAATTCTCCCACAGGCTGGCGCGGATCGGTGGCAGGATTGGGTCCTGCTGCTGAAGCCGCGGGTGGTGTCGCTGGTGGTGTTCACCGGCTATATCGGCCTGTTCATGGCGCCCGGCCATCTGCACCCGGTCTTGGCTTTCACCGCGATCCTGTGCATCGCGGTGGCAGCCGGCGCCGCCGGGTCACTGAATATGTGGTACGAGCGTGATATCGACGCCCTGATGCATCGCACCCGTAACCGGCCGATTCCGGCCGGCCGCATCGATGCCGGCTCGGCCCTGGCGTTCGGTGTGGCGCTGAGCGTGGCCTCGGTTGTGGTGATGGGGCTGGCGACGAATCTGTGCGCCGCCACCGTGCTGGCGATTTCCATCGCCTTCTATGTGCTGATCTACACGATCTGGCTGAAGCGCCGCACGCCGCAGAACATCGTGATCGGCGGCGCCGCCGGCGCCTTCCCGCCGCTAATCGGCTGGGCGGCGGTGACCGGCTCGGTGGACATGTTGCCGCTTCTGCTGTTCGGCATCATCTTCTTCTGGACGCCGCCGCATTTCTGGTCGCTCTCGCTCTATGCCTGCAAGGATTACGGGCGCGCCGGCGTGCCGATGCTGCCGGTGGTGGCCGGCGCACGCGAAACCCGCCGGCAAATTTTCGGCTACACCCTGGTTCTGGGCGTGGTGGCCGTGCTGCCCTGGCTGCTCGGCTATAGCGGCCGGATTTACGGCATTTCGGCCAGCGTGCTGAGCCTGGGCTTCGTGGTGTTCTCCTGGCTGGTACTGAACGACCGCCAGGATGAGGCGGGCGTGAGCCTGAGCGGCGACAAGCCGGCCAGACTGAATTTCCGTTACTCGCTCGCCTACCTCGCCGCGATGTTCGTGGCCCTGGCTGCCGACAAACTGGTGGGCTGACCCATTGTGAGCGACTTCCCGCCCAGACCAACGGCCGCGGAAGCGGCCGAGATGGTGCGCCGCCAGCGCGGCCGGAACATTGCCCTCGGTCTGGTCCTGGCCAGCCTCGCTTTGCTGTTCTTCGCCATCACCATGGTCAAGATCGGCCATATGGGGTGATTTCTGCCGCAGCGCGGCCTAGAACGTCTGCGGCAACGCAGCCTGGGACAGAGGCGGCAATGCTGGTTTGGGTTTGAGTTTTGCCGGCGCCCGGGTGTGGGCGGTGGCATTGAAAAGAAGATGGATCGGACGATGGATACAGCGACTCACGAACCCACTCTCGCCGTCTCTTCGGGGCTGAAGCAGCCCTATCATCTCGTCGATCCCAGCCCTTGGCCCATTGTGGGCGCGCTGGGCGCCGGGCTGTTGCTGGCGGGCATCGTGTTTGCCGCGCATTACGGCAATTACCTGATGGTGGTGGCCGGCTTCGCCCTGGTGGCGCTGACCATGGTGATGTGGTGGCGCTCCGTACTGACGGAGAGCAACACGCCCGGCCTGCATTCGGCGGTGGTCCAGCTCGGCCTGCGCTACGGCATGACCTTGTTCATCGCCTCCGAAGTGATGTTCTTCGTTGGCTTCTTCTGGGCCTTCTTCCACTTTGCCCTCTACCCTGACCACGTGCTGGGCACCGCCACGCCCGCCTGGCCGCCCGAGGGCATCCACACCTTCGATGCGTTCCGTACGCCGCTGCTGAACACCATGGTCCTGCTGCTCTCAGGCTGCACCGTCACCTGGGCGCATCATGCGATGATCGAGAATGATCGGCGCAGCCTGCTGATCGGGCTGGGCATCACCATCCTGCTCGGCATGAGCTTTACCGCCCTTCAGGCGATGGAATATTCCGAAGCGCCGTTCCACTTTTCCGGCGGCGGCATCTACCCCTCTATCTTCTTCCTCGCCACCGGCTTCCATGGCTTCCACGTGATCGTCGGCACCACCTTCCTGGGCGTGTGCTGGCTGCGCGCCAAGGCCGGCGGCTTCACGCCGGAGCGGCATTTCGGCTTCGAGGCGGCCGCCTGGTACTGGCATTTTGTCGACGTGGTGTGGCTGTTCCTGTTCTGCTTCGTCTATGTCTGGGGTGCCGGCGTGCCGATGGCCGAATAGGCAAGCGGTTTTGGCGGAGGACTGGCAGGGGCCCGGCATCAGCGTCGCGAAAGCCACGTTCACCTGCCGGTGCCCGCGCTGCGGCCAGGGCGAATTGTTCTCTGGCCTGCTGGAAATCCGCCCTTCCTGCCTGGTCTGCGGGCTGGATTTCTCCGGCACCGACACCGGCGACGCCTTCGCCGTTCCCATCCTGATCGTGCTCGGCGCGATCATTGTCGGTGCCGCGTTCTGGGTGGATTTTCATTTCCAGCCGCCGCTATGGGTGCATGCCATCATTTGGCCGCCAGTGACCGGCGTGCTGGTGGTGCTGATGACGCGCTACATCAAAAGCTTTTTCGCCGCCCAGCAATACAACACCCGCCGCTCAGAGATGCAGGGTTGACCCAGGACATCTCGATCCGCCCAAAGGGCTCCCTGCTCTCCGCCACCATCGCCACCGCCATCGCGCTTGCCATACTGGTCTGGCTCGGCATCTGGCAGATTCACCGGCTGCAGTGGAAAGAGGGGCTTCTGGCGCAGATTGCCGCTGCCGAGCGCGCGCCGCCGGTGGCGCTTTCAGGTGAAACGCCAAAGCTGTTCGCCCGGGTAGAAGCCCATGGCGTGCTGCGCGGCGACAAGATTGCGCTGTATGGCGCAGAGGTGCGCGGCGACCGGATGGGCGCGCAGCAAGTCGAGATTCTGGATCGCGTCGGCGAAAAGCCTCTGCTGGTGGTGCTTGGCTGGGTGCCAACCGATGCCGGGCAACCCGTGCCGCTCGCCGGCCCGCGCGACATCACCGGCTATATCCGGCTGCCCGAACACGCCAATTTTCTATCCGCCGCCGATGACCTGGAGGCGCGCCGCTTCTACACCCTGAACCCCGCCACCATCGCCGCCGCCCTGGGTGCCGCGGATGCAGCGCCCTTCACCTTGGTCGCACTGCGCAATCCGCCCGGCGGCGCGCTCCCGCCCAGCGGGCCCGAACCGGCCGAGGCGTTGCCGCAGCCGGTTAACAACCATCTGGAATACGCGCTGACCTGGTTTGGGCTGGCGGGGGCGTTGGTGTGCGTGTTTGGTACGTGGGCGATAAAAAGGGCAAGATAGGGCAGGCGGCAGCTTGGAGGCCAAATTTGGCCGTTATGGGCAAGCAGCTTGCCTTCCAAGCAAGCGATCGGTAGCGCTGCGGTAGCATCGTCGTATGAACCTGACCGTCCGAATCCCCGATGAGGTCGCAAGCCGGATCAGCGCCGACGGTGGCGATCCAGTCAGGCCCGGCGGGATCGTCATGATTACAAAGTATCAGCACTGGGAAACAAGCGACGCACTCGCCACCACAGTGGATTACCTGCTCACCGGCAACCCCGCCGAGGACACCAAACTCGCCAGCACCAGGCTGTTCCGCCGCTTCCAGGCCGTGGAATCGCTCGCCGAGGACGACCGCGAGGCCATCATCAAAGTCATCGACGCCATGGTCATTAAACACCAGACAAGGCAGATGGTCGATGGAATAAACAACTAAAGATATCGAGCATAACTGTGTCTGCAAGAGTCAAATCTGGCTTGGCTCAGCCTCCGCATTCTCAGATGCAATGATTTTTATGCCGTATTGCTTTACCTTGATATTGATCGTTTTTCGAAGCTCATCTATGTCCTGTACCTTTTCACTAAAATAAATAGTGCTGAGTTTACTAAGAGAAAACCCGACCACAGAGCTTCGTTCAATGTAGTATCTCTTAATTCGCTTGCCGCTTGGAAAGTCAGCTATTGAAAGAACTCGAACACTTTTGACTTCGACCCAGCTGGTGGACTTCCAGACACGACCAAATAACACTGATGCTATGTAATCTTCCGTAACTCGTACATTAGAGCTTCCCAAAATAGAGATCACAGTGATTAACAGAAAGAATATACCCCAAAGGCTCGCAAAAATTATGCCTCCCGTTACACTGTCTCGCTCAGCCGCAATGATTCCAAGGGCAATACCAAAAGCTGTCACGCACAACATGTAACCTAGCCGGAACGCCAAATTAACTCCGTAGGAAAAATCACGCTCTACCAAGTGGGGTTCCTTATTCTGCACTTCACCACCTTCTCAATGGCATTAAGCGGATCGACCCGGTTTATCGGGTCGTTCCCTACATATGCCTATAACTTTACGCCTTTCGAACAGCATCTATAAACTCTTATGGATCGTGTGGAGTAACAATTATGCTTCTAAACCAGCCCGATCGTACGGTTATCTGGACCATAGCACCGAAGATGCGGTTTCCAACCCGAAGGCAGCGTAGGTCCGGCATCATAGAAGACTTAAAGCAGATCCGCTCTACACCTTCTATATCTTCTTGACGAACTTGATATAGTTTGAACGCTCTCAGGAATCTTATTGTTAGGCCTCCTTCTCTGATGTCATATGTAATTACCTTTCTGGCAAACGCGTGATACAGCCAAATGACTCCTGCAAACGTGCATAGGAAACCGAGAAAGGCCGCTGTCAATTCCCACATTTTGCGCCTGTGGCAACCGTTGTAGTCGGATATGTGGTAACCGAATAACCCCCGCCTGGACCGATTGTTCCCGACAGAATGAACGTGCCACCGCTAATCCCAAACTGAATAGAGAAGCCTATTGGGCCGATGCCGAGATTGTAGGAGTAAGTGTTGAATGGACCGGTTAGGCCTTGGGCACTTGTTGCGTTCGTAAAGAATGCTCCTCCCCCAGCCCCGGCATAGCCTCCTACCGCCGCCGTAGTACCGCCGGGCTGCGCGCCGGGATAACCCACGCCATACCCCGGGGCCACCTGCAAAGGCACCACCACTCGCAAAAGCGCCCACGTTAACGCCGCTGAGACCGTTTCCAAATACACCAGCACCTACAGATACATTTCCGCCAGCACCAGCTACTCCAATCCCACCCTCGGCGGAGCCTGAACCAGTCACTCCAAATCCCCAAAGCCCGAGTGGGTCGATGAGATCGATCGGATCATTCGCCACATATGCGTAAACGGCCGTATCGATCGGCGTAAGCAATCCATGGAAGAGAGGAATAGAAACTACGCTTTCTTCCCGTTATTTTACTGCATGTCACGATCTTTCGTGACGTGCCACGAAAAGCAGCTTGCAAGGCTTGTCGGGATGCCAGGCGTATTCTTCAACACCCAGGTTCGGATAGATTTTTCCTCGTCCCTCGCGGCAGCTCCGCTCCATAAAGTAACATAGTGGCTTACAGCGGGGTCATGATCGTAAAACAAGTACACATCGTCCGACTGGTGCGTGTCCGCGTATATTATGCTCCAGTCGCCCAGGCGGAACGACTGCAGCACTTCCACAGAAATGGCATGCAGCTGTTTCGCAATTTCGGCAGCCAAAGCTGTCCTGCGCTCGCTAGTGAGGTCTCGATTTACACCGTTGCAAGGTGTCGCTGCCGCCGCACGCCAGATCAGCCCAAAAGATATGCAAACAGCAAACCCGCAAGCTGCAATGATAGTCGGCTTAGTTCCCATTGTATCGATACCACGTAGGCGTCCCAAACCAGGAGCTATTTGCGGGTCCAAATGCAGGCCCGCCGGTGTGAAACGCGCTCCAAACATTGTCGCCTGGACCTGTGCTCCCGCCATAAAGGTCTACGTGACCTGGATAGACGCCGACGTCGCCTGGCTGCAGAGGAGACCCAGGCGGCACCGGCGAAAACTGCCCACTTGTCGCAAACTGGCCGGACGATAGCCTGCCAATATTTATACCAGCCTGATCATAGATGGATGACACTGAACCAGAGCAGTCGGCGCCGCTCTTTGATGCCCCACCGTATACGTAGGGCACGTTAGAACCTGCCCAATCTTGAGCAGCGGAAACAACTGCTGCTTGTTGCGCCGGAGTAAGATCCAATCCCAGAGGATCGGCATTGTTGAGCGGATCATTGAGCACATATGCGTAGATATTAGGTCCTGCGGCGAGATTGATTGGGTCTTCTGAGATGAACCTGCCGAAGGCTGGGTTATAGTATCTTCCGCGGTAGTAGTAGAGGCCTGTGTTATAGGACGCTTCACGGCCGGTGTATCGGAAGTTGTTCCGGCTGCTGGTTGTCTGGTTTCCGAACCCGCCGAAGGGCGGGTAGATGTCGACGACGTTCTGGGTGAGCGAGCTGGTCAGTTGCAGGGTTGATCCCTGGATATCGGTGATGACATTGCCGGTGTCGGAGGCACTGGAACCGGTGACCTGGAAGCGCTCGTCCAGGCCCAGCCCCACCAGGATGGTCGAGGCGTCGATGGTTGCGCTGGTGCTGGTATTGACCGTGTTGACCTGAACCGGGTTGAGGCCGCTGTATAAGAACGTGGCCTGGGTAGAGGCGGCGGCGTCGGTCAGGGATTGGCGGCGTGAGAGGCCGTCATAGACGTAGGTTTCGGTCTGCCCTGACACGCTGGGCTCCCCGGTGGCACTGACCATCCGGCGCCGGGCATCCCATCCGAAAGCCTGGCTCTGCGTGCCGGTGCAACTCGTGCTGCTGGTCGAGGCGGTGCAGGTGAGGTTGCCGTTCGCGTCATAGATGTTGCTCAGGCTGTTCCACAGGGTGAGTTGGTTGTCCGCATTGTAGCTGACCGTGCTGGCGGTGAAGGTCGATGGCATCACCAGGGTGAAGAAGGTGCCGCCACGGATGATCTGCCGGCCATCATGGTCGAAAGCGTAGGTCAGCGTGCCGGTCCCGGTGGGCGTGCTGGTACCGGCCGTGCAGGTCCCTGGTGAGCTGCCGCTGCCGGGCGTGTAGCTGCCGCCATAGATATAGTTGATGGCCGTATCGTCGGACAGGATGTCCCAGACATAGTTGGCGGTCTCTGAGTCGCCATAGACGAGGGCGGTGCGCCTGTCGGCCTGATCATAGGTCATGCAGAACGAGGGCAGGCCCGAGCGGGTGATGGCGTTCAGCCGGTTTCCTGGGTCGTAGAGGAAGTTTTCCGTGGCCAGGCCGGTAGGCGCCATTGACGTCATCCGGCCGCCCAGATCGTAGGTATAGCTTACGGTGCCGATGCTGGCGCCGGAGCTCGCCTGGGTCTGCGCGTCCTGCGTGAGGCGATCGAGGTCATCGAACTGGCGCGTGATCGTGCCGCCGGCGCTATCGAAACAAGAAACGAAACGACCGCTCACGGCACGGATACGAGAGTCGCCCTGCTGCCTAGCGTTCCGATCGCGGCGGCAACCGGGCCGTGATGGTCGGCGCCCGTTATGATTACGATACGGCATCCGCCATGATGGCGGATTTCATCGACGATTCTGTCGGCCAGATGCCGGTCGCGCGCGGCGTACCATTGCGGCAGCAGCGCATAGGGCGTGCCGCGTGTCAGCATGGCGACGGTCGCATAATACTCTGCCGTCACCTTGTCATAAGGTCCGCTCGCGAGCACCTTCGGCGAGGCGGTGTTGGCAATCGCATCCTGACGCGCGGATAGCGCTTCAAGCTCTTTCACGCGCTGCTTCAACCGATCGTCCGATGGCGGGGGCGACGCATTCCAGGCACGTTCGAGCTGCTTGATACGGCTCTGCTTTGTCCACCAATCATCGGGCACAGGGGCGCCCTCGAGCTCGTCACCAAGCCAATCAAACCCAAAAACGCGATCCCGATAGCGGCTGGAAAGCTCCACCATCTCGCGCGGATAATTATGCCGCAGGTAGTCCGCCGAACGCGCCAAATCCTCCTGACGTATTTCGACGCCGACGATATCCGGGCGAAAGGCTGCCACCATATCATAGAGCCGCGCGTAGCTGTAATTCGGATTGCTGTTCAGCAGTTTGTGCACACTGGGGATCACCATCACCTGTGCGGCGCCCCCGGCGCCGCACGCAGAGGCGGCCAAAGCCCTTGAAGCACCGCAAAGCATCGCAAGCGAAAGGGCGAGAGCGATGACATTCACTTGAACCATCATCCCGTTTTGCAAGCGAGACCCGCTAAAACACCACCACCTGCCGCACGGCCGCCCCGTCCGCCAGCCGGTCGAACCCCTCGTTGATCTGCTCCAATGTCAGCCGATGCGTCAGCAGGCGGTCCACCGGCAGCTTGCCGGCCTGGTACATCGCCACGAAGCGCGGCAAATCCCGCAGCGGCACGGCAGAGCCCATATAGCTGCCTTTCACCGTCCGCTCCTCCGCCACCAGGCTTACCGCCGGCACCGCGAATTGCTTGCTCGGATGCGGCAGCCCGGTCGCAATCGTCGTCCCGCCGCGACGGGTCGCCCCGTAGGCCTGGGCCAGCACCACCTCATGCCCCACCGATTCGAACACAAAATCCGCGCCGCCCCCGGTTGCCTCGCGCACCGCGTTGACCGCCTCCGCACCCGCATCCACCGCATGCGTCGCCCCAAGCGACACCGCCAGCGCGCGCTTTTCCGCCAGAGGATCGACCACCACCACCGGGTTCGCCCCCGAAGCGACAGCCCCCAGCACGCAGGCCAGCCCAACCCCGCCCAGGCCGAACACCGCCACGCTCGCACCTGGTGGCACCCGCGCCGTGTTCACCACCGCGCCCACCCCGGTCATCACCGCGCAGCCGAACAGGGCGGCAATCTCCAGCTTCAGCGCCTTGTCGATCTTCACCGCGGACCGGGTGCTCACCACGATGCGCTCGGCGAAGCCGGAGACGCCGAGATGATGGTTCACCGCCGCCTCGCCGGCCGAGGAACACCAGCGCCGTGTGCCGCGCAGCAGCAGCCCGGCGGTGTTCGATGCGGCGCCAGGTTCGCATAAAGCCGGCCGGCCTTCGGCACAGGGCAGGCACACGCCGCAACTCGGCACGAAGGTGAACACCACGTGGTCGCCCTCGGCAAAGCCGGGCGTCTCCGGGCCGCACGCCTCCACCACGCCGGCGGCCTCATGCCCCAGCACCATCGGCATCGGCCGCGGGCGCGAACCGTCGATCACCGAAAGATCGGAATGGCACAGGCCAGCCGCCCCCACCCGCACCAGCATTTCCCCTGGGCCTGGCGGCGCCAGCTCAATTTCCTGCAGAACGAGGGGCCGGGACTCGGCATAGGGCCGTGGAAGACCCATCTGGGTCAGGATGGCGGCTTTGGTCTTCATGCGGATAACACTCCGTGCGGCTTGGTCGGCCCCCCTGCTCCTAATTCCCCCTCCAGATCAATCCCGGATTCCCGCATGACCGATTCCGAAGACATTCTCACCGTTGTGGCCGCCTGGCTGCGGGCGGGCGAAAGCGTGGCACTGGCGACGGTGATCAACACCTGGGGCAGTTCGCCGCGCCCCACCGGCAGCCAGATGGCGGTCACCGTCAGCGGCCGGATGGCCGGCTCGGTCAGCGGCGGCTGTATCGAAAGCGCGGTGGCCGAAGCGGCTCTGGCCAGCCTGCAAACGGGTGCCGCGCAAACGCTGTCGTTCGGCGTCACCAATCAGCGGGCCTGGGAGGTCGGGCTGCCCTGCGGCGGCCAAATGCAGGTATTTGTCGAACCCGTTCGCGCCGCCGCCGCACCATGACGCCGGATATGGTCGAAGCCGTTCTGCAAGCCCGCCACGCCGGCCGCGCCGTGGTGCTCGCCACCCGCCTGGCCGATGGCACCCAGATGCTGCTGCCGGACACACCCGCCGCCCAGGCCTTGCAGGATGCGGCAACCCTGGCCTTGAGCCGCGATGAAAGCCGGATTGTGGATAT
>Ga0116229_10014195_pt1 | contig 11103 bp, 8 predicted proteins | sample S1TSphgellanicum_3_FD_87313 | JGI IMG/M metagenome (GOLD analysis project Ga0116229, IMG submission 87313) | Host-associated microbial communities from peat moss isolated from Minnesota, USA - S1T2_Fc - Sphagnum magellanicum MG | ecosystem: Host-associated > Plants > Peat moss > Unclassified... | reverse complement strand
CACTTGCGCATCGGGAACGACGAGCGTTGCGGACGGTGCGCGGCCGATCGTAATCGGAACCGGGGCGCGAACCGTTCGCGTCCGCCCATCTTCCTCCACGCGCAGCACAACGGCCTGCATCGCGGTCATCGCATCGTCTCGCCGCGCCCCACGGCGCGCGGTCGCGGCCGCAACTGCCAGGAACAGGACGCACGCTCCCAAGACTTCGAGGCTCGCGATGTGGGTGTCGCGGATCACGCGCCGCTGCCGCCCGGCTCCACGACGAGTTCGCTATCGCCGATCGTAAGCACGTCGCCGAGCCCGAGTTCCGAATCCACGACGGGCGCGCCGTTGAGGAGCGTTCCGTTCGACGACCCGAGATCGCGAACGCGCCACGCCGCACCGTCGCGCACGATCTCCGCGTGCCGGCGCGACGCGCGCGGGTCGGCGAGCACGAGATCGCACGCCGCATCGCGCCCCACGATCGTCGGCACGCCCGCGAGCGCGCAATGCGCGCCGAGCGGGAGACCCCGCCGCACGCGAAGCGCCAGTTCGGTCGGCTCGGGGAGCGACTCGACGACGATCGCGACGGTACCGTTCGCGACGGAAGCCGCTTCCTCGGAGCAGACCTCGGGCGCGCGCTGCGGCCTTCCCGAACGCTCGGCAAGTCGAGCGAGCATCGCCGCCCACTGCCGCTCGAGATACGGCAGGTCGGATCCCAAGCGCGCGAAGTCGTTCGGACTCATACGCACCGTGAAACGCCGTCCCGATCGCGATGCGGGCGATGCGTTCGACTCGAACGAGGCCACGAGCTTGCGCGCGACCTGCACGGGTTCGAGCGCGCTCGGAAACGCGACGGCAAACGCGCGCTCGACCGCATTCGCGCACGCCGTTTCCAGCTGCGCGAAAAAACTCACGCCGAGGCGCGCACGAGCGAGGCGATATAGAATCCGTCGCGCCCGTCGATCCCCGGCGGCACGACGATGTCGCCGTCGACGACGAAGGGTTCGTAACGTGCGGGCAACGACGCGCGCGAGAATGCCGGCGATCGCTCGAGAAACGCCGCGATCACACCCGGCCCTTCGCGACGGTCGCTCGAGCACACGCTGTACACGAGTCGTCCGCCGGGCGCCGTCCGTTCGCCCGCGGCGCGCAGGAGCTCGCCCTGGAGAATCGCGAGGCGACTGCCGTCCTCGGGCGTCTTGCGCCAACGCGCTTCGGGATGGCGACCGATCACGCCGATGCCCGAGCACGGCGCATCGAGGAGCACGGCTTCCGCACGAACGTCGGCCGCCGCATCGCGCGCATCGCCGATCACGATTCCCGCGTTCGCCACGTCGGAGCGCTCCATGAGCTCACGCCACGCGCGCACTTTCTTTTCGTCGATTTCCACGCACACGAGCGATCCCTCGCCGCCGAGTCGCGCGGCGATCTGCGCGGACTTGTTGCCGCGACCGCTGCACAGTTCCAACACCGACTCGCCGGGCTTCGGGTCGAGTACGTCGACGGGCATCGCCGCCGCTTCACCTTGCACGCTCCAGCGGCCGCCCTCGTCGTCGCCGACGGTCCCCGATGCGACGAGTAACGTTTCCGCGACGAACGGCGACGGCTCCGAATCGATGCCGCGTTCGCGCAACTCCGCGCGAACGGTTTCGAGATCGGTACGAAGCGTGTTGATGCGAAGCGCGTGTCGCGGCGCGACGTTGACGCCTGCGAGCGCCGCCTCGCTGCGTCCGTCGTACGCCGCACCGAACTGCGCGGCAACCCACGTCGGCACGGAAAACGCGACGCCGAGATAATCGTCGTGGCTCTTGAATTCGTCCTCGACCATCTCGCGCGGGCCGTCGGCGAGCATCCGCCGCAGGACGGCGTTCACGAGACCGGCCGTGCCCTTGTGCCCGTGCCGCCATGCGAGGTTCACCGTTTCGGAAACGGCCGCGTGATCGTCCACGCCCGACATGAAGCGTAGTTGGTACACACCTAAACGAACGACGTCGTGGATCGCCGGCGTGAGCGGTTTCTCGCGGCCGCCGAGATACGGTTGCAACTGCCAGTCGATCAGGCGGCGTTGCTTGATCGATCCGTACGCGAGTTCCGCGGCGAACGCGCGATCGCGCGCGTCGAGCCCGGCCTTGCGCGCGCGCACGTCGAACGCGGCCTGCGCCGTGCGACCTTCGGGCCCGAACACGTCGCGGACCACGTGGAACGCCACGTCGCGCGCGGCCAATTTATCGGCGGCGTTCACGTTGCATTCACCATATCGCGTTTGATGCGTTCGCCGCGCGAGCGTGCGTACGCCTCGCCCGTCATCGCGCTGCGGCCCGCCGGAACGATTTTCTCGAGGACGACGAACCCGCTTCCCGTCGCGACGAATCCACCCGAGAACGAACCCGGCACGAGCGAGACGAGACGCGCGCTATCGACGTTGCCGCGCAGATCCTGCGGCTCGAGAACGCGCGCCGCGAGGATCTTACACGGCGCGTCGTCGCCCGCGAACTGCGCGCGTGCGCCGGGCGCGGGTGAAAGCGAGCGGATGCGGTCGACGACCGCGCGCGCCGGCGCTTGCCAATCGATCTCGAGATCCGCTTTGGTCAGCGGTCGCGTCAGCGTACGCGCCGCTTCCGCTTCGGATCCGAGCAACGCTTGCGCGACGCGCCGATGACGCCCGGATGCGATGTCGTCTAACGCACGCGCGAGCAGATCGGCACCGAGTGCCGCGTAGCGATCGTGCAACAGCCCGTACGTCTCGTGCAGACCGATCGCGGAGCGCTCCGCGAGCACCACGTCGCCCGTGTCCATTCCCGCGTCCATCACGATGATCGAAACCCCGCCGTCGACGACGCCGTCGCGCAGTTGCGATTGCAGCGGCGTCGCACCGCGATAGAGCGGCAGGATGCTCGGGTGCACGTTGAGCGCGCCGAGCCGCGCCAGATCCAAGATCGCTTGCGGCACGATCTTGCCGTACGATGCGACCGCGAAGACGTCGGCGCGTGCGGCGGCGAGGACGACGAGTGCGTCGCGCAGCCGCTCCGGTTCGATCGTCGGAATCCCAAGCTCGCGCGCCGCGACCTTCACGGGCGTCGCCTGCACCTTGTGGCCGCGGCCGGCGGGCCGGTCGGGCTGGGTGACGACGAGCGTGCACGACACGCGGCCGGCGAACGCTCGAAGCGCCGGCACCGAGAACTCGCTCGTGCCGAAAAAAACGCCGGTCAGGCGTGCGCCGCTAGACAGCTGCGGTTGCGGCTTCGGCGTTACGCTCGAGCGCGGCGCCTTCCGCCTCGACCTCGGCGAGCGCCGCCTTCTCTTCTTCGGTAACCGCGGGGCGAACGTTCTGCGCTTTGTCCGTGTACAGAATGCCGTCGAGATGGTCCATCTCGTGCTGCAGGCAGCGACCGAAGAGGCCCGTGCCGACGAGTTCGATCTTCTTGCCGTGCCGGTCGAACCCGGAGCAGACGACGCGCTCGTGACGCTTCAGATCGCCGATCATGCCGGGCACCGAGAGGCAGCCCTCGATCGAGTCGATCTCTCCCTCGGTCACCGTGAACTTCGGATTGACGACGACGAACGGGCCGAATTCGCCCTCCTCATCGTCGAGGTCGACCACGAAGAGACGCTTGCTGACGTTGATCTGCGGCGCTGCGAGCCCGATGCCCGGGGCATGGTACATCGTCTCGAACATGTCGTCGATCAGCTGCTGGAACATGGGATCGGCGAGCTCCCGCAGGTCCACCTTCTTGGCGACTTTGCGGAGCGTCGGATGCCCGTCGGTGATAATCTCGCGAATATAGGCCATCGGCGCTTATTATAACACCCCAACGCCACCCAGGTTGCGCCACCCTCAGGGAGCCCGCGAGTACGGGCTCGGGGGGAACGGGGGGCTTCGCCGCCCCGTTTTCAAACTCGCAACCCCAGAGCACTACAAAATATATGTGCTCAGATTCGCGCTCTCGACGATTTTCTCGAGGCGGGCCTTCACGTAGTCGGCGTCCACGACGACCGGGCCGTTGTCCTCGGGGGCGGCGAAGGAGACGTCCTCCAGGAGACGCTCCAAGACCGTGTGCAGGCGGCGGGCGCCGATGTTCTCGGTCTGCTCGTTGACCTGCATCGCGTAGGTGGCGAGCTGGCGGATGCCGTCCGGCGCGAACGAGACCTCCACGCCCTCGACGCCGAGCAGCGCCTTGTACTGTTCGGTCAGCGCGTTCCGCGGCTGCGTGAGGATCGTTTCGAAGTCGTCGACCGAGAGCGAGTCGAGCTCGACGCGAATCGGAAAGCGACCCTGGAGCTCCGGAATGAGATCCGAGGGCTTGCTCATGTGGAAAGCGCCGGCGGCGATGAAGAGCACGTGGTCCGTCTTGATCGGCCCGTGCTTCGTCGCGACGGTGCTGCCTTCGACGATCGGGAGAATGTCGCGCTGCACGCCCTCGCGCGAAACGTCGGGGCCGCGGCCTTCGCGCCCCGCGACCTTGTCGATCTCGTCGATGAAGATGATCCCGTTTTCGCCGGCACGCCGAATCGCTTCGCGCTTGACGGCATCCATGTCGACGAGCTTCTGCGCTTCTTCCTGCGCGAAAATGCGGCGCGCCTCGGCGACGGTGACCCGTTTGCGCGTCTTCTTCTTCGGGAGCAATCCACCGAGCATCTCGCTCATGTCGGCGCCGCCGCCCATCGATGGATCCATGCCGCCGAGCATGCCGGGCGGAAGTTGCTGCGATTCCTCGACATCGATATCGACGAGCCGCACGTCGTAGAACCCGCGCAGCACGTCGGCGCGCGCGGCATCGCGCACCGAGCGTGTTTCGTCGGGCGCGGCCGACGTCGCCGTTGCGGGGCCCGGCTGCGCGCTCGCGGCCGCCGGCTGCTGGTAGCCGCTGCCGAAGATCGAACCGAGCGTTTGCGCGAACGCGTTCATCGGCTGCGCCGCACTCGGCGGTCGCGTCTCCGGATGCAAGAGATCGATGATGCGCTCCACCGCCGCGGCGTCCGCAGCTTCGCGCACGTCGTCTTGCCGCTCTTCTTGCACCATGCGGATCGAGGCTTCCACGAGATCGCGCACCATGGACTCGACATCGCGGCCCACGTAACCGACCTCCGTGTATTTCGTGGCCTCGACCTTCACGAACGGCGCACCGGCTAGCGTCGCGAGGCGCCGCGCGATCTCCGTCTTGCCCACGCCCGTGGGACCGATCATCAGAATATTTTTTGGGATGATCTCGCCGCGCATCTCGCCGCCGAGTTGCTCGCGGCGATAGCGATTGCGCATCGCGATCGCGACGGCACGTTTCGCATTCGCTTGGCCGACGATATAGCGATCGAGCTCGGCGACGATCTGGCGCGGGGTCAGCGCCGAAACGGAGGTATTCACCTCAGTCACTTCGGCGTGGCGGGTCCGCTTCCGGTTCCGCGGGCTCGGCGCGCTCGGTGGGCGCGGTCAAGAACGTGCCGTTGGGAAACAATCCGTCGTAGACGGTCGGTAGCGGTGCGTAGGGGACGTTGCGTGCGCGAGCGAGACCCGCCCGCACCAGATTGGTCAGCACTCAAAGCATCAGACGAGCGCCTCGGCCAGCTCGTCGTAGAGATACGCCATCGTCTCGATGCCGCCGAAGAATTGCGCGAGATCGAACTTCTCGTTGGGCGCGTGGATCGCGTCGTCCGGCAGCCCGACGCCGATCAAGACCTGCGGGAGATGCAGGATGCGATCGAAGCTCGAGACGGGACCGATCGTACCGCCCGTGCCGATGAAGACGGGCGGCTTTCCGAAGCCGCGCTGCATCGCGCGTGCCGCGGCACCGACCGCGGGATGTTCGCGCGACGTCGTAACGGCACGCACGTCGCCATCGTCCTCGATTTCGACACGAATGCCGGGCGGTGCCACCCGCTCGAGATGCTCGCGCACCGCGCGCTTCACGTGCGCCGGATCTTGGTCGCCGACGAGTCGCGCCGAGATCTTCGCGCGCGCGAAACTCGGAACGATCGTCTTTCCGCCCGGGCCCTGATAGCCGCCGTAGATGCCGTTGAGCTCGAGCGTGGGACGGAACCACATGCGCTCGAGCGGGAGGCGCTCGCGTTCGCCGCCGACGAGCGCGGGCACGCCGAGCGCGGCGGCTTCTTTCGTCACGTCGAACGGCAGCGCCGCGAGCTCCGCGCGTTCGCTCGCGCCGAGCTCGGGCACGCCGTCGTAAAATCCCGGCACGGCGACGCGACCCGCGTCGTCGCGCAACGTCGCGATCATGCGCGCGAGCGCTTCGATCGGGTTGACGACGAGGCCGCCGAAATAGCCCGAGTGCAGATCGCTCGTGGGACCGCCGACCGTCACTTCCCAATGCACGAGACCGCGCAACGACACGGTGAGCGACGGCACGTCTTCGGCGAAGACCGCCGTGTCCGAGACGACGACCACGTCGCACGCGAGCCGTTCCTTCTCGCGCGCGAGAAACGCCTCGAAGCTCGGCGACCCGATCTCTTCTTCGCCTTCCACCACGACCTTCACGTTGATCGGCAGCGAGCCGCGCGTGCGAAGGTGCGCTTCGATCGCCGCGAGATGCATAAGAACTTGACCTTTATCGTCGACCGAACCGCGGCCGTAGATCTTGCCGTCGCGCACGGTGCCTTCGAAGGGCGGCGACGTCCAGAGTGCGACCGGGTCTTCGGGCTGCACGTCGTGATGGCCGTACACGAGCACGGTCGGCGCCCCCGGCGCGTGCAACCACGATCCGTACGCGACGGGCAAGCCGTCGGTCTCCAACACCTCGGCATTCGTGAGGCCGGCCGCTCGCATGCGCGCGACGACCGCTTCCGCCGAACGCCGAACCTCACCGTGCCGCGCCGGATCTGCCGAGACGGACGGACATGCGATCCACGCCTTGAGTTCGTCGAGATAGCGCTCGCGATTGTCGCGGATGAATCCGATCGTATCCTGCGTGGTGATCATCGTGTGTTCTTCGCGAGTGCGGTCGCTCAGACCACCTCGACCACGATATCGTCGTTCGTGTAGATATCGATGCGCCCCGCGACCTCGAGCGCCGCGCGCGCGATCGTCTCGGCTTCGAGATCGCTGTGACGCACGAGCGCCATCGCCGCCGCCTGCGCGTAGGGGCCGCCGCTGCCGATCGCCGCGATCCCGTCGTCGGGTTCGATCACGTCGCCGTTGCCGCTGAGCACGAAGAGATGGTCCGCCGTTCCGACCACGAGCAGCGCCTCGAGTCGCCGCAGCGCGCGATCTTGGCGCCAATCCTTCGCGAGTTCGACCGCCGCGCGGACGATGTTGTTTTTGTATTCGGCAAGCTTGCCTTCGAATTTTTCGAGCAGCGTGATCCCGTCCGCGGCGCTGCCCGCGAAGCCGGCGAGAACCGCGCCGCCGGCGATGCGACGCACCTTGTGCGCGCCGTGCTTCATGATCGTCTTGTCGAAGGTCACCTGGCCGTCGCCCGCGATCGCGAGCTTGCCGTTGCGGCGGACCGCCAGGATGGTCGTGGAGCGAATACGCATCCGGGGCATTCCAACGCGGCGAGCGCGGGCACCTCGGCTCGCATCCCGTTAGACCTGCGCGACCTCGCGGCGCTCTTCGAGTGCGGCGCGCCACGCGTCGAGATGCGCGAGCGCACGTTCGGCAAGGGCGCGACGCCGTTCGCGCTTGTCGCGAATCGGCTTGCCGGGTAGCGGCGAGAAGAACGTCCAGCTGACGTTCGCGGGTTGGAAGTCGTCGGTCTGCTCGTTTTGGAGATGCGCGACGACCGCGCCGAGGGCCGTATCCGCGGGAACCGGAACGGCCGTTTCGCCGCGCAACGCGCGCGCAGCCGCCGTTCCCGCGATCAACCCGCACGCGGCCGCTTCCACGTAGCCTTCGGCTCCGGTGATCTGCCCCGCGAGCCACACGTTCTCGGCACCGCGTAGGCGCAGATCCGGCGCGAGATAGCGCGGCGCATCGACGAACGAGTTGCGATGCATCACGCCGAGGCGAATCCACTCCGCGTTCGCGAGCCCCGGAAGTTTTCCGAACGCTTCCTTTTGCGCGGGCCACGTGAGCCGCGTCTGAAAGCCGACGAGGTTATATGCCGTGCCGGCCACGTTCTCTTTACGCAGTTGCACCACGGCGTAGGGCGCGAGCCCGGTGCGCGGGTCGCGCAGTCCGACGGGCTTGAGCGGCCCGTAGCGCATCGCGTCTTCGCCGCGTAACGCCATCTCTTCGATCGGCAGGCAGCCTTCGAAATACGGCGCCTTCCCACCGACCGCATCCGCTTCGAATTCTTTCGGCGAGTGCTTCGGGAGTTCGCGCAGGTCGCGCACGAACGTGAGATACTGCTCGCGGTCGAGCGGGATGTTGAGGTAGTCTTCGCCCGGGCCCTTGTCGTAGCGCGACTTCGCGTACATCTGCGAGAGATCGAGCGACTCCGTCGCCACGATCGGCGACGCGGCGTCGTAGTAGTGCAAGCGAACGCGCGACGCGCTCGGCGGCGCGACGCGAGCGAGCAACGCGTCGAGCGACCGCGAGAGGCGGTCGCCCGGAAGCGGGCCGCACGCGACGATCGTCGGCACGTCGGGATCGATCGCGTCCACTTCCTCGCGGACGATCCGGACGTTCGGCTCCGCGGCGAGGCGCGACTCGACGATTCCCGAGAACACGTCGCGATCGACGGCGAGCGCGCCGCCGGCCGGAACGGCGGCTTCGCGCGCGCTCGTCACGATCAGCGAGTCCATCCGCGCGAGTTCTTCTTTGAGCAGTCCGACGGCGTTTTCGAGCGACGCACCACGCAGCGAATTGCTGCACACGAGTTCCGCGAAGCGGTCCGTCTTGTGGGCGGGTCCGCTTGCGTGCGGCCGCATCTCGAAGAGCTCGACCTCGATGCCGCGTCGCGCCGCTTGCCACGCGGCCTCGCAGCCGGCGAGGCCGGCTCCGATCACACGTAGGTGCGCCGCGCTCATACCTCGACCGTATCCGGCTCCCGCTCGTCCGCGGCTTCCACGGCCTCGCTCGTCTCCGCCGCCGCGCCGATCGCACTCGTATCGTGTTCCTTATCCGCGGAACATTCGAAGGTGACCGTGCCGCGCTTCGATTTGGCGGTCACGTACGCGCCGCACACCGGGCACGGTTCGGGAACCACGCGATCCCACGAAACGAAGTCACACGCCGGATAGTTGGCGCACCCGTAAAACGTCCGGCCGCGCCGCGACTTGCGTTCGACGATCTTGCCGCCGTCTTTGGGACAGATCGCGCCCGTATCTTTGAGGATCGGCTTGGTCGTCTTGCACTCGGGATAGCCCGAGCACGAGATGAAGCGCCCGAAGCGGCCGGTCTTGATGACCATCGGCTTGCCGCAATTGACGCAGATTTCGTCGGTCGGCTCGTCCTTGAGCTCGAGCTTGGGAAGCTTCTTCTCCGCCTCTTCGAGTTCGTGCGAAAACGGTCCGTAGAACTGGCGCAGCACGTCGACCCAGTCCATCTTGTGGTCTTCGACCTGGTCGAGCTCGGTCTCCATCTTCGCGGTATACGCGAGGTCCATGATGTCTTTGAAATGCTCGGCGAGCAGATCGTTCACGGACTTGCCGATGTCGGTCGGGCGGAATCGCCGATCGACTTGTTCGACGTACTGACGCGCTTGGATCGTCTCGACGATCGAACTGTACGTCGAGGGGCGGCCGATGCCGTTCTCTTCGAGCGCCTTGACGAGCGTCGCTTCCGTGAATCGCGGCGGCGGTTCCGTGAAATGCTGCTTGGGAAGAATCGCTTCTTTCTCGAGCGATTCGCCCTTCTCGAGCTGCGGAAGCATCACGCGGCCCTTGGCCTTCGCACCGGCGGTCGTCGCCGGATCGGCAGCCTCGTCGTCCTTGCCTTCTTCGTACACTTTCGTGTAGCCGGCGAATTTGAGCACGCTGCCGTTCGCGCGGAACGCGTAGCGCGTGGTGCCGCGGACGGGCGTGGCCGCGATGTCGACCGACGTTTGGTCGTAGACGGCCGCAGCCATCTGCGATGCGACGAAGCGTTCCCAGATCAGCGTGTAGAGTCGCAGCTCGTCGCGCTTGAGAATACCCGCGAGCGATTCCGGAGTCCGCGTGACGGACGTCGGGCGGATCGCTTCGTGCGCGTCTTGCGCGCCTTCCCGGACTTTGAACTGCTTCGAGCCGCCGTAGAACTCCGGCCCGTAGGTCTGCTCGATGAACGCTTTGGCGGCTTCGCGCGCGCCGTCGGAGATGCGCGTCGAGTCCGTGCGCATGTAGGTGATGAGGCCTTGCGTGCCCTCGCTGCCGAGGTCGACGCCTTCGTAGAGCGATTGCGCCGTCTGCATCGTCTTGCGAACGCGGAACTTCAGCTTGCGCGAGGCCTCTTGCTGGATCGTCGACGTGGTGAACGGTGCGGCCGCGTTGCGACGCGTTTCGCGCTGCTTGACGGCCGTGACGGCAAATGCGGCATCCTGAAGGTCCGCCACGATCTGGTCGGCGCGGCCACCGTTATCGACGTCGAACTTCTCGCCGTCGATCTCGACGAGCGACGCCGAGAACGTCGGCGGACCGGCCTCTTTGGCGAGCAGCGCGTCGATCGTCCAGTATTCGCGGGCGACGAAGGCTTCGATCTCGCGCTCGCGATCGACGACCAGTTTCACGGCAACGGACTGCACGCGGCCGGCCGAAAGCCCGCTGCGAACCTTGGCCCAGAGCAGCGGCGAGATCTTGTAGCCCACGAGGCGGTCGAGAACGCGTCGCGCTTGTTGTGCGTTGACGCGATCCATGTTGATCGCGTGCGCTTCGTCGATCGCCTTGAGGGCCGCTTCCTTGGTGATCTCGTGGAGCTCGATGCGCTTGGGGTTCTCGAGCTTGAGAATCTCGGCGAGATGCCAGGCGATCGCTTCGCCCTCGCGATCGGGGTCGGTCGCGAGGAACACGTCCGTGGCGGACTTGCTCGCAGCCTTGAGCTCCTTGATCACGTCGCCCTTACCTTTAATGGTAAGGTACCGGGGCGTGAAGTCACCGCTCTCGACGTCGACGCCGAGCGTGCTCTTGGGCAGGTCGCGCACGTGCCCGACGGACGCCTTGACGACGAACTTCGCGGGCAAGAACTTCTTGATCGTGCGCGCCTTCGTCGGCGATTCGACGATGATCAGCGGCTTCTTCAAACTCTCCTCATCTCTCGTT
>Ga0116229_10014194_pt1 | contig 11103 bp, 5 predicted proteins | sample S1TSphgellanicum_3_FD_87313 | JGI IMG/M metagenome (GOLD analysis project Ga0116229, IMG submission 87313) | Host-associated microbial communities from peat moss isolated from Minnesota, USA - S1T2_Fc - Sphagnum magellanicum MG | ecosystem: Host-associated > Plants > Peat moss > Unclassified... | reverse complement strand
AGTCAAGTTCTAATTTGAAATTAGTTTGAGAGCAATAAATAAGTTTTAGGAACATTTTTCCTACAAAAGGATTTATTTGTTCAACAAAACCACAAATAAACACACAAAATGTTCAAACACATATCAAGAATGCTCTCACTACATCAATCGCATGCAAACAAAATCAAAAGAGATTTTACAATTTGTTTAGAATGAATTCTCATAAATCACAAAAAGTGATGGAAGACTCACACAAAAAGACATTTTCAAAAATGTTCATTAAACATTGTTGAAGAAGTGTAGTCCTTTTACTTTGATATCACCATTATTTTTATACTTAGTTTTTCTAAGGTTGAATACATGAAAGGGGGTGTTGTACCTTTTCACATTCACTTTCTGTTTTATTAAATCTAGATCATTTTGTTATTATATGGTCATGTAAACAAACTACCAAATTCAATTCACTAATGATCCACCATTTGATTGGTGCATTAATTTTACTATTCACGTGTCTTCTTATTATCTTAATCACATGGTTTTTTTTCCATATTAATTTTTTTTTGGTTTTTGTTTAATATTTAATTTTTCTTTTGAGACCTTTTTGTTGAACAATTTGTTTCACATTCCACCATTGTATCTTTAAATTTGTTGACAATTTAAGTTTTTTAACACTTGAAATGACCAGCCAATCAATTAGCCCTATGACTAAAAATGTGTAATCAAATGGTTGGCCTTAAACCTTCACTTGTGATGGTCGAAAATATCTTTCAAGTTGTATAAAAGACTAGGCTAAAAAATTTTAAGCAATGGTTGTTCCAAATAGGAATGAAGTGAGAGACATTCATTCCATCAAGTGGTAATGGATTCTACTAGGTCCAATTCCACAAAGTTTAACTAATGTCCCCCATTGTTGATTCATATCACATGAAACTAACAAAAACAAAAAAGGAATCATCAATAGACGACCCACTTTTTTCACCTAGGAATAACCTTCAAAAAGTATAATGTAAGGAACAAAATAAGGTCATTTTGGGAATGAGGTCCTAATGCAAATATTTTTTTACAATTTGCAATTTTTATATTTTGATTTTACATGACAAAATAAAATAAAATTCACAACACTTGCAATTTGTAGATGAATGATGATTCTTGAAGTAATTGGATCTAGTGCTCTTAAAACATATTGCTAAGCTTTTTCTTATATAGTTTAAGTTTGATCACCACATTGCCATTCGCCCATCATTTACTTGAATTTTACAAATTTGTCATCTTGCACATATGTTAGTGAAATAATTCATTGCCAAAAATGTGAGTTACTATCAATACCTTCAATTGGGTTACTTTAGAGCTTCAAGTGGAATTATAGGACAAAATATGATCACAGTCCATAAATCTTGCAACAACACATCCACAATTTGTTTTTTACAAGGATCACCTAAATAGAAAGCCATAGAAAACACGTTATAGAAGTTTTGTATTAATGCAATTGCACACAAAAAAATCACAAGAAACATCAAAATAAAAATGCGCATAAATCAAGTTACAAACATCTTGGATACACCTTAAAGTAACACGAAATGATAGACACACAAAAAAATCATGAGAAACACTTGAACAAAATTGCACACAAACAAATTGCAATGAAAGATCTAAACACATCACAAAAAATCATGAGAAACATTTGAGCAAAATCAAGCAAAAAACATTGCAAATCCCTTGTAACATTGGACACACAAACATTGTGACAAATGCAAGAATAGAAAGTTTAAAAACCAAAAAAAAAACATGAAATGTTGAAAACATGTGATGTAGATGCTTTAATCCAACCTCTTTTAGGGACCCCCAATAAGAACTCAAAATTCACGAATTCCAAAAGCTTGGATTTGTGCAAAATTTGTGCACCCCATTTGCGAGATGGAATTTGTTCAATTGTTGTCCATCAAGTATTTTTCAAGAGGTGTAAAATTGAGGTTTTTCATAAACCCCTTCATTTGCAGCAATCTTGTATATTCTTTTTGGAATCAACTTAATATTGTAAACACACATGTTGTTAAGGAGTCTAGCATTAGAACTCTTAACATGCACTTAACACCCAAATAATGACCATCCCCCTTCTATTAACACAAAGGTAGCTAACATTAGGACTACAAATTCACACCTAACAACTATTATAGGTTTGTGGGAAATTAAGGACGTACCTTTGATGAACCATCATATACACATATCATGATGGTAAGTACCTTTTGTGCTCATTTTTCCATTTTTGTGCTAAGACTTTGTGCATGTTTTTCCCTTTTATACCATCTTTCTTGCATTTTTTTTTGTTTGAAACTCCTTCTTTCTTGCATTTTCATTTTGCGTTGAAGCTTGCTCTATTTTCTATTTTCATTTCACATTAAAGCTCACATTATCTTGTGTTCCCATTTTTAATCGAACCTTCCTTTCTTTCACACTTTCATTTTTCATCAAAGCTCCCATTCTTGCACTTTCATTTTGTTTGAAGCTTTGTTGCACGATCGTTTCCTATTTGTAATTCTTTTTTTGCAAATATGCATTTGCTTCTTACAACTATGCCTTTTATGATTTTTTCTCCTACAAGTGCAAAAATGCTTTTGCTTCTTGCGATTCCACCTTCTCCGATTTCATTTCTTGAAAATGCAATTTATCTTTTGTCATTTGATTTTATGTTTTTTTATTGTCTCTATTTTATTCCTTTTATTTGTTAAAGTTGGTATGGTTTGTGGTTTCTACTTGTAGGCTATTCAAGCTTTCATGTTTATAGGTTTCCAAGGTCTTCAAGTTCATGTTTCAAATGTTTTTTTTGCCGAAACTTTCAAGTTCATCACTTTGTTTGAAGTTATTTATTTATTCCAAGCTCAAAGGTCTTTGTTTTTTCCAAGCTTGAATGTAAATTTTGCATCATGATAACATCAATTTGAATTTCATTGTTTTGAAATGAACTTTCTTTCTTTCGTTTTCAAGTTCTTAGTTTTTTGCCATTTGTAGCCAAGTTGTGTCCCTACTCCTCTTGTGTGCATCTATAATCAAATTTTATTGCCAATCCTCTTGTGTGCATTTACAACTAGGTGTTGTTGTTGCTCCATTTGCATGCATTTGCAACCAAGTTTAGTTTCTACTCTTTTTGTGTGCATTTGTAATCAAATTTTGCTGGTGTTCTTATGTGCATTTGAGATCAATTTTGTTCTTATGCATCTACAACTAGGTTTTGTTGGTGTTCTTGTTGCATGCATTTGCAATTAGGTTTCGCATTTTATTATTGTTCTTCTTGTGTGCATATGGAAAGTTCCAAGTTTTATTGTTGCATCTGTAGTCAAGTTTTATTACTATTATTTTTATCTGCATTTGAAACCAAAGCAAATAATAGAACCCCCTACAAATTTTCTTTTGTTTTAGTCTTTTTAATGGGGTGTATGTTATTGTTTTAGATCATAAACCATTAAAAAAATTCTTCCACCTTCATATATGAATTTAATCAATGCAACCAAATGTTGAAACTAACATTAAACTTATGATCATAATAACTAGACCCCATAATTTGTAGTTGTATAGTTTTTTTCAGATTTTGTCACAAGAATTAGGTCACTAACTGAAGCCAAGGAGCACCACATGGTTCCCTTAGTTTTTACTCATTGAATATGACAATGATAGATCGGTATAAAATTTTAGAATGACAATGTTGATGTTGTTTAAGATTGTTAATTATCAAGACATGTTTTGTTGACATATCATATTCATTGTATAAATGCATTCCACGTGGAAATATAAATGTCATGTGCCATTTACAAGTTTAGCCCATGGTGATAACTTTTTGATTTGTAGCAAATTTTTTGCAATTGGGAAATTCATAGTAATGTTGGTGTTACATGAATTTGTTGAATGATTGTCATTTTTAAGAAGTTCATATCTTGGCTAGTAAGAGAAAAATGCAAATTGTCATTGAGGACTTCAAATAATTTTGTAGGCTATCAAGTGTAGGGTGTGAGTAATGGCACCCACATCATGATTTTTAAACCTTTCACCCCTTATCTAGAGGATTATTTCTACCATAAGTAGGGGGGTGTTTAATTGTTGCATAAACTATTGTAGATTATAAGGGAATTTTTTTGATGTGTTTGTGGGTTTGCCAAAAAGAATGCTTGATTTTAGAATGTTGCATAGGTTTGCTTTCTATAGGCATGCACCTATGTTTAGTTTCAAAGATTGTTTGATGTTAACTAGGGAATATATGGGACTATTCCCTACTTGCCGGGTGATAAAGGCTATCCCCTAATTAATTATACTTTACACCTTTTAAAGATGGACAACATATAATTTTAAAGTTGTTATACATGAATAGAAAACACAAGAAAGGTTAATGTATGGTTGAAAATAATTTTGGGATATTAAAAAAAAACTTTCAAAGAGTTGATATAAAAATTTAATTTAAACATGTCAAGTTCTTTTTTGATGTGTTTACATGTTGCTTATTGCATAATTTGCTCAAGTCCAAGAATGAAACAAACATTGATTACTTGTTGCGAATAATTAAGTTGGAACCAAACATACATGAGGATGAAATGCACATTCTAACTATTTGAACAACAAAAGATGTAAGTAATCAAATGCATATTGAAGGGTGAAAGAGATTTGGCAACATGTTGCAAAAGGAGTTGACTCAATTCCTCAATAGACAAATAAACATGATCATGTGAATCAAGGTAAGTTTGGATCTTAAATGTTAAATTTGTCTTTGTAATTCCTGACATATTGAAGCTCAACCACATATTCAATAATAGGGTTTATTCACGATTGGGGTACCAAAGGGGAGTGTTTAAATTTTTTAAAATTACAAAGAACAAATTTGAATTTTTGTTTATCTTCCATTATTATAGTTGTAATGGATTATTGTATGCCAATAGATAAAATGATGTTTTGTTAAATTAATAAAAATATTTAAAAATAATTTGGATACTATGTAAATGTCATTTTGAGTCTTGTAAATTTATTATATCGAGTGTTTAAATTGCATTTTTTAAAAAAACAATCAAAAGGAATGCATAAAGTCATACATTTGATTTCAAACTTTTTGTACAACAAAGACATGCCCCCTTCTATGAAAGTACATGTTCATTGGATGAACTTGATGAAAAATCAAATCATACAAAAATGTAAAATCTTAAAATTTTGAAGGAAAGGGCTACAAGGCAAAGGACTCATTTTAAAAACCATTTGATAAAAAAAATTGTTCAATGGGTTTAAAATATTTAATTTTAGGTGCATATCATATGTGTAAGAAATAATCTTGCCAAAAAACATATTTCGTTGTCCATTAAAACTCATTTTGGGATTTTTTGGATTTTTTTGCGTTTTTGGTTATAAACACAAATATTCATATACAATTATGTATGAATGTGAAAACTCACCATTGTCACATGAATTATCTTAAATTGAATTAATCAATTTTTTTTCACTTAGTTAATTTTTTTTCAAGTAAATGTTATTTGCAAAAAGTAACCCCATAAAAGTCTTGGAGTCCATTTTCTTTTTTTGGTACCCCAATCGTGAATGGACCCAACAACATTGTTATTATTGTTGTTGTTATTTGCAACTTAGCTCAACACCATAGTTTTGTCATGTGTCAAATTGTTAAGAGTTTACACCATGTCCATGTGTAATTGATGGTGTGGTTTTGTGTCTTGAAATAATCTAGTTATTTCTCCAACATAATGTTGGGATTTGGGCTTGTTTCTTCTCAAAAAATAAACTTGTGGCATTGATTTGGTCAATGGACTCCACCAACAACTTACTCTCCTTCTTTGTGGCTTTAACCATGTTTTTATGAGTAGAAGAATATGTTTTCTTAACCTTGGTATGTCCAATAAATTGAGTAGCTACAAATTTTTCAATGATGACATTTTTTTCAATTCAAATTGTTTTGTTGACAAAATTTGGTGTAGTGGGGTTAGTATATGAGATGAGATTAAGTTGAATGGGTTTATTAGTTGTTGCTAACCAAATGGTAATTGTGGGGTGAATGCACACTAAAGTGGACCAAAAGTGGTCAATGAGGAAGTCCATAGTTTCCTTTTTTGGGATTTTTAATTTGAATGTTTGGTGTTTTGGGAATGTAAAATTGTCCATTTGAAAGTATGAAGCAAATGGAATGCTTAAACTTTAAATTTATAAGTTTTGAAATTGCAACACATGTTTCAATTTGATTAGCTAGGGGAAAAGTAAGAAACAAAAATGTGGGTTTTAAAAAATATTTATAATTGGTAGATATTATGTAGGGTATAAATGTCATTTTTTACAAAACAACAATTTTCAAATTTTCCATTTCAGTAAATCATGGACTTTATAAACTATTGGCAATCTTACAAAGACCTAATAAATTAAAATATTAAACTTGCTTGTAAACCTTTATTTTAGCATTATAATAGGCTTACCATCATACTAGGGGAAGAGAATTAACATTTCACACATGTTTATTATGTAATAAAAGTCCATAAATTTTTTTATGGATTGTGACAAAAGATTTTACATTGTTTTAACAATCCACCTTGTAATGAAATGATAACATTTTATTTTCAAAATTTTAAATTTGATTTTACAAGTGTTATAGATTAGTTAGATGAGACCTTTTTATAGTTTTCAATCATATCCTAACACATATTATACCAAACTTAGAGGTACCCCCCCAAAATTGCCCTTGTGACACCATAAAATGGATTGTTTATTGTGGAACTACCCTGTGGTAGCATTTATTGTTTGTTAAGAAACTCAATTATCATGTGAGGCTCCTAAAAATGCTACAAGGTTGAATTAATGTAATTGGCATTTATTCAAACATCCATGTTTCCATAGTACTGGTATGAAACTTTTATAACTTTTTTTCATTTGTAAATCTTGAATTGTTGTTCATGTTGATGGCTTCACTTGGGGTGAGGTTAGATGGCTTGTTAACCTAATTTACATTGTCCATCATGAGGTCTTTTGTATTGGACAATTTGAAGATTAGTCTTGAGCCAAGAAATCCCACAATGATGTTGTACAAGCCTTACGTAAAGCTCCTTGGGAAGGTGAAAGGAATTTTGTTTACAAATGTTCATGGCCCATAATTCCTTTTTATAATAATAGATTATTTAATTGAAATCTCCAAATATGGAACTCCAGTTATCCTTGCACATTGACCCATTCATGAAGTGAGTTGAAAAACCTAAATTTATCATAGGTTTTGAAAAAACAATTCACTTGGTAATTGCAATTTCAAATTGATCTTATCTATCCACTTTGTCAAGGCTTATGAGGTGTTTTTCTTTTTTGGTTTTGACAAGAACCAAACTTCAATGTGTTTTCAATTTAGTTAATGTGGCTTGTTGAATTGCATTTCCACAAAATTTGAACTTTGAACCTTCTTACTTTTACCTTTGGGTTTTTTCTTTGTTGGATTCATTGTTTCATTGTTGGTGGATGTGATGCCAAAAATAACAACTGTGGACAATCCATAATTGGATTTTGTTATGTTTTTTTTCTTTCAAATCAAAATTTCAAGAATCAATGTTTATATGATTTGTTTGTTTTGAATGTTTTTACAAATTGTGAAACTTTGTATGTTTTTGCAAGTTTTATTAATCAAGATTCAAACAAACATGATTTTGAAACATCAAAGGACTTTGAAGAAACCAATCAAGAAGATTCAAGAGAGATTAAAGACATTAAAGGGTTTGGAAACTTGTGAAGATTTCTTAGTTTTTTCTTTGTATAGGTGTTGGAGACTAGAGTCTTGTAGAAGTCCATGGTTTTTTGATGAAAATTTTTATGGACACTTTTTTTCTTAAGTAGGTGGAGTTTTTCAATAAGCAAAGGTCTTCAATATGCTCTTGTTTTTGAATAGGTGGAGTTTTTTAGCATGATCTTGTTCTTGAGTAGGAAAAGGTTTTTGATAGGTAGTAACCTTGAGCAATCCACCAAAGAAATCAAAGATCATGTGTAAATAAATCAAGTAGGTGGAACATATAAACTCTTTTGAGCACTTGAGCAAAAAAAACCGTCCAACAAGCAAGTAGAAAGAAAAGGAAATAGGGGAAGGGGGCAAAGGTGTTTGAGCGGAGGGGAATGTGAAGAGAACAAAGAAGGGAATGACCTTGATCTTTAGGTGCTAGGTAACATTGAGTTAAAACCCTTTTTTGGGGTTGTTCCATGACATTGAAACCCTAATGAAATATCTTCATTTTTTGAAAAATTGGTGTTGATTTACATTTCCTTAACACTTATTTAATATTAGCTTAACATTGCTTGTCACATAGGATGCCACATAAAAATTAGTTGTAACTAACATTGTATATGTCAATGTCACAATAAATTAGTCCTTGGTAACATTGAGTTGCCAATGACTTGCCACCAATTGTGTTTGCAACATAATCTTTATAATGATTTCACATTCTTTCATTGAAATTGGTTACCCAAGTCCTTTTAAAATATTTTAATATGCGTTTTCTTAGGTTGGGCAAATGTCAGTCGTTGGGTTCATTTTTGATGCTATCAATTTTTGTTTAATGTGAATTGCCACCTAAAAAGGTGCTTGAAATGTGAATCATTGGTGAAAAAAATGGTTACATTTTAGACTAGGCCATGGAAGAACTTGTTACCACCTAATGGAATGTTAGGTCACCTTATTAGGTTTGTTAGGTTCTTGAGTAACATGCATCCTACATGGCCCATTCCATAATGCATAACATTAACACTCACTACATTAAAATGTGTTTTTTCTTCCATAAGTAATCCATGGCTCATGACGCAACCATCACTCATGACACATGTGTGATCAAGTAAACTTTGTGATTACATCCATTATGATGTCAATATGCGATGTTTATTGTGGCATATATCAAATTTATAGCATAAAACAATGGCAAGTTCAACATTTTAGTGTCAAATTATTATTTTTTTTGGGAGATTCCATGTCCAAAAATAAAATATCTAATAATACTATTCTTTTTCTATTTTTTTAAATTAAAAAAAGAATTAATGTTGAAGTTGCCAAAGTACACTAATATTGCAATATTGACATTAGTTTGATATTAGTATACTATGTGCCACAGTAAACATCACATACATCACAATATAATTGATGAAACCACAACGCTTACCTCACATGTGTCATGAGCCATGGCTTCCTATTGAAGGAAAACCCATATTTTGTTGGAGTCACTCCCAAACAACAATTCTATGGATTTTACTTGTCTTTCAATGTTAACCGTTGTTAGGTCTTATTCTCCCTTTTCATGTACTAATTCTCATGTTGAATCAGCTGTTCAGCACAGGTGCCAATTTTGTAGACTTAATTGGTAGCCTTGCCCGTTGTGTACTATATGCGAGTCTTGACCCCGGGTTTGTTAGAAGCTGGGATTGGCCAAACCTTGCCTCCTCTCTAGTAAAAAAAGATGCCCATGTGATTCTATACACATCCATGAAAACATCTGCTACCATGCATGAATTGTTTTTGGTAACTTGAAAAAAGCAACAATGGTTAGGTAGGTACTTATACTATGTAGTTAGTACCTTGGCAGCTTCCACAACCATTTGTTGAGTAATTAATTAATTTATGAGATTTTCATTTCAGCACATGGAATATTCTTGAAAATTCAATATTTTCCTTCACAAATTTTTGTTAATAAAAAAATAAAAAATTAAAATCTCAATATTTCTGCTCAATAATTATAATTAATGTTGAAGCTGCCAAGGTAGTAGGGTAATATGAACTTTAAGAAAAGAAATTCCATAAACAAAAAAAATACTCAACTTACCACAAATAACAATACTAGGGAAAAGCTACAACATGAGTTTCTTGATATCGGGCAAGAAAGGGGGTGTTATTTTGAAGGGTTTAGGGTAAAAGGATGCCATAGTACCTTGGTGGCTTCAGCACATGCTTGTCAAATAATTAATTAATTTTGAACAAACCATTTCATAAAACAAAATATTCCAAAATATTTTTCATTTTCCTTCACCAATTTTTATTTATTTATTTATTTTCTGAGAGAGTTTTATTTTGGGTGAAGATTTCAGCATTTAAAAAATAATATAATTTGTGCATAAAGCCACCAAGGTACTATGGTAGTATATATAATTTATACGTCGAGGATTGCATCCAAAGTGTCCAAGGTAATAAATAATTTTTGGAGGGGCAATGAGGGAATTTTACAAGATGACCCAAATGCAAATTGATGAAGCCCAAAGGAACCCATTTGAGATGGAGTTATGAGAAGAAGTTCTAGCATTAGAAATTGCAGAATGTATTTAGAAACATTTTCTCCTTTTTGCATGTGGGATGCATGGCTCTCCTAAGTGCTTTTTTTTTTTTTGGGCAGGGAATTTTCTCCCCACCTCTTCCCCCCGCCCTGCCCAAAAAAACCAAAAAAAAAAAACAAAAAAGGTTTTCTTTACCATTTAATTAATTACTCAGCATATAAGTAATCCCTGAGCTTATGATCTTCCAAATGTGCACCAATACAGCTTGAGAAAATTATTGAGGTTAAATTCTTACACCACAGGGAGCAAAATTGAAATTAAATTAGTGTGCATCAGGTTTTTTTTTTTTTTTGGTCCCCCAATCAACAGATTTTTCCAAGAAATTAGCAAAATTAGTTTAATTTACACTAGGAAATAAAGAAAAAAAAAAAAACTCAGTTTTTTTGTTGAGAAAATGACAAAAATTTCTTGCAAAAAATCACTGCACTGGGGTGCAATCCTCTTGCATGCACCATGGGATTGATCTATGATGGGTTAAGTCCTTTACTTATGAATTTAAGTCTTTTTAAAAAAAGGAAAGTATATGTATGAATGAATGTATGCATGTATGTTCATTGAGGGGAAAAAAACAAAAAACAAACCCTAATTTTTTTTCCCCCTATAGGTCATAAAATCCAAATCTAATAAGACTTCTCAAATCTCATGTTTCAAATTACTTCTCAGATCTCATGTTTCAAATCTCATATATAATATATACATGGTATTTTTTGGACAAGGAAAAATGAGAAGATTTTGTTTGTTGGGTTGTTTTCAGTTTTGTTGTGTTGAGAATATCAAGCAATAATCTTGTGAGTGTTGTTGCCCTGCCACTCT
>Ga0116229_10014192_pt1 | contig 11105 bp, 9 predicted proteins | sample S1TSphgellanicum_3_FD_87313 | JGI IMG/M metagenome (GOLD analysis project Ga0116229, IMG submission 87313) | Host-associated microbial communities from peat moss isolated from Minnesota, USA - S1T2_Fc - Sphagnum magellanicum MG | ecosystem: Host-associated > Plants > Peat moss > Unclassified... | reverse complement strand
TGACAGCCCATTCCCAGTACTGGATGCAGCTGGAATCTTCACAACCCAAAGGAAACGTACCCCACTAGCTTCAAGCCCTGAAGCAAACTCATGCATCTGCTGCATTGGGAACACAGATATTGTTCCAAAACATATGAATAAAACTGACGATTCTGGCTGTTTGCTTAACCAATGCAGACACTCATTATTGTCTTGTGCAAATTGCAGTCTCTGTCGAAGAGGCTGATCGCCTTGGCAAAACTGAATATTTTCAAACATAAAAGGCCCAACTGCCAATATCTTGGGCACCTGTCACCACGTTATACAAAATCCCCCAGTTAATCATATGTAACTACTTCATTGTTTACAACAAATCTAAACCCTAAACTTTTAGCCCTCAACCAGCAACCTTATATATACATATATATACACACACATTGAATGTCATATGTATTGTTTCAAAATTCAGTGTTAAGTTAAGCCGTAGGGGAAGGGAGTTCTCAGAAAATGGGGCCTGCATGAGGCAGAGTCAGGTGGCCCCTTATTCACAGAATGCCTTCCCCCAGGGCCTTTACTTTGTGTAAACCACAGTTACTGAACATTCTAAATCTGAAAAGTTCCTCTTCTCAGCAGAGGAACTTTCATGCTTACAAGGTGCCCTCGCAGTACACTGAAAATGACAGCAATGCTATATGTCTTTTAACTATTCGCATTCTCTGATCAAATCCTTAGGTCCATAGTGCAAGAACATCAACTATAAAGGGCAAAAGCTTGGGTTCTTCATCTCCCAGGGAACTTATAATTCATATTTCAGAGATTACAGTCTTTACTCCCTGAGAGACCCGTTTATTGATGGAACCGGTAGAAACACTCAAGGAAATCTTTCAGGAAATTTTATGACAAGTAAAAATACAAATAGTTCGAATTACTTCCATCGACAACTTGCAATCCATCTAGACATCTATGAATAGTAGAGATGGAAGCTGTTAATGGAACTATGAAACAACCAATGAACGATATGTACGTGTCTACCAGTGCGGCCTCGGTTTTCTGCCGCAAGCCCAAGTGTGAACTAGACTAATGTAACTGCCTTCTTCAGTAATGCCTTTTAGAGCTAAAAACTAATGGAGGAAAAGTTAAATTTGGACACTTGTACACTGGAGCTGACCTGTTCTCGTGTGGAGTGTTTGCAGATCATTTCCTGTAACCCATCGATGATCTCGGATTCCAGCTCATATACGCTATTCACAAGCACCCCAGCAGCTTCCCACAAGCGCTCGCCTTCGTACACAAGCAATCCAGGGCTGGGCAGATTGGAGGGTAGATCGGAAGGTATAATCGGAGGGAAACACGGAATCTCCAAAGACTTGCCATCGGATGGAACAGGGAGGAGACCCCGTGCATTGAAGTCGCGCAGACTATACAGTAACGATAACAAATGTGGAGTCGGAAAAAGACAATATCTCGGGATTTTGAATTCGTCTGCAATATCCTGCATGCAGCAGAACCCACATTGGTTTTGTTATTATTACACTATGTAAGTTGGTGCACTGTTGTGATTATCAAAAGGTACATGAACCAGCTGCGAGGATGCACACGACGACGCGAGATGTCTACAATGCACGCGCACAAAAAATTTCTGCAGAAAGACAAAGGATTGAATAGCTGAATCATGTTGCTAGTGACGTACCTGGGTCCAAGCTAGAAACATATCGGAAATGATGCAAACAGGACGACCAAAACGCGAATCTGAGGATTGAGAAATATCAGAGGTTACGCCATTGGGCTTCATCAGTGCCGTCATCAGCTCGCAGAGCTGATCTCTCATGTTATTAGTAACTTCTATCATCGCGATAAAATTCTTGCGATTCACCTCGGCATACTCAGCAGGAAGGTCAAAACAAACAAGTCGAATATTTTCGCGGGCTTCAAAGCTGTTGTTTTCCACGAGTGCTCGCCGCGCGTTGGCAAGGTGAGGAATTGTGGTGATGAAGGTAATTGTCAGTCCGTTCCGCGCCAAGCTCTTCGCGAACGGAATAAAGCGAGCCAGGTGACCTCCTGCAGGAAAGGGGAATGCCACCACATGTGCTCCCTTGATCATCCGGGTCGTGTCGTCCACCGTCATAATGATTGACTTGCACCTCCTCGCCCTCTAAACCTGAAGCAACATCCTCACCGGATTTAGAGAAAACGTTCAATCGAGTCGCAGTGTTAACTATAACCTTTGTGTTACTATCTAGTCAGGAGTTTGCTTTCATGCCTTGGGCCCTGTGATATCCAGCTATGTGCAAACAAGTCGACGACGAATGTCCCTGCCTTTCAAAACGTCAGGAGAAAGAGTCCGAAAGTAATTATATGAGCGATGTATTTCTTTTGTTTACAGCGATCGTATGGATTTTTTCTTCCCCTTTACAAGCAAGCAGCTGATCTAGACTGCCTCATGGGAAATGGCATTACGGGATGGTTGTTGAACAGGTCTTCCTGGGAATTGATCACTAGGTTCTCCATGTCTAAAGGCGATGGGAATTCATGTAGGGAACCCTGGCGTTGCTAGCTCTGACTTGCAGGCTTAGAGCCTAAGTACGTCAGTTCAATGACTAATTTTCTGGACACACAGAAAAGAGAAAGAGACGTGACACTTGTGTACAGATCTGAATCCCGGCTCCCTTATGGAATCCTACACATTTTTCCAATTGTATATTCGGAGCACTGCTGCAATTGCATTAGTTCTGGACAAGGACAGCTTTAAAACAGTTGCGTCATATGAGATAGTCCGCACGTGATCTACAGTAGGCTAACGGCCGTCTACTCCTTTACTTTTTAGTATATTCTGTTGCGCCACCAACTAGCTTCACATTTGGCACTTAATGAGTTGTGCAGCAAAGAGAAGGAGCCTGAATTTAAGGTCTCCAATTGGGAAGCTGGCAACATTGAGGTTCAGCAGATCTTGCAATACACGTATCGCAGACTGAAAACCAGTGAACGTTAGAGACCGACATGAACTCTCCGCACGACACTGCCTCATTCTTCAGATGGCACTCTTCTATGTGACGCGAGATTGTGAGTATCAATAAAATCTAACCTCAAATTACACACACATGATATGTTTTGAAATTATACACAGGAATGGAACTACTGTGATTCCTGGCAGCCAGCTGCAGGAGCTTCAGGTAAGAAGAAACAAATAAAAACTAAGATCAAAGTTATAAACCCAACTACCCGGGGCAGGGTAATATTGCATTATATATACCAACCTTGTGGCGCTGCAAATATATTAGCTCAAGAGTCGCTCAGTGAAGGTTCCAATAATCGATCTAGTCCAACGAGAGGTCTCCAACAAGCTGCCTGCTGACCTTCAGGACTAAAGAGCACGCGTCGAGAAAGTATGAGAAATTGGCGCAAGAGGTGCAGATCACGGGAGACTATATATAAACTGCGCTGAGGAGAAGAGATCAATCCATGCGCTTGGTCATTGTAGAGCTCCTAGACTTAATTAAAACTGCATAGTTAAACAGGAGCATGAACACGTGTTTCCAGCGAAATCACGATACGTATGTACTACAGCTGATCGATGGTCTACTACATGACTAGCTTCACAGGGTATCTGCTGCCTATGCTGATTTCGTGGCGTCTCAACTTCCAAGAGAAACAAAATGAAAGTTGCTGCTGCAACCACATTACAGACAAGAAGATCAAGTGCAGGCGGTGATGATGGATGCAGCTGCTGCTGCAGCAGTGCTTTTGTTTGTGTGACGGCATAATATTAATATATTCAATTCCCCCGTTCACTCGAACCGCAGCTTCAATGACTAACTACATGCAATCAGTTTCGTTGTCTAAAAGCTAAAACTGCTCCATCTCATCAGGCTAACTTCTAAGACTAAATTAGGGTCACTGCGAGTCTAAATTTGACTTTTACCAGTCTAAATATAACCAGTAACAGGCCTTGCTCAAGAAAGGGGCCGGAGTGACCCAGCCCCCATGACTGCACCAGTTCAGTTTGGGATGAACTCAAGTTCATCCCAAATATTGGATCTGCTACAGGCATTGAGGTTGGGTCATTTTTTATTTTTTTCCCCTCCCTTACTTCAAGGCTACCCATATAAAAAATCTATTCGACTGCCCAAGCATTTCAAATCCCAACTACCTACCTCTGCCCCACCAAAAACCCTAAACTTTGTTGCCACACAAGAGCAGAAGCGATGCTGCACAAGATGGTGTTATAGAAGTGATGTTGAAGTGCTCTTGCAAAAGATAATGTTGCAAAGGCGGTGTTGAAGCAATGTTGCAAAAGACGACGTTATAGAAACAATGTTGAAGTGGTGCTATAGAAGATGTTGCTAAAGTGATGTTGTAGAAAACGCTCCTCCAAAAGATAACTAGTGCATCTATGGCAAGTAAGTGTACATCAACCTTTCTTTTCTTTGTTTCTTTTTCACTCTTGTTCCTTTGCAAATAAGACAATTACGACTATTCCACTCGTTTTCAACTTTTGCTATCCTTACTAGATTACGGCAGAAGATGATGATGAATGCAATGCTTGTCATCATCTTCTGCTAAACCACTTTTAGGTTACAAGTATGGTTCCAAAAGCATAAATAGTTTCGTTAATAATTGTCCATGTTTGCAATGTATCTATAACTTCTAATAAATTGGAAGACATTATCATCAAAGTGAAAATTGTGTTATCTATTTCCTATTTTGAAAATGTGATTTACCTATAATTTAAATAAAGGTGAGATTCATATGGTATTTTTTATTTTCATCTAGTTTGTCAATTATAGTTTTTAATTTATCATCCCATAGGGAATTTGTTATGAGTTCATCACATGAAAAGTAACTTTATCACCACATGACATTTAGTAATGGTAAGCATGATAACCATTGCTTGAGTATTACTTGAACAATTTTATATGAATCCACTTGTCTTAATTATGAGCTTTAATTTTGGGATTTGTAGATTTTGGGTTAATCTTATGCCATGTTGCACACCATACCCCCATCCATTACAAATGGATTACATTTACTATAAACCAAATGAACAATACTTTCATCTAATAGGGTTAGCACATTCTGTGGCCATGCTAGAGCATTTAAGCAATACCTTCATTATCATCATCATGAAATATTCGCATAATAACCTTAACAAAAAATGTAATTTAATATTTTTATGTAATTACATTGCCCATTTTCATGAAAAGACCCCTTGGTGCATAAATCAATTTGTCTATGTAGGTATTGCAAACTTTTGATCTTTTCTTGTTTATGGTTGGGTTTTCCATAAAGCGTTTCAAATTGCAATACTCACATATCAACCAACTCATGTTCATGTTCCATTACCCTAATATAAAATTTTGCCTAATATATGTTTAAAATAAATAGGGGGGAACATTAGGTTTAGGGAAAATTAAGCGCAACTTTTTGTCATTAATTGTTTTAAAGTAACCTTTTTCCTAACATTTATATTATTTTCATGGAATATTTTTTAAATGAATTTATGTATTCACATACACACATATATCTAACAAGGTTCCTATTTTATTTTTATTTTTCATTAAAGGAAAGGGGAATGTAAGTGATTCTGTGACAAAGGTATGAATGATAAAAAAACCTTCCATTGGTTGGGGTCCCCCCCCAAATTAGGTCTAAAACATAAGTTGACAGTCTATACACAATTTAGGGTTATGCAAAAATAATTCCAAAATTAGGTTTAACACTTAGTTTTAAAAAAATTGTTAAATTCCACCATTAAAGTTATGCAACCAATTCTTTTTGTGTTTCTTTAATTTAGAGTTAAATCTGGATTTGTTACATACAAAGGTTTTAACTCAACATTTTAAGGTTCATTATATAAGTTTGCTTAAGTTTTCAAATTCAAACCTATGCATGCATTAGGTTGTAATGTCGACATGATGAGGGTTAAAGTTTCAATTTTTAATATTGTACCTTATCACCCTATGTTAAATCCCAAATTGCAATACCTAGGTAAATTTATGTTATATAACCCCCTTTGATTTCATAATGCAAAAACCTGTTCCCTCATCATCTAAGGTTATGTAAGATCATCTTGTTAACCAAATGCAATACTTGCATTTTATGCATAAAAACAGTAGGACGTATCCAAAAGATACCTATTTAAAAAAAATTAACCTATTATCGATACCTTCATCTTTAGTTGTAAGCATTGACTATGGGCATGTCCTAATTTTTCCAAACCTTAATTTACAATACCTACATCGTTTGTAATGAGTGTTAAGGTGATCATTAAGGTAATTTTACCTTTATTACTATAATGTAATATTACCAATTTACCATAGTAAGCTTATCATTATACCTACACCAAAAGCCCCCTTTTGGTTAATAAAAATTTATTATGTGGGTATTGCAAAAACTTAATTCTTCATAATCTAGGTTTACTTATGGGGATCTTGTTCACCAAATGCAATACCTACATTTAATGGACCGAATGCAATAAGAAATATCCAAAAAATATTTATAACTAAAACAAATCATCATTCTAATGAAAAAGGTAGGACAATACCCACATTAAGTGGTCAAATCCCCCTCTAGAAGAAGTAGGGAATTTGCAATACCTTCATCTAACATAATCAACACCCATGAAATATATGAAATTATATGCAATACTTGTATTAGTGCTTGTTAATTTTTAATTGTAATATACCCTAAACCTTGCAATACCAATTAAATGCCACAAGAAATAAGATGGGTAAACATTACCCGCATATTGACCTAGTGATTATTGTACAATTGACTTGCAATACCCACTTTCATATAATGTTTGAGTGAAATATTCTTATTTGGGAGTTTTAGAATATATGTGTTATATAGCCTTAATAATGTAACTTTAACTTTTAAACCCTATATGTTCACTGATACAAAAATCAACACATTTACACATAAATAATCTATTCTTTGACACAATTATAATATGATGCACATTTTAGTAATGGAAAATTAAAATGAGGGATAGGTACAAACAAATTTGTGTTTTTTTTACTCATGAGCCCTTTTCTTACAAATATTTCCATGTTCTAACATCGTCCCATGCCAATCTTTCATCTGGTGCACTGAATTACCAAGTCCATCATTGATGCAATGAAATACCATGCCATGATGCTTGACTTTGTTCACCTTGGAAAGGCGAATACCTTTTACATTTGTTTCAATAACATGCAACAATGATGTGGTGTGGTCTATGAATTGAACCCCACCTTCTTTGACTTCATTGATGATTTCTTGCATTATGTCACCCATTCGAGCAAGTGCCTTTTCCTTGGAAATGGATGAACTTGAAGGTTGGTTGTGATCTTTTTCTTTTTTTACATTAGGGGAGGTATCATCCAGTTTCATAAGTTCACACATATCAACAACCCATGGTTTTTCAACGTGATTTTCATTAGCCTTTTCATCATCAGATTCATTGTCATAAATGTGCAAATAGGTAAGGTTCGCAAACATGGCAATAAAACCTCCATGATCAGATCCATACTATGTCCCACAATATTGAATGATATTTTCTTTAATGAGCTCAGTACATGTAAGAAAAATGGCAGCTTGATGTTTATACAAATTTCCACACAACGCCCATTCACATGTGCAACAAACATACTTGGTGAAAGGAAATGGGACCTTATATGTCATATTCGGATGTTGTTGGTTTCCTACCATCCATGCATGGCTAGTTTCATTCGAATTATCTATCCCATGGGTGACATTAGTGTGAGGGATCAATGTGGCCTTCTCAACGTTCATTTTCACAATGCGTTCCATAACCTTATTTCTTATGAACTTGTGTTTTTTCATTTCAATTGTGTGCATGTAATGTCTTGCAACTATTATTGTGAGTTTTCACATTAACCAATCAATTTGTTAACCTTGAAACCCTTTTGTTTCCAAAGAGAACCAACATTTTAATGCCCCATGGTAAGATTCAATTGATGTTTGTGTGTTTTGGTTTGAATGTGGCACTCGTCCAAACCCCACCATCCACAAATTTACAATAAGATATAATGTGCATCCATAAATTATCGTGTAGGTATTGCATTTCCTTCTACCATATATAGTATGGATTAGGGTCATAATGTGGGTATTACATTTTTCCCCCATATAAAGTTTGCATCTTTAAATTGTCATGCAAGTATTACATTTAAGGCTCCCACATATATTGTGGATTAGGGTCATAATGTGAATATTACACTTTGCCCCCACATACAGTGTGCATCTTTAAAATTGTCATGCAAGTATTACATTTAGTGTTCCCACATATAATGTGGATTAAGGTTTTAATGTGGGTATTGTATTTAACAACCACATGGGATTGTTAAGTCCACCATTGGTGTTTTTACCTTGATTCAAAAAGTGAATATTTTGGGATATGCACAACATGGTGCAACAAAAATAATGCATTGAGGGTTAATTCACATACCAACTTGGAAATAATAGGTCCAAAAATATTGAGTCCATGTTACACCAGATAAATGTTGGGTGAAGGTTTCAATGATCTTATTTCTTCCACGAGTCATGAAAGCTTCAATGTTTTCACTTGGTTCAATGGGCATGTACATGATGGTGTGAAGGTCATCCAATATTGCACATCGCACTTCATTGTCTTTGATTTTTTTCATCAAATGTAAGCGCCAAACCTTTAAAATGTGCCACATGTAAAGGTAAATGGGCACTTGACTGTCACCTCACACAATCCTAACCATGCATAAAATACCAATTTATTATCATTTCAATTAATAACAATATTTAAAATGGAGAATGGGTGATGAAATTTTGAAATGATTACATGTACATAAAAGCTTTAAAAAAGGTAGAATGAAAATAAAACTCATCCCAATGTTCGTAATTCTTGTGGAACATCATCAACGATGAAACATGAAGGTTTCCATTTAGGGTTTTTCCTTAGAAGCTTTGTTTTCAAAGGAGTTAGCAAATCCACCATATCATCACATGTTTGGTAGCTTATAACGATCCATGCAAACGGCATTCTAGTGCAATGTGCATCAAACACCATCAATGTGAATAAATAGAATTTCACATCATTGGTGCTAAAGGTGGCATCCATTGGGATTGCCCCATTATCACTTAATGAAACCATGGCTTGCAATTGAAATGGGGTTGGTATCTTCATTGTGAATGGGACATGAATCCCATTATCCTCACTTGCATCTTGAAAATAAAACACATCATCTAGATGACTAAATGCCCATGTACGAAGGGAAATGGCCGGATTTTGGTGTAAATGCTAACTCCTTTTTTTGTGTTTGCAATCCAAGTAAGTAATGTTTTATTGTTTAATGAAATCATCTTTTGTCATTGTTTCTCCTACATTGATTCTAGCCCACCATATTACCTTATGCTTATCATATATTTGCTTGACGGTGTAACTTAAACCCAATTGGGTCCAAATGTGGTCCTTGAAGGCTTGTGACATTTGTGGGGCAAAAAAAAATGGGCACACAATGGAATCAGGGTCATGTTTGCCATGTGTAGGCTCACCATTGATTTGCGTATGAGGTCGATGGTAGAAGATTATTTCTACCACCTTAGGTCGTGTGTACAATCGCCTTATCAAAAATTGAATTAAAACAACCCCATTTAATGGATTGATGGTGATTTGGGTCTCCACAATTGTTTTTCGGCCCATGCCCACATGTATACCTACAAAATGTGAAATCAATTTAGGACCTAAAGTTTGGTACAATATGAGGTTGAAAAACAAGTTCCATATAACAAAAATGAATAATATAACATCATACCAAATATGGTCGAGGTGGTTTTGGATTCTTGGCATTTTTACATTTTCTTATGAGGGTACCAGCTTATAAATGTTTCACTCCATTGGGGAGTCTTCATGGTTTCGTTCACTGTTTAGAAATTATGAGATTCGTGCATGTGGGATGTATGCACATTCAACTTCGATTATATGTGCCCTTCCATGTTGAACATCTTTTTTTCCACACCAAGTCCATGTTGTTAAAGGGTGACTTCTTTGGGTTTTGAATATCAATATATTGAGATTTTGAAGCACGACCCATGTTTGAAATTATGTCTTGAGTTGATTGTATAAAAAATAATAATAAATTGATAGTGATATCCAAAATTTTATATTTGCAATATGTTGAATTACATGTTAATTGCCATATTCAATACTAATGTAAATGTACATGTTTTAAGTACTTAATTTGTATCCCTCATCTAAACCCTATATAATCATGCACATAATACCTTAAATGCTAAGTATGGAGAACTTATGATATGGTATATGGCCATAATTGTAAATTTTAAATCCATATTATCTATTGATAATCTAAATGTAATACCCACGTGATAGTTAACAAACTACACTATTTATGGAAAAAATAAATGTAATACCTACATGTCAATTTAAAGATGCACACTATTTATGGGGGAAAACTATAATACCCACATTATGACCTTAATCCACATTATATGTGGGAGCCCTAAATGCAATACCTACATGATAATTTGAAAATGCACACTATATATGGGGGAAAAATGCAATACCCACATTATGACCTTAATCCACACTATATGTGGGAGCCCTAAATGTAATACCTACACGATAATTTAAAGATGCACACTGTATGTGGGGGCAAAATGTAATAACCACATTATGACCATAATCCACATTATATATGGGAAAGGGAAATGTAATACGTGCATAACAATTTAAAGATGCACATTATATATGGGTGGCAAAATGTAATATTAACATTATGACCTTAAATCCACACTATCTATGGGAGGTCAAAATGCTAAATCCATATATCAAACATGGAACATTTTTAGTGGAATTTGATGATTGTATTAAAACCATCCAGGGACATTGATTCCTTAAATGAGGAACAAAACAATAAAAACCCTAAAAAAATGATTAAGAAAAAATATCATACCTTTGATGTTAAAGGATGATATCACAATCAAAAGAGTTATATCTTGTTTTGAAAACAAAACCTAAATAAATCAACATACATTTCATTAAACTTTAAACTTAAAACCTTAAATAATCTTATTGATTATATAAACAAAACTACAAATGGAATACAAAAAACATTTATAACAATTATGTTTTGAAT
>Ga0116229_10014191_pt1 | contig 11105 bp, 6 predicted proteins | sample S1TSphgellanicum_3_FD_87313 | JGI IMG/M metagenome (GOLD analysis project Ga0116229, IMG submission 87313) | Host-associated microbial communities from peat moss isolated from Minnesota, USA - S1T2_Fc - Sphagnum magellanicum MG | ecosystem: Host-associated > Plants > Peat moss > Unclassified... | reverse complement strand
GTGCATGGGATTTGGTTCCATGGTGTTTGGACTTGCTGTGCAAAAGTTCTTGAATATTGAATGATTTCTTCACTGAAATTTAAATTAAATCGTAGCTGAAAATTTCGGAAAATTGGAATGTGCCTTTTGATGTTATTGGAAAGATCTTGATGAGCAGGATTTAATGGAATTTATTTGGTAAGATATGGATTCAGAATGTGTGGGAGATATTTTGATTTTTAAGTGATTTCTGCTGCTGAAAATTCAAACAAATTCCCAAAAAAACCAGGTTTTGGAAGGAAAAATCAGTTGAGGATGTGGTAACACTTGGGCCAACGACACAGGCCCACACACTAGTATTATATAAAACAAGGATCACTCAAATGTCACTAAATGGGCCAATCATTGTGCTTGATTGCCATTCCAATGTCAATCATGTTTATATATTGACCCTTTTAAAATATCAGCAAATATATCCTATTACCTTGGTGGCTTGAGTGCAAATTAAACTAGTTTTTAATTTTGTCAAATTTGTGAAAAAAAAGAGAGCTTGTTATGCTGAATAATTCAAAATTTATGGTCAGACTTGAATCTTAGCCTTCTCTTAGTATAATACAATTTTGCACAAAAAGTCCAACCAGAAAAAACAACTGAAAACTTTTGGAGGTAGTTTCATTATATTTATTTTGTTCTTGTCGAAAACTTTAAAATAAAAAATAAGTTGTCAAATTAAAATTGCCAAAAAATATATTAATTATTCGACATGTTATTACTAAACTTGCCAAGGTACTATGATACTATTTGAAACTTTACATATCTAGAGTCTAAACACACTTTTTCACAATATTTAAACTATGAGATTTGGATTCCAAATCATAGTTTAGGGTTTAGGGTTTATGCCATTATTATGCTTGTTGGTGCTCGAGCAACTCTAAATAACTCTAAATATCATTATGCTCTCACTCGCATGACCCAATGCCCATGAACGCATCACCCCCATTTTCTTGTTTTGAGGCCATCCAATTGGATGGACATCAATTTTAGAACCCTTGGAACACTTTTAGAACCATGTACATACATCATTAGCCATGGGGAGGTTAGCTAGGAAATGAGAACCCAATGAAAAAGTGTCATGATTGAACACTATCCATCCATGGCAATGTGTTTGTGGGTGTAGCCCACCTTATTACCTTGCACATGTTTAGAACTTAAAATGCTTACACAATAAAGTTATCTCTAAAATACTAAAGATATCTAGGGTTTTTGTTTTGTGTTTGGTCAAAACAAAGTATGAGAGGTGGGATGCACAATGGATGCATGATGTAATAAAATAACAACGAATCAAAATTCAATGATCGTTGAAATTGATGATCCCCCCAAGTTTGATCTTGTATCATGTGTTTTAATATTTTCACACATTGTCATGTATGCATGCATACATTTGTGAAACAAGATGTTCTTTTCTCAATAGATAAACAAACCTTTGCAATGAATTTTTTTCAATAAGGCAAGAATCGATGGTGTTTCTATTTCAATTTGATAATGTTTGTTATGAAGGGTCTAATGAATTTCTTGTATTCGGCAAGATATTTTGTTGAATTGGAAACATAATAAGCATGTTGAAGAAGAATAACACCCCATTAAGGATTATGTCAATGCACCCTCTTCACCACTCATGGATGTTGATGAGTTGATACATTGATTTTCAATTGAGCTATTATTGTGGAGTTCATCCCAACACTTTCACACTTTTGTTTGTATTATTGTAATAATGATTATGATCAAACCTATTCAATAAGCTACTAATTGTGGGGGCATTGGTATTCAAAAAAATTTGGGTCATGATCTTCATCCTTGTTTATTGCATACTAGTATTTCAAGTAAAATCAAACACATTTGTAACATGTTTGGGATCAAATTTATTTTCCTCCTTTAGTTTAAGGGTTTTTTGCAAGCATGTTGATCAATGTAGGATCATTATCTTTATTGATTATTTTTTTTGCATCTTTTGAAGGTGGGCATATCAACCTAATGGTAACATTTGGATTGTTCTTAATTTTCATTGGGTTTTCAAATTCTTTTCAAAAATCTATTTCAAAAACATTCCATGCAAAGTGATAAATGGATTGAAGTAAGCTAGTGGTGCATCGAGGGGCATATGAATAACAAAATGAAGTGGATTCTAGTGTTTGTAATAAGAAGCTTGCTGACAAAATAAGAAAATCGTGCAATGTCTTTTTGTCAACTTTACAATGGTGAGTCATTGGCACCATCCATTTGATGTTCATCCAATTAACTAGTAAACAATTTATATATGCCTATATAATTTTGCTATGTCACATGAAGTGAGTGTAAGTTATGAACTTTGTGGCAATTTTAAGAGTAAATAGCAACATGGATGTTCATAATTGTAAGCTTTAAATGTGACATGAATGCAAACCCAAACTAATATAAATGATGTTATAATGTTGTCATTGTGGTTGCAATTGTGTTACAACAAACAACCACAAGTCTACGAGAATGTGAATCATGCAAAGTTGAAATATAAAATATTGTTCTAATAATTCAAACAAGGAAGAATGTTACTCAAATACTTGTTGGTAATCTTGTTGAAAGAATGTGCCTTTTAGGGGGTTGAAGCACAATCCATTGAAGGATTCTCTTCAATTGAATGGAAGGAAAATCAATTATGAAGCTTCAATTTTATGAAGTTAATTATGGAAAAAGTCCTTTCCTCCTCCACATTGCCAAAGACCATAATAATGGTCAACTCTACAAGCTTTAAGTATTCCAAAAATGTATTAACCACAATGACATTTGAAACCAAACTTCTTCATAATTTAGTTGTACAATCAAAGGTTACAATCAAATGGTGGATACAAGACACCATGGTTGTTGCTTTTCATTGTTTTGTAGGAAAAACAATTTTTTTCAGTTGGTCAAGTAATGTTGGATCTAGCAAACAAACAACCAAAGTATTGCATGCAGATGTGAGCTTGTAGTGGCAAAATTTGGTTTTTAGGATTGCTAAATGATTAGGAAAGGTGACCTTTACATCATATGCCTCTCAATATTGGGGATAAATATCTCCATTATATTCATCAATTCATGGGTAAGGAACTGTTTTTAAGTTCTTTTTACCAACCTTTGGGCTATATTTGTAAATTAACATTTTGCAAATTACATTGTAAATGCCTAATCACCCCTAGTCATTATATACATAACACCAACAATGGAATATGTCCCATGCAACATATATAGATGGGTGTGGAACTTAAATCCAACATATTAAACACACATCACGAACCATGTGCAAAACATCACAAAGGTGATGCACCAAATTATTGAAAATTTGAAACTATGGGTGGTTGTACCTTTTTAACATGTATGTGTACCAAGAATATAAATCATTGTTGTATAGGAATGATAGAGATAGCAAAATCACAAAAAAAAAAATTTCTACCATGGGCCATCTTGGACAAGCTTTACACTATTTCCATCACATGCAACACACAAATTAATCCCAAGATAATGTGATAGTTGCATAACAATTTGTAATTATTTTTGGCAATTGTAGTCCCGACATTGTCATTAACAATCTTGACCATAAGAGCCTTGTACTCTAATAAAACACATTTGGTTGGTGCAAGCATCAAGATCCATTGAATCTTAACATTATGAAAGATCTTTGCACCTTTTGTCTCACAAATTTTTGCCAACTTTGCATGCTCCATGTGCTTCTTAAGGGAGTGAGAAAATATACATACATGGATTACAACAAGGCTTTGATCTTTCCAACCAACTATAGGCTTGAAAATGTTTGTATGACCAAGTTACACTTATTTGGCATGTAATGGATACTAGTGACAAATGGTGCATGTTTTCTATGAATTGTAATGTCAATTCATGACCCTTTGCTATTGAGCTTGACTTGGGGGTGCTAGTGGCTTGTTAGGTTGGGTTTAAGATTGTGCTTGGAAAAGAAAAGAAATGAATTTCATTTTTCTAACATTTGACATTTAAACAATTTGGTTGATTATTAGTTTCAACCTAGGTGATCCACCCCACCATATATGACTTGAATGTTTTGTATTTGTTTCCTAGCCATATCCAAACAAAACACAAGGTAACTAGACATCCAACATTACACATGCTCATTACTATTCTTCAATGATTACAATTTAACAATATGATTAAACATATGATCAAGGCGTTAAAACATGGATTATAATTTGTCTTTTCATCATCTATATAAACAACAATTGGTTGAATATCAAAATATCAAATTCAAATTTGTTGTTAAAATTTTGTCAAATATATTCATGTGTAGTTTTGCAAAAGTCTTTCCATTATTGTAAGAATTGAACTTTGTTCATTTATGATATTTGTTATCCCTACCTTTCAAAAGCAAGGATATTAAATGAAGTTTTATAATTGTTTCAAAAGTCAATTATTATGATTTTAAACCATATTTACATTCCGAAGTAAACTTTTTTTGTTCTACAAAGGATTTTTCGTGATTTCAATTATCTATGATATGCGATAGTGAAAGTAAAACTATGCTTGTAATTTGAACATAAACTTTTAGGTGAAAGTTCTTATGGGTTTGCTATGGGTTTTTGTGTTGGTTTTTCTTCACATTATGTGTTTTTTTCTTTCAAAAGTGCTTTCCACCTTCTAGAACTCCCTTCTTTCCTTGGTCATGACTTCATTCATTTTTCCATATATAAGTGTGGTTATGATTGATGAATCTTGTTCCATTTGTATACATTTTATAATCTTTTGTTATTTAGGCTATGTAGATTACAATATTTTCAAGGGAATACCTATACATGGAAGGTTGTTAAAAATTTATTTAAAATAAAGTGAAACTTTGTGATGGTTTTCAAAACAAATTGTAAGATGTTTAGTACATATTCACTAGCATTTAGTTTAGGGTTTAACCTTAAACCCTTGGGGGTGTAAGGGTGATGTGTTTGTGAAAGAGATCAACACTCCAAAAACATTGCCACACATTAACCAATAGGTATACAAAAGCACAAAACTAATGCATTTTCCCATTGCTATAACTATCAATTGAAGCATGTACAAGTGTTTTTGTAGTCAATGCAAACAACATTTTTGTCCTAAAAAACTATCATATTTAATCCATGAATTACATATATATTACACAATGTAAAACATTAGAGCCTCCCATGTTTTCAAGTTAGCATCCATACAAAGAAAACACAATGTTATTGTAACTATGGTGATGAACATGGATAATAATTGTCTATCAACATTGGTGTCGACATTACAATTTTCACAACAAATTAGTTCAACACCAATCACTTCTCATCTTGACTTAAATTTCAAACAAAAAACATTCACTACATATTCAATCAACAAAACAACAAAATCTTGATAATTTAAAATCAAATCTTTGGAATTGCTTAGAATGTGGATGAAAGTTGGTCCACTTCCATTTTAATACACACAAGGAGTTTTAATCATTTGTCATTCATCCTTTTAGTCAACAATTGTTTTCTAGGTTTTACTACATAAACATGCCCATTGGGAAATGGTTTTTAAAAGCTTTATAAAGATTTAATAATCTTATTAAATTTTTTTGGAATAACTTGTTACTTATTGTAGACTTGGATGAAATTTCATGCCATTGAGAGTATTTTTGGGAATATTGTAACATTTTTTTTTCCTACTTTTGATTTGATTTGATAATCCAATATCACCATTTGTCGTAAATTAGTTAAAACATTTCTCACAAGGCTACTTGTTTATTACAAAGTTGTCGAAGCTTAATTTGTGTTTTATGGCGATTTTTAAATATGGAAGTTCCAATTCACGAAGGAAAATTATTTTGGATTAGTGGTAGTAAAGCAATATGTAATTATTGAAAAGGAAATTATTTAATGCAAATATCCTTTTTTTTAATGTACATATTAACAGACTATATAGATCTATGTCATTGATTTAGGTCTTTATTTAATTTGAAAAATTATATAAATAATAAACCCAACAATGCCCATTATAATGTCCCTCCCTTTACTTACAAAACATCTTTTCTAAATATTAGTGTAATAGCTTGAACAATCACCTTGAACCATCAATTACGAGCTTAAGGTTTCAATTATGCGTTGGAATTATGCATCTCTTCCCGTTACGCCCTGGAATGATGATGTAACCATCTACCAATTCCAGCTTGGGAATGATGCACACCATTCCAAATCCTAAAATAGAGTTCAAAAAGTGTAATATTGTAGCTTGTAGACAATCACCTAACCAGCCATAAAATGAGGGCACCTGTGATGTCAATTCTGCACTGGAATTCACCTACCTATTGGAATTCTGCATCTCCTCACTTACTCTACACTGGAATCATGATGTTCTGTCTAAATCATGCCCTGATCTCTCTGCACATTCCAGATTGGAATGACTTGTAATATGTATTTTTTTTAATGCCCAAATAAAAGGTGTATTGTAATTTTAAAAAAAAAGAGTTTTCTTTAATTAATAGCTTGTCCAATCATCTCAACCTGCTGTGAACAAAGGAGTCTGAGGTGCCAATTACATGTTGGAATGGTGCATCACTCTTCTCAGTACACACTGGAATGATGATGTTTCACTTTGTCCATTCCAGATTGGAATAACTTGCAAATAGGCATTTTATGCCCGCCCAAAAAGGTCGCATAATCAAAAGAAGGGTGGGTCTTTAGTAGCTTGTCCATTCATCTATGAACAATGGAGCTTGAGGTGCCAATTACGTGTTGGAATTATGCATCTCTGCCCATTACACACTGGAACGATGAGGTTTCGAGTCGCCCGTTACAGATTGGAATGATGGAGCTCTTTTGCTGCCTCGGCTGTGTGCGCGCTCTGTGCTTGCTGCGGTGCAAATCTCTTTTGCTTTTGTTTCGAGTTTTTTTTTGCTTTCTGGAGAGGGGATTCTGAGCAGGTTTTCGTGCGATTTGGAGCGGTGGCATTTTGTCGCAGTTCTGAGGAAATTTTCGTGAGGCAAAATGGTGAAGATTTGCTGCATTGGAGCTGGTTATGTCGGGGGTCCGACGATGGCAATGATCGCCTTGAAGTGTCCTAACATACAAGTCGTGGTTGTCGACATTTCTAAACCCCGGATCGCCGCTTGGAACAGCGATGAGCTTCCTATCTACGAGCCGGGACTGGATGCGGTTGTGAAGGCGTGCAGGGGGAAGAATCTCTTCTTCAGCACCGACGTCGAGAAGCACGTAGCGGAGGCGGATATTGTGTTCGTTTCCGTCAACACGCCGACCAAAACCCGTGGTCTTGGAGCCGGGAAAGCGGCCGATCTCACTTACTGGGAGAGTGCGGCTCGTATGATCGCGGATGTGTCCAAGTCTGACAAGATCGTGGTGGAGAAGTCGACGGTGCCCGTGAAGACGGCGGAGGCGATTGAGAAGATCCTTACGCACAACAAGAAGGGCATCAACTTTCAAATCCTTTCCAACCCTGAGTTTCTTGCAGAGGGAACCGCTATTGAAGACTTGGCGAAGCCGGATCGTGTGCTGATCGGAGGTCGCGAGACCCCCGGAGGCCAGAAAGCTGTCGAGGCTTTGAAGGCCGTGTATGCACACTGGGTTCCAGAAGACCGCATCCTGACTACGAACTTGTGGTCCGCGGAGCTCTCGAAGCTGGCCGCCAATGCATTCCTTGCGCAAAGGATCTCTTCCATCAATGCGATGTCCGCTCTTTGCGAATCCACTGGTGCCGACGTCTCCGAAGTCGCGTATGCCGTCGGTAAGGACTCCAGAATCGGGCCGAAGTTCTTGAATGCCAGTGTAGGTTTCGGAGGTTCTTGCTTCCAGAAGGATATCCTGAATCTAGTGTACATTTGTGAATGCAATGGCCTTCCCGAGGTCGCTCATTACTGGAAACAAGTAGTGCAGATCAACGATTACCAGAAGACACGCTTTGTGAAGCGCGTTGTTTCTTCTATGTTTAACACTGTCTCCGGTAAGAAGATCGCTATCCTTGGCTTCGCATTTAAGAAAGACACGGGAGATACGAGAGAAACCCCAGCCATCGATGTGTGCCATGGCCTTCTCGGTGACAAGGCGCATCTCAGCATCTACGATCCGCAGGTGACAGAAGACCAGATCAAGCGGGATCTATCTATGAACAAGTTCGACTGGGATCATCCCTTGCATTTGCAGCCGCAGAGTCCTACTGCTTTCAAGCAAGTCAGTGTCGTGTGGGATGCGTATGAAGCGACTAAAGATGCTCATGGCGTCTGCATCATCACTGAATGGGAAGAGTTCAAGAAGCTGGACTACCAGCGCATCTATGACAACATGCAAAAGCCTGCTTTCATTTTTGATGGCCGCAACGTGCTTAATGTTGAAGCGCTTCGGAAGATTGGCTTCATTGTGTATTCCATCGGAAAACCTCTTGATCCTTGGGTGAAAGATCTTCAAGTGTCCATCTAGATCTGGACATCTTGTCAACCTAGTGGGTTTAGGGTTCCACAAGGTTCCTCCTATTGTCAACCACATCTTCATTCTTTTATTCTTGATGGATGGATCATTCATTGTTTCCTGATGTGGAGGCATTTGCAGTTTCTTCCATAGCTTCCATCACAATTGGACTGTAGCATAAAAGATCCATTTCTGTTGATGGGGATTGATTTATCACTGGTGCTAAAATCCTTACTTTGAGTCTACTAGCAGTGGGTGCTCATTAAGCTGTCTTGTTGTGTAGTAAGTAGCTACTACACAACTCCTGCCTCCCTGTGGTACACACAGAGAGATGGAGCTCTGATTTGCAGCTTAGCCATACGTATACCTATCTCTTCAATATCATAAACGGAGCCGAGTGCTTGCTGTTTTGTCTTCTACGGCTACCACATTTGTCAATCCTGCAAATGAACTCAAAACCCTTTATTCCTTTTGTTTCTTTTCTTACTGTACCCTATGTGTTGCATGTGGATCGATCTAACTGGGAAGATGTTTTGATCTGTATGGTGGTGCTCAGCTAGCAATTCTGGTTGTGTTCAGCTGAAGTCTTTTGCCATACTCTGGATTGATGTCATGAGTTTTGTTTTTGGGCAGAAATGTGTCTGAAGAATTTTCAGTTCTTCCCCTATGTAAAGGTTGGGTGGGAGGTGGGGAGGCCAATTAGGTTAAAGTGCAATTCTCCTGATATTGTTGGCTTCTTTCTTTCTTTCTTGTTTGTGGTTGAAGCAAGCTTTCTGGAGAAATGACAGAGACTTGAATAATCTCCACAGTTTTCCTGCACTGCTGTGTTGCAGCATGCTGTCTGCACAGGGACTACTTTACACTGAGTCCAATGGTGGCAGCAGATTCAACTTGCTGGGTACTCTTCTTGTGTGCTCTATCAGGCTAACAACACTGTTGCAATCAGTTTTTAATGAAAGTGCTGAGGTCTTCCTCCAAAACAAGCATGCTGCACTATCAAGAAGGCTTTGCTGGTGAAGATATGCCGAGGGCCCCTCCTCCAGGTACTTAATCTACCACAGTTCTCTGATAAGAGAAAGGGTGCTAGCTGATGTGGTGACTTTTGGGCTATGGCAGTCTTGAGTGCAAATTGTGGGTGAGCTGCTGAGTGAGCATTCTTCTTGTCATAATTTATGATCACAATGTAAATTGCACAGTACTGTTGTATTTTCTCCCATGTCTTCTCACAATGTCTGACATGTTGCTATGCAATAATTGGTGCTTGCTATTCCTGCATAGTAAAGTTTCTTTATGGCTTAGAACATTATGGGGTATCAGTCATGTCTAGGGTATAACATAGGATGTGAACCTGTGATGTAATTCCTTGGAGTTGCCATGGGTTTCAGGATATTTGAAATGGAAGCAAGTGCAGAAGTGCACTGAAACTGTTTTGACAAATGCAATCAGCAGGAGTGAAGCCAGACTTTGTCACTTTTGTGGCAGTTCTGAATGCAGGTGCCAGTGTACAGGTGATTTTTAGGCTATGAGCTGCTTCCTTCCTAATGTCAAATACTTCACATGAGTCTCATTTAATGCAAGCTAGGCTGCTATCAGTGTGTCTTCTTTGGGAGATTTTGCACTCTTTTCTTTCAAGTTTCAATATCCATGTAGCTCTTGTCATCCATTGCATCCCTGCTCCTCCTCAGGTCTAGTAAGAAATGGTCTGAAGAGTAAACTACGTTTTTTGACTTGTCCATCAGCATGGCCACTTTTTGGCATGACCTCTGGTTTATCCCTTCCATAATTGTCAAGACAGACGGTTGATGATGGCACTGAGGTTGCAGCATTTTTCCTGATTGGTGCCCAGTCAGTCAGGTGGCACCATCAAGTGAACTGATTCATACCAAACAGCTGCATCATCTGCGTGCTGCTTTTGAGCTATGAAAAGCAAATTCTTCTTCCTGTTTACTCCTGGCATAACCATTCTTTCAACATCATCTAGTACTGTCAAGAGATTGGCAGCTACAGAATCTAACCTTCAGATCTGGATGCTCTGCCTTTGAATTAGCTCCTCAATTTGTAGAAACTTTCATCCTCTCAGGATTTTCTGATTCTGATGGGTTGGCATAACAGGCTGTTTTTTGATTGCAACTATGATGTTGAAGGATTTTTCTGCTTCTGGTTTTTGGCATAACAGGCTCTTGATCACAACTATCATGTCATAGGGTATTCTGATTCTGATGGGTTGATATAACAGGCTTTTTCTTGTTCACAACTGTTATGTCAGAGGATTTTGTGATTCTGATGGGATGGTGCAACAGGCTGCTTTCTCGATCGCAACTGTCGTGTTGGAGCATTTTTTGATTTTGGTGCATTGGCATAACATCTCTTTCTTGTTTGCAACTGTCATGTACGAGGAGTTTTGTGATTCTGATGATTTGCTGTAACAGGCTCATTTCTTGATTGCAACTGTCATGTTGGAGCATTTTCTGATTCTGATGGGTTGGCATAACAGGCTCTTTCTTGGTTGCAACTGTAATGTCTCCTCAACTATCATGCCTCCTGGCGTTCAGCAGAAGTTTGTCTAGGGTTTAATTATCTCTTCACCAAATCCAGTAAAAACAGAACAACAAAAGAATCCAACAGGCACTTGCTTCATCATACACAACAAATAAACAAATAAAACAAATCAAAACAAAG
>Ga0116229_10014190_pt1 | contig 11105 bp, 8 predicted proteins | sample S1TSphgellanicum_3_FD_87313 | JGI IMG/M metagenome (GOLD analysis project Ga0116229, IMG submission 87313) | Host-associated microbial communities from peat moss isolated from Minnesota, USA - S1T2_Fc - Sphagnum magellanicum MG | ecosystem: Host-associated > Plants > Peat moss > Unclassified... | reverse complement strand
TGTTTTTTTATGTGATATTTTTATGTGGCCTAAATGGCAATCATCCATAGGAAGATGTAGAAAAAGTGGTTATCATATTCCCTAGGAACATTTACCCAAATTTTGTTATAAACCAAATATGAAATACAAGTTCTTACTTTGGTGGCATTATTACTCATGCTTGTGTCATATCTTTGGCAATATTTGCGTCATGCATTTGTTGTGCTTGGAATCTTTGGATGCATGTACAAAAGGTTCATGGGTGTTTGTACCCAATGATGATCTTTAATAACATAAAGTCCTTTATGGCATGTGCAAATTGGAATATTTCACATGACAACTATTTTAATTTTAAATCTATACATCTCAATCTTGCCTTTTGGAGATAACTCCATGTCATGTTGATGTGTACTTACCTACTTTCAAAATGTATAACCTTATATCATGAGAAACCTCCCCACTATTATAACGTGTGGCTCCATTGAAATCCCCATACATGATATGATGCTTGAGAACACTCTTGAGGAGAAGCTTTAAGAATCCCCCTCCTACACCTCGTGATATTGGTATGTTTAGGTTCATGATAACCTCTGCCTCATGCTCTATTATGATGGGCAAAAACCCACCGGCAGGAGACATTCCCAAATGTGGGGTTGTGCTCATGCACTCCCTTGTCCTAGGCTCTTTATTTTGGGAGTGCCTTCACCCTGGCACTTCACCCCATGCCCAACTTCTATGTGATGACTTAGAACTCGTCCAGAAAGTGGCCTGCTGCACATGGAGAACTACAAAATTGAACTGAGTGTTATTTTTCTGCAAGTTTGTGAGGTATAGATGGTCTGGTGATCATTTGGCCTTAGAGGCCGTGCCCAGTCTATCCAGGTTATAGTAAACTCTTTGAAGTTACCTTGAAAGTCACAGGAGAAATTTTAGCCAGGGCAGGTTATTTCTTAAATGAGTACTTACCCTTTGTTTCCTTTTTAGGTTAAATTTCCCAATTATTTGTCTAGAAAATTAAATAATTCATATCCAATCTGTTAAATGGACCTGTATAATCATTACCATTTTTCCAAATTGATAATTTTGAAGCTAAATCTTTAATTTAGTGTAATTGATTGTGGGCCTACTTTACAAATAGTCATAAAAATACTTCTGTTTAAAAACTTCATTTTTCTTAGAGAGGGAAATCATTTTTTAATATTGATTGAAAAATCTGGTCCAATATCAAAATAGATGAAAAATCAGTTTTTTGTGAAGGTAAATCATAAAATCTTCAGTAAAATGTTTGTTTGGGTGGTGCAGTTTGAATTGGACGGCTTGCAAAATGGAATGCAAATCACGTTGGGAAGTGCCAAAGTTGTCCATCATTTATTGCATTGTTGACATCAATTCCATCCTCGTGACTCTAGTTTCAACACAACGAATATTATTCCAATAAGAAATATATTGAACCTTGAGAAAATTAGCTATGTTGGGACTTGTGGAGTCCTTTCAATTAAGTTCATGGTGTAAAGAGTTTGAACAACCTTTATCTCGATTCTAAATGTTCAAGGATGGTTTGCAAAGGCTTGTTACAATTTAGTAATTAATGATATTCTCTAATCTGGTCTCTTATACACATTCCCGTCACATTCACAAAGCTCCAACTTCCATTGTGACAATTGTAGAAGGGGTCAAGGTTAAATACACATGCACACACATCTGGTTTTTTTTTTTTTTAAATTTCTCATGTTGCACCAAAGGTGGTGATTACATATTGGTGAACCACTGGATCTTATTAGTTAAATATGACAATTTCAAAAGATGAAAGCTAGGAATCTGCCCAAATCCTTCAAAAATCTTTGCAATTTCATAACTACTTTCCTCCAAATCTGGCTATTAATAAAAAACGCCAAAATATTCCCTTGACAATGTTGCTTGGGACTTTTATTTGTAGCAAAATGGCAAATTTTCGCCACAAGAAAAATCACTGACACGCATATCTGCATATGCCATTTTCATATATAGGTTTATGGTATAAGAATCAATGACCTCTATTATTCAACATTTGATCAAGGTAGGGCCTTACACAATTGAAGAGCAACCGCAAAATCCAGTCACAAGAAATAGATTCCCACCAGGCTCATGGAGTTGGGGTATTAGCAAAGGAGAAGATTGTGCACAGGGCTAGAGATGGGTTTTAGTGCAGGAGAAAATTGGGAACAAAGCCCAGGGTCTCAAAGAAGGGAATAAAGTATAGCAGAAGGGTCCCTTCTAACCCTTCTCCTACGTGAAGAAGTGGAGAAAGATTTTCTTTTTTCGGTTTTCTTTAGTTTTTATTTTTGAAAAAAATTAAACGCTTACGTTTTTTCCAATGTTGAGTTGCATCTACGAATCCAGGGACAATAAATTTTATTATAGAAGGTTGTTTTAAAATAAAAGAAGGTTTTGTGAAATGAAAATAAAATAAAATGTAAGCAACTCCCTTTTTATTTCTGTGTGTATTTTGAGGGATCTCCCCCAGCAGTAGAACCCTAGGGTATTATGCCAGGGGAGCTCCCTCAATTGTATATGTTCCCATGTTCCCATGGAAATTTTTCTTTTCTACAAAATGAGAGAGAAGGGAGGAAATAAAAAGAGAGTTATTTGGTGAATGGGAGGTTCCTGTACTCCTGCGTTCTGCTGAGTTTGAGAACACCCTTGAGTGCCCCTCCCGAGGTTTAGGGAGGGGCGCTCATACCAGAACCTCAACTGCAAAGTAAAGACAAAGATGGAAAGGACTTTACAAAACTTATCAGATCCTGTTGTGTGTTGACTGCTTTTGACTAGTATCCTGCGAAATCTGTAATGTTCTGTGAAAAGTTGTGCCTAAACACCAATCTAAAAATACAAAGAAAAAATCTGAACCATTCATTAAGGAACATGAAAGGAATGAAGCAGATGTGTCAACTGTAAAGAAAGAGAGAAATGAAGTGCATGAAACAAGTTAGAGAAAACCAGTTTTGTATTTGTAGGGTGGCTTACTTTTGATGGCTTGACTTTTTTTCTTTTTTTTTTTGGTGAGTGCCCCAAGGTGGGGATCTTCCATGGAAAATCCATGCAACTAGGGCTTGTTTTTGTAAGCTGCAGGTTTTAAAAAAGTTTTACCTCGGTTGTTATGTATATGAGAAGGTCCTGTTATGTGGGCCTTCCAGATTTGATTTAAGATCCTTAGAGGTTGGTAGGCCAAGGGAGTTTGAAAATTTGAAAGGCCCACATACAAGGACCTTCCTCTAAGTAAAGAGGCACCATTTCTTTCTTGTTTTTGAAATGACTAATCAGAAAACTGGAACTTCCGAAATTTGAAACGCATAGTACAGCCTGTACTAAGTTTTCTGAATTTCAAAAGTTTCAATAAAAAGGAGGTAAATTATGAGTAAGTCAGGAAAAATCAAATAGGTCAAAATTCGGCCTGGGGAGCTACATGGAAATATAAAGGAAAAAAAAATGGCAGGTCTTTAGGTTTGCAACTTAGTACCCTATACCAAACCCAATGTAAGAAAAAGAGGAGATTTATATTCTATAGCTCCTACAGGTCTCTGTTATATAGAGGGGTCAAAATAGTGCCCACTCACCTTGGGTGAACCAGCACCCATATTGGTATCATGGTAAAAATCCCAAATCCATTTAAACTATTCCTACAAATTAAAATATCCCATACTTAGTCTAAATCAGGGTCTTTGAGCTCAAATCTAACATCTTTGGGGCTTAATAAGGCCACTAAGAGGCCTCACTCACAAAGGTGAAGGTACCAACTACCGAGATTGGTGCTGGTTCAACTTGGCTGTGCCCACTAAGGCCTTGGGTGAACCAACACCCACATTGGTACCATGCTAAAAATCTCCAAATTCATTTGAATTCTTTTCAGATATTTCAAATATCCCATGCTTAGATTATTACATCAGGCTCTCTAAAGGTAACAAATGTGTTGAAATTCAAAAAATCTTGCAACCCCAATTTTTTGCTCATCAAATGTGCACCATTCATTCTCAAATTGAAAATCTTCATGGTGCTAGTTAAACAAGCAAAAGGAGTTGAATTTTTTTGAATTTTTTAATCAAATATTAGTGGTTCAAACCTATTTTTGAGTATTAATTTCACTTTTTTCCCCATCTTTGTTTAACAAAAGTTGTTCATCTTCAAGTGGTGAAGATAGTAGATTCATATTAGACATGATATTAATTAATTTGATCATTATTTGGATTAATATGTAGCATGTTATTTTGAATAAGACAAATTTTGGATAAGTTTTTTTAGGCTCAACGATCATGTTTTGTGTAATTCATAAAACAATATTTATAGCATAAATGTTTTTCAAATAATGTAAAAAAAAATTTAAATGTTTACTTTGTATTGAAATGTACAAATTTGATATGTGTTTAAATATTCACTCAAATGAAACACAAACAATTACATGTTTCTTTGAAAATTCATGGATGAACACATGTGGTTTCAAATTTTAATATTGTCATTATCATGATTCTCCTCTTTAAGCCTTAGTCAAAACATGGAAGATGCATTCAAATTATGTGATAATGCCTAGTACGTGCTTATAAAATATTTGAACTTTGGACTGGGTTGTTCCTATACTTGGATCCGAATAGGAATGTTGCGTACTAGTTTGGAAAAAAAAACATAGCTAAGGTGATTATTAGCTAACAAAAGTTTATATTGACATGTTTTGTTCTTTTATCTAATCTCTTCAAGACAGGATCTTTAAATTAACTTTAGAGGCTATGGATAATTATGGGAATTTTTGTTGAAGGTTTGGGGGATCAAGCACAATGGCTATGAAAATAGACTATCATGAGGCATTTCACACTCATATCTATGCCACATTAATTACACAAACTAAATATGAGATCGTGGTAAATGTAATCAAAATCAAATTAGGACATATGACAACCATGGAATCGTCACATTGGACTCATCATAACTTAGACTCGAATTAAACATCACCCTCCTTATAATATATTTTTACATTATCGTAACATTTATATCAAAATGACAAATTCCCAAGATTCTCAAAACTTTTTTTTTGTATTTGACACAAATGGTGTCCTAAAATTTCAAACAACCACTAACCTTGGAAAATGCAACCAAATTGAACATTGCACTATTGTGTTCTTTGCTCCGCTTCACCACAATAATGGGTATGTTTTCATGATAATGATAACTTGTGTTTTTTTAATTGCATGGTTTTTGTGTGTGGAATTGAACCCTAGAATTGAAGATATCAATTTTTATTTCATATGGTAGAGTGTTTGGTGTCAAGTCCCATTTTTTATAACCCTTTACAAAAAATATAATGTCATACTAAACTCCCAATTCAAACATAAGTAGTTAGAGTTTAAATTTCACTACAAGTGCACAAGCCATTTATGAACATTGACACATTTTTGTATTGAGTTTTCAAACCTTCCTATAGGTTGAGAATAGACAATGTTTAGCATGTGAGACCATTTTAAAGTAACATTTTTCAAAGGTTTTTCAATTATTTGAAGATCATTCAATTTAGACTTCAAACCTTGTTTCAAAAATTTGGGACTCTACAATAGATGTCCCCAACTCCCCAAGTTGGGAGAAAATGCATTGTCCAAACTGATGAGGTTCTTCTTCTGCAATTTCACACAATTTTCAACTCACTATTGGGAATGTGTTCAAGTCATTTCATGTTTTGGGAATCATTGTTGACTCATTTGCCTTATCTTGCCCCAACTTTGGTCATAAACCTAAGACCAAGGTTAGAACACAAAGTGATATTGTTACATGACAAATGCATACATGTAAATTAATGGGGGAGGATGTGAATTATAGCAAAGGCCTAAGGAACTTTAATATAATCCCAAAATAAAGGACTCCAGATGAAATGATAACCAAGTTGAACCTTATATTTTATGAAGCTCTTACATTTGTGGGCTTCATCCATTGTAACTTAGACACATGCATGCAAATCACAATGCTTGGGAAGGGAAAGGTCATAATAATTGATGTTATGTTAGTCATCCAACAATTTATACATATCAACATACACGATAGTATCCAATATAATAATATATACCTTAACAATAAATAATGTACACAATTATATCATAGTACCATATAATTAATATTGATTTTTATCATACATAATATATATGTACAATGTGATTTTTTGATAGATTAGATTTATAATAATACATATCTACAATATCATTTCAACGTCTATTAAAAAGACTTGTGATTTACATTGTGTGAACTCATATTTAAAACACTAGAATCTTATTATTGAATTAAAAAACTTGCAATCCATTGTTAAAAAAAAGGAGGGAAGTAAATGGAGGGGAAAAAAATATTTACAAATTCCAAAGGAGGGCAATTGGATGGGGAGATTACTTGAGATGTTCACCATTTCCAATGGAGAGGGTGGTTGGAATGGCCAAAAAAATAATCCACCCATTTTTCCAAAAAGATAAATAAATGTTCACTCTTTCAAGATGAAAGGAAGGTTGGAATCCAAAATAAAAGAACATGGATGCACCAAATACAATTATTTAGAGGTAAAAATATTAATTAATTAACTCATTCCAAAAGAAAAGGAGGTTGGAAATCCACCATGCATAAGATTTCATGGACAATTGGATTTTGCATAAAGAAAGTTAGTTTATCAAATGGTGATGATTTTGATATATGAGTGAGAAGTGTAGCAATGCAAATAGTTGTTGATTGAGCTCACTCATTAGCTTATTATGAACTCCGAGCTTATGTTATGACCTTAACTAGATATTGCCACGTAATCTTAGAAAAATTTCCACAATTACTTGGACACATGAAAATTCATTAGAAGATATTGATTTTGACACATATGTTTATTTGATTACCTTTATTTCAAAACCAATCATTAAAAATTATGATGCATTTGAAGATGACAAATGTAACATGTGCAAAAATAATTATCCTTCAACAACTAATAAACTTGAATCAAATGAATTTCAAATATTCATACATAAATAAAATGCCCAACTAGTTCAAATGGGGAAAAGTGATCAATTAAAACCATCATTTGCGAAGTCTCAAAACTTCTCTCCATTTTGGGAAAAAGTCCAAGTGATGTTCAACAAATTTTGGATTTGGGCTACATAGTTATAATGCCAATGCCTAAATCTTGTTCATTGTAAATACAACCTTAGCATTCCATCCAATTTGTAAGCTTGAAGTGGATTTCTATATTTTTATAGTTTATCAAAATATTTGGGAATATGATAAGGGCTTTCCATTTGGTGAATGCTAGAACATACACGCATACTTTGAAGCTTTGAACTGCTATGATAGATAAATTACCCAAGGTTACTTGGTCTTCACAATCAAGTGGTTTACAAACTCCCAAGAATATTATAATGCATGGTTATAGATAGGAGCATGTGGCACCTAGTATTATTAAGATTTCGAAAAAAAGAAGCCATTAAATCTTAGTAATTGTTCCACTACAATTATTAAGTTGATAACTTTATTTCGTTTTTGTAAAGATTAACAACATGATTTTATTGGGAAAAAAAAAATCCTCATAATCAATGTAGTTCATCATTTATTAAATAACTCCTCTTGTTATTAACAAATTGATCATCAAGACTTCATATAATAGTCTACAAAGTTAAATCCAAATTTTCTTTAGGGAAAGTGTTTACACCTTAACAAAAAAATTCCAAAGAAAATTTGGGTGTTTATATTTGTTTTAAACTAATTTTTTTGTTTCCAGGGCATCATTTGCCAATTTTCAACCTCATAAATTTTGGAGAAATGGAGAAAAAACCACATATCACATCTTTGACAAAATAACACTGCACTATGTGAAAACATGGAAACTCCCATTGCTTGATAAGATTTGGAATGTGTATGTTGCAATATTATGTTAACTCACCTTGAAATGGAAAATTCCATCATTTTCTTTCAATCTTATGCATCATTGCATTGGCCTTGACAATGGATTAAGATAATTAGGTACAACAACATTTGTTGAATATCAAATTTACATGTTAGTGACTTTTGGGGTTCCATCAAATTAGCATCTTTGTAAATGTGAAAACATGTGAAATGTGAAAGCTGGAATTGTAAAAGAACGTGCATGGATTTTGTTATATTCAATTATTCAAATCTAACACAACCATATGTTAAAAAATTATGGGTTTACAAGTTAATAATGTTAAGCAAAATGTTTAATTTTAAACTTCATATCATGGAGTTTATATGTTCATGTTCAACTTAAATTTTCATTTAGTCATAACTTGGATTAAAACATAAGTGCCGATAGTAATTGAAATCTTCACATAATGTTGAAGACAAAATCAACAAAAGATTGAATCTTGTTGAATTATATATTATTATTTAGATTTGATCAACAATAGTTCTAGTATTTTGAATAACAAATACATTTTATAAAAAATGACCCAAAACCAAGGTAAACAACTAATTAAATACATGATCTATATTTTGGTAGCCTTGTGAAAAAAAAAAAAGTCAAAAAGATTTTTAATAGCAAGAAGTTAAATGTAATCAAAAGCCTTCATTGATGAACGTTGGGAACTTGCTTCTATTTTGCAAAAAAAAACTCATAATGTTCATTAACATTTGGGATTGGGGTTTTCAAGTTTAATCCAAATGCCCAAATCTTCTATTCTTCAAAGTAAAATTAGAGCATCTCATTAAAATTTTGAATCATGTCTATATTCCCAAGCTTCAGTAGTTCATCAATAAAATAGATAATGATCTTACCTTTCCATTTGCTGAAAGTTAGAATGTGTGCACATGTTTTAATGCACCTTGCTACTACAATTGATGAATCACCAAGTATTGTGTGATTGGTACAATTGACCAGCATGCAAACACCTTGAACATTGCCCCATCATCAACAGCAAGATTCAACCTTTCTCAATTAGCATTATTTGTTTGAGATTACTCCAAACTAGGATGAAGGTTTGTGTCATCTTCAAAAAATCAACCCCCATGAAGAATTCTTGACATTCTTATCATTCACAAAGTCGTGAAGCAAATCAAAAGAAAGCCATTTGATTTTACATACATTTTTAGCATATCTTTACATCAATAGGCAATGTCACAAGTGGAAATTCTTTTATAGCTTTCAATACAACTTCGGAATCATATGCATGGGGGACATGTTAATAAATGTCAATGTCTAATGTATTAAGAAGCAATTTTGTGCTATTGAATCTTTGCATCATCCATACTCAGAACATATCCTTCTAACTTGACATTAGAATCTTTGTGGTTGTATTTCACCACTTTTGAAGTTTTGTTGTGAAAACTCACATATTGTAAGTTGATGTCATTTAGTATGGCTCGTTGTAAACAAAATGGTGTAATGAAAATGATGAACATAAAGGCCAATCAATAGTTCATTTGGGCGAGGTGGGGGGGATGAGCAAGGACCAGAGAGTAAGGTTGGCCAGAACTTTTAATTTGGGCATGGCGGCATGAGCTAGAACAATAAGATTATTGAAAATGTTTTTTGAAGGTGGGTTGGGCTGGTTTTTTTCGGAAGTTACGTGGGCTAATATTTTTTTGGGAGCAAGGATGACAAGTGAAAAGTTGTTGGATATTCACAGTAGTGGCATTTAATGCCTGCGACCTATATCTACCCGATACCCACAACAATAAGGACCCTTTGCGAGCCCCTGTGACCCAACACTCACCAATACACCCCTTGGGGGATGAGGCCATTCAGGCCATTTTGGGATGAACTTAAATTAAGGGATTTAAAATAAAAAAAACATTTCTTTCCCGACCTCACCTTGCCTTAAACCCTAAACAACTTTTTTTTAAAAAAAATTATTTCTCGACCTCACCTTGCCCTAAACCCTAAACACCTACTTACCCTTCATTTTTTTTCATTTTTTTCCTCTTGTGGTGTTCAATTTTCTTTTCTTTTCTTTCAACGGTGTCTGCTATTACTTATCGCGTTGCTGTAGCGTGGCGTGGTGTTACAGAAGAAGGAGACCTAGCAGGAGATCCACGCGATGGCGTTGTTAAGGAGACTCGCGTTGTAGCGCAACGTTATAGATGTGGGGAAGGAGATCCGCGCGAAGAAACCCTCGTTGTAAAGAAACCCATGTTGCGTGGTTGCAGCACTATAGCCCCACGTTTCTGACATCAGTGCTACACACCCGCGCGTTGCTAGTCCTGCATTTCTGACATCATCACAAGAGGACGAAGGTAAGATCGGCCTTTTTTACGATTTTGTGGTTTTTCGCCTTTGAAAACAAAGTTTTCCAATGTGTGCGTGCGTGCAGTAGAGAGAGCGAGAGTGGAGGGTGTGTAACAGAGAGGGGAGGGGTGTGCAATAGAGAGAGAGGGGAGAAAGAGGGTGGGGAGGGTGTGCAGCAAAGAGAGAGAGGGGAGGGTGTGCAGCAGAGAGGAGGGGAGGGTGTGCAGTAGAGAGAGAGGGAGGGTGTGTGTAGCAGAGAGAGGGAGGGGAGGGTGTGCAGAAGAGAGAAAGGGAGGGTGTGTGTGGGTGTGCGGCGAATGCAGCAGAGAAAGAGCGAAGGGAGGGTGTGTGCGCGGTAAAGGCAACAGAAAAAAAGAGAAAAGGTGTCCAGAAATAAATGTGGGTTTAATAGGGCAGCAAAGAGAGAAGGTCCAGCCTTAGAGAGAGGATCTAGCCCTAGAAAGAAGAGAAGAGAGAAAGGTGTGAGGGCAGTAGAGAGAGAAGAAGAGGTCCAACCACATAGAGAAAGAAGAGAAGAAACCCCGAGAGGGGAGGGAGGCAGCAGCCCCATCAAACATTAAAGAAATCCAAGAAATACAAGGGGGGCAAGAAGCACCACACGATGGTGACACTTTCAACCCCAAAGATGCCTAAGTGGCACCATTCCGCCTTAAAGGCTTGATCAATCCTATCTTGAATACTAGGGTCTGGGGAGGACCGAAGGGAATTAATGGCCTTCCAAGTGGCCATTCCAACCTCAACGGTAGCAACCCAGGCTTGTTGAAGTATTTTCCTAGAGGAATACTGGTTATCAAAATGCTTCCGGCATCTCTCTGTCCAAAGAAAGTAGAGGATAAAACTGCGAAGGATGTCAAGCGGTTGTCTGATGTAGGAGAAGCCTCCTACATGG
>Ga0116229_10014188_pt1 | contig 11106 bp, 10 predicted proteins | sample S1TSphgellanicum_3_FD_87313 | JGI IMG/M metagenome (GOLD analysis project Ga0116229, IMG submission 87313) | Host-associated microbial communities from peat moss isolated from Minnesota, USA - S1T2_Fc - Sphagnum magellanicum MG | ecosystem: Host-associated > Plants > Peat moss > Unclassified... | reverse complement strand
GAAAATGAATGGAATTGATTTTTTTAGAAATCAAAAAAATTGGTTTTAAAAAATTGAAAGCTCTAATGGAAAAAAACTAGAACAAAGGTTTCATCAAAAAAAAAAAAAAAAAGTTAGGATGACATTGAAGGTGCCTTTTGAAATCAAAAACCAAACAACATTTGTCGAAACATGGTAGAAAAAGTTAGCACTACATGTTGAAACACATCAAGGTAATCTTGAAAAGAAGTTAATGGATTGATGTGACAAACCAAGATTGGTCACTTGAAACTTTTTTTTTCCATTGGTTTAATTGCTTGAACTATATTTTAAAATATAGTTGTAATTCTTTTTTAATAAATTGAGTGTTTCACATTCATTCAATCTATTTAAACTTTATTGAAATGTTGTAATATAGTATATTTCAACATTTGTGTATAATTGCATTTGACACATTCTTAATGCTAACTTTGTTCATCATTGAAAATATATAAAATAAGCAATGGTGACAATTTCAATGTTGCATTATATTATATGGATATACCTATTATTAAAACCAACAAAGAAAAAGGAAGAAACATAAATACGTTCATTAATTAAAATCATAAATTGTTTCATTGCTAGGTTTTCATAGGATAGATTATTTGAAACGTTGTTCTTTGAGTGTTTTGAATATGTTTCTTTTCGGTGACTTTAGATATCATCATCATCATCATCATCTTTTGCAGTTGCTAGGAAACATGGATCTTGTGATGAGAGGCCTAGTGACAGATCGTGTCTTTCAACTTTCCCAATCCCTCCAACTGGGGATACAAAGGGTAAGAAAGAAGAACAAATAAGTTTAAGTTCTAATAATCATGATATAAAACTATTTCATGTGTGCAAATTCATCCTTATCATTGAATTAGTTTGAAATTTGTGTGAAGTACTTGAAAATAATTGATGATGGTCACAAAATTGTCATACGAAAAAATCTTAAAGTCTTAAAAGTTGTGGGTTTGACCAATTGGTTGGCTTTTGCAATGTTTGAAGCTTTAGATGATGATTTTTTTTTTCAATCATTTTTAAATTGTATATATAGGTGCAATTTACAATTAGAGTATCACAATAATAACTAGAAATTTAAAGACACTAACTTTGCATGGAAATTATGATTCATATATTGATTACGATGTTCTTAACATACACTTTTACTTGAGGAACAAATCAAGAACAAATACATGCTTTTAGTACTCATAATGGTCAATCCAAATTGATGTTCATTATGATTTTAAAGTGAGTCAATCCTTTTAATGACCTTGTTGTGAAGTTGTCTTATAATTTTGTTTGTTTGTTTGTTATGCATGTCATGCACGAATCAATTGTGTAGTTAACGTGGGTAAGTTCACGAGAAGATATTGCAACTTATCTACATGAAGTTCATGTGAATTGCCAAGTAATGGAATCAACCATCATGCAAATTGATGGGTCCAATAACAAGATTACCAGCATTTGTCAAGAGATTAGTGTTGCACATTTGATAAGCTTGGAGAAGAAAAAAATTTATGACATTAATGAATTTGATGAAAAGCAAACTGAGCATCGTGCTATCATGCGTGCAAAATTGGAAAATGCATATGCCAACATCAAAGAAACGATTGCTATCTCATATGATAAATGTTCTAGTGAACTTGAAGAAGTTCGCATTGCTTGGGATGAATATCGTAGAAGGGTAAGTGTTTTGTACTTTTGTTTTTCTTTGCAAAATTTAAGTTTGTTTCATCGTCTACAAAAAAGAAGGATGAAAGTAGGTTTTGGGGGTCACTATTTGTAAATTTATAGGTACCCTTACATTTGGAAGGTATTAGTTCACTACCTAATAATAAACAAGATAGATGCAAAAGTATATACCCTTCTTATTGACAAATATATATACTTATTTAAATAAATAAATTAACATTTTAAACTATAATTCCAAATTCCTTTTTTCTTTTATAAATATTTTCAAAAAAACATTTGCGAGTTGAATTTATATTCTAAAGTTTGAAATTTTTGCCTCCAAAATAGTTTTTAAATATTTTATAATTTTAAACTAACGTCCTTTTTGCAAAATGTAATTAACTCCATCATGGCCCAAGGAAAATATGAGTATTCAAACAATACACATAATGGAATGGATGATTTAATGGAGCTATATGGGTCCAAAAAGTTTTTTCTTCCTTTCTTAGTGTTTTTAGAAGAAGGAAAAACCACCATGTGTTTGGAAAATTGATAGAAAAAAATGTAGTATGGTCATGAACAATTTATCATTTTATATGTTGGCATGCATACAACAAATAGGTGGAAGTGGAAATGGAGAATGCCCTTCGAAAATCTGTTGAACAATCATTAGCTAAACTTGCCAAGGCTATAAGCCCAGATATGAAAACTCTCAATCCTTTGTTCAAGACTTTAGCTTTGTTGGACAAAGCAACCAACCATGTGAAATTAACACCATCATTACAGGTAATAGGTTGTACAAACTTGTGCAAACCATATTATCAACATAACCATTGATTGTTGTTGTTTTGGTGTTGCACGTACAAAAGTGAAACCCAAAATTAAGTGCACCAAATTTTTTAAGCAATTACATTGTTCATACTATAATACTAGACCCAACAATGTTGGAAACCTCCTCCCCCCAACCTTGCAAGAGTGCACATTTTCACCCATTGTTACTTTTTTTTGAGCTTCATAATGTAAGGAATGCACTATGCAAAGATAGAAGGTGAAGGGAAGAGGACAAATAAATGGTGTTTTTTTCCAATCCTTTTGAACTCAGATGTTTCTTCAAATCTAGTTGTGTTCATACATGAATAGGATTTCGCGGAGATGGTTCAACTAGTAGCAAAAGAACTCATACTAGTCATTTCAGTGGTGCCACGTTTACGAGAACAACGTGGGGCTACTCTAGGATTCTCAAAGGAAAAATCAAGCTCTTCTGCATCTGCAGGAAAGGACAAGACAACATCATCATCGTCTTCACATTCACGTGGAAAAAATTCACCAGCAAAGGTTCCAGCATCTGGATCATCTACACCGTCATCTCGATCTGTTGGAAAATCTACACCTCAAACCATCTCTACTCCTTCATCAACAAATTCACTTCCTAGTTTCTTTGAGGTGAAAAAGAAACCAATCCATGCATGTTTTCCTACTTTGATTCTAGTTGAACAACTCTTCTTAATCATGGGTTGTTGTTTTTCCAAAATTACAATGACTTTTACACACAATCTTAAATTGAGGAAAATTTTGATGAGCACTTGTAGTAGTCACAATTGCATCACAATCTTCCAAACTTCTACAAGTTTAGTTTTTAAAAATTTACACAAGAATTTTTTTCAATAAACAAGTCAAATACATGAATGTCAATCTCCTTTAAATAGTAGATTACTTGATCAAAATTGTGTTTCAAACTCATTTGCATCTAAAATGTTTCATAAATCCAAGTGTGCTCCTTTTTTTCCATAACCATTTTTGATGTTGTTTAGTCTGTTGTTTCTTGAACTCTTTCTCACTCACTAATGTTGTTTAATCATTGGGGCTTTAGTTCCTTCTCTTTTTCTATTTTAGGTGATTGTTGTTGAACAAGAACAACTATTGAAATTGATTGCCACTAGTGTGGTGAGCATCCATGACAAAGTCCAAGCATTCTTGTTGTCATGGGAGAAGAAGTTCAAGAGTATTTGGGACCAAGATAAAGATGCATTCATACGACGGTGAGCTATAACATAATTTCCTTTGGAACCTCAACTTTTTGAAAGCTAATTTTTTGCATAATTTACAAAAAAATTGTCATGAAATTGTGAGAATTTTTTTCATATATATACATATGTGTCAACTACTATTGAATGATCATAGCAAAGCTTGTTTTCAAGCGAGTGGAAACAATGCTTAGAAATTTTTAAAAGGCTTTGTTCAAATGGATGTTGTATGAAACAAATTCTACTAGATTGTTTTTGGTTTAACCTTTTGTGATTTGTGTGATTTTTTACAGATATGAAAGAGCAAAGAAATCTTTGTCATCTTTTGAAATTGACATAACAAAATACAAGGATTTCATTGAAGATGTCCAGGTGAGAGAAAAGCTTATGCCAACTCTTCATCCAACTTGTATAAGCAACTTCATCACCCAATGTAGTTTAAGGATTTTTATCTATGTTAAAGATTAATTTAAGGCTTTAGGCCATTTTTAGTACACTTTATGAAACATGTGAAATATAGGGGTAGTTTTTGGTATGTTAAGAAATAATATAATATTAAATGACTTTTAAAATGGAATTGATGATATTTTAAATATATTCTTATAATTGAAAGTAATCATGATTGGGGTACACAAAAGGATTATCTAGCCCCAAAATCATTATCATGACATTATTTTGAATGACCATTATGTTTACCAAATTATTTATTTATTAATTTTGTATATATTTTTAGATATTCGCATATTCCTTGATTAAGATGGTTGTGGTTGTTTGTGATTTAGATGATTTTAACACATTCTTAAATGTCATGAAACAAGGCTCAAAAATCATGTCCCACTACATAACTATATTGAAAAAGACTTAGTAAGAATAACAATATTTATTCAAATTGCTTCATATTTTAACCCCCAAATTTTTTTATCTTTTAACATGTTTGCATAAATTTTTAGAATTATTAAACATAGATTTTGTGAAATTGATGCTTGAATTTTTTTTAATAAAAAAAATGCTACATTAATAAGGACAATCGGATTAATTTTGTTGATAATTAAGTAACATCCCTAACATTTGAAAGGAAGTATAGGAGACATGGATTTTAAAAAAAGTATTTGATATTTTTATTAATATTTTGACACTCCAAATGAAAGGCTATCATTCTAAAAATGTTTTGGAATCCTACATTCGTTTTTGGTTCATAATTCAATTCAAGATGTTCAAAAACAAATTCAACTAAGTTTTTTCATCTATTTTCTCACTTTTTGGTTCAAGGATTAAACATATGTATCTAATCTTGATTGATTAGCACATTAGAGCATTGATTTTGCCTCAAGACTCATGATGCAAAACACATAACAATCCTTGTTCCTATTGTGACACCTCAAGCATGATTCGACTCAATCAATTCTAAACACCCTATTTACATTGAATTACATTTTTAAATTATATTTTTCTCAATTAGTTGAACTCTATATTTTTTCACACTATTTGAAAAGATATGGAAGCAACTTCCCTTAGCCTTAGGGATCATTTTTGTAATTTTTTGGGCATCCCTTGTGTGCATTTGAAGCTATTATTTTGTTACCTTGATACAAATGGGATAAATGTTACTATCTATGATTCTTGTTTATTTATAAATATGCTAGTTTTGACAATTGATAAAAATTTAAAATTATTTATAAATGGAATGAACATAAATTTAATTATATTTTCACAAAAAAATGATAAATATTTTAAAGATTTTTTTCGGGTCTTGATTTATTTTCTAAATGTTGATAAAATATACCTCCAAAGTCATTAAAAAATCTTATTTTACCTTTTGTGGAAGAATGTAAATGATTGCCCCAATTGATTACCCATTATTGTGTGTTAATATGCACATCTTTTATTTTCATTTTTCTTATTGTAAAAATGACATTGCCATTTTGTTTCTTGCTTGCTCCAAATTTTACATGATCTTTAGGTTATTGGGTTTTTTCCCTATTTGGTGGACATGGGATTCTTTGAATTTTGTAAATGGGATGTGTTAAACTTGCATGTTTTAATTTTGGGTTGGTGCAAATTACTAATTTAAGTTGATTGGTTCCCATTAGTAAAACGTATTGATAAGATGAGATGTAAAGGAGAAGGTATGTTGTTCACATGTAGGCTGAAGAAACAATAACCTACTTACGGTTCTTGCGAATAGAAAGTGCTATTTTGAAACACAACATTATAGAACATTGCGAGACTTGGATTTTTAAATTCACGTATGCAATTTTTCTTTTGTATTTGTTGAAGCCTACTCTAAGTGTTTCTTAGCTCTCATTTAAATGTGTGAAAATTTATTTTTTATTTTCAAATTTTCAATAATATTCTTTGCAATCAATCATCAATTAGTGTGCATTGATGATGAATCTTTCCTCCTTGACATTTCAAATGGATGTTAAAACTAGTTTTTGTCTAATGTGAAACAAACCATCAATGCCATTAAAAGGATCAAATGAGTCATACACCCTTTGATATTAAAATTCAATTGATATTATTCAAATATGTCATTTCATGTTTATTTTGTTGATGTTAAAAAATCCTTATCTATTTTACTTTATTTGGATTGACCTCAGGACTTTATTACATCAAATTGCCAAAGTGGAATTGGATGCTATTTATGCATACTTTGCAAAGTAAGTTTTTCTACTAGTATTTTTATAAGGAACTTATAAAAAAAAATGTTGAAATCAAGATTGTAAACCATAATTACATAATTCATAGAAGTAGTTGAATGTTTCACACCCTTGTTTGGTTTTGCAATATTATTTTCTTCTTTGTGTTTGGTGGGTTTTGGCAACATTGTACTGTTATTGAGCTTCATACTTTCTTCCCATGATTTAGGAACAAGACTGATTGTAATAGACCACCTGATAACCTTGGTGAACTTACGGGAATTGCAACTCTTTGGCGTTCAATTTGTGATGAATGTGTACAAATTGAAGCACGATTTGATCCATTGAATGAAAAGTATCGGGTGCTCATGAAATTTGAGGTGATAATTGTTTTTGAATTTTTCATTTGATTTCCTTTCAAAAAACTCCCAATGTTTTTTTTCCTTAAAATTAAAATCATTGTGTCTTCAAAAGTTACATGAATATAAACACCCCGTGAATCGAGTGATCCAAAGTGAATGTATATTTAATCAAAAAAAATGATTTATTATAATTATCTTAAACTAGGTCCTCCATGAATTTGAAACCACCTAGACACCCAACATCACCTTCTTTTTTGTCCATCTTTCTTTAGATTAATTTATTAACAGGAGGAAACATCACTTGGTTGTGATAGGTACCATTGGTTGAAGAAGAATACCATTTGTTGGAAGGGATACCTCAAGCATGGGAAGATTTCAAAGCAATGCTTTTAGAAGTGGAACTAAAATTGGAGAATGCTAAGAATAGCTTTCGTGACACCCTACAAGAGATGGTTGAAACATTTGTGAAAGAGGTTAGTAAAAATGCAAAATCGTTGCTTGTTCATCAAACATCCCTAAAAACTAGAGATCATGTTCCTTCCAAAACAATTTGTACGTGAAATTATGAAACTTTTGCCCAACAAATCTTTGCAAGAAATGTTGTTTTCAATATGTGAAAAATACATGTGGCCAATTATTTGAAAATTAAATGTAGATATGACATGTTGTGCTTCTCATTTGCAACAATTACACTTGATAATAATCACAATTTCATTCACTTAGTATTGGGTAGTAGAATGGATGGTGATTGCACTTGATAAGTAGATGTTTGAAAACTTCCCATGTTCATCAAAGGAAGTTGTGAAATTATGTAGGTGACAGAGGTGCGCACATCATTTGTTGAGTGTATGCCAACGGAGGCAAACATATCAACTAATATTGCATTGCAATTTATTTCAGATGAGCGTGGCAAGGTGTTTTATTTTTTTCATGTTGTAAATTCCAATCACACATAATCATCACACAACCTAATTCCAAATGAAGGACTGCAAGGGGGGTTGGTTTGGGTTCATCCTCATGAACGAGTCGTGTAATTCTAATATTTCAATTTTGTGATTTCCCTAGGTGGAGGCATTCCAAAAACGTGGTGTTGAACTATGGGCTGGAATGTCTTTGTTTGGTATGGAACGACTCTCCAACAAGGAAAACATCCAAACTCTAAAGGAACTTGACATTTTGCAATCAATGTGGGGTCTTAAAAAGGAATGGGAAGAAGCATATGATGATTGGAAGGATGGGTTGTTCAGTGAACTCAATGTTGGTGTTATGGAAACTGCTGCTCAACTATTTAGTAAACGTATATTCAAAAATGGTCGTGATTGTAAATCGTATGTTCTTTGCACCTTTGTTTTGTGTGTTTGATATGATATTTAGTCCACTTCTTGATTTTTTTCTTTCAAAAAGCTTGTTTAATCCCCTTAAAAAATTCATTGAAACCCATTACAATTGGAATCAATCACATTCTTGATGGGCATAACAAATATGTGATTACATGAATTTGTTATGCACATTAATGCATGGTGCTGATGTTTATTAGTTGGGGATTATGAACTATTTTTTACAATTATCTCAATAACTTGTGTAGGTGATGGTAATAATAGTTATTCAAATTGGAGAGACATCACATCTTTGCATTCCTTGTGTTTTCTTTTAATCATCTAAAATCATTGAGAATTCTAAACAAGAAATCTTTGATGAATCCTAGAATGAAATGGGGATTATGTAGACAACAACCAAGCCCATTTTGTAACATATGTTCTTTGCTCATTTAAGATACACAAATCTACATAGGTGGACGGTTTGGTCAAAATTGAAGGAGACAATTGATGCATTCAAACAAACATTACCACTTACTGTGGACTTGCGAAATCCAGCAATGAGGAAACGTCATTGGGATACATTGGTTGAGCATGTGGGCACATTTTTTGATCCTACTTCTCAGGATTTCACACTTGCAAAGGTAATTGCTTGCCTACTAAACTTTGGAATTCCACATTTATTCCAATGGATTTGAATAATATTTCTATAATTAATTTATCTTATCTCCAAATTTGTATTCATCTTTAATTGAATTTGCATTTAACTTCCTTAGAATTGAATTTAATGACTTTTGGTTATTTGTGTAGGTCTCTGAACTACGACTGGATCTACATATTGAATTCATATGTGACCTTAGTATAGGTGCTAGCAAAGAACTAGCCATTGAGGAAGCACTTATCAAAATTCGACAAGTGTGGGTTGTTCAAGAGCTTGACATGATCCAAGAGAAAGGGGTATGTTTGTTAAGAAATTAAAAAAAACTTTCAAAATCGTAAAAAAAGTTATGCATAAATCATTGAATTTTATTTTTTTTTGCATTGTTTTAATTGTTTTAAATTTTATTATGGCTTGACAGATTTGGAAGTTGAAAGGTACAGAGGAGTTGTACTTGGTACTTGAAGACAATAGGTTAATTTTATCATCGATGAGATCAAATCGCTTTCATTTGTTTTTTGCCGTTGAGATCAACAAATGGGACAATGATTTGGGACTATTGTCTGAGACAATTGAAATGGTTATGCAAGTAAGTAAACACTAGTTGTAAGTTTCTTTTTTTTTCCTCACATGAATGAATACACATCTTTAAATAATCCAAGGGTGAGTTGCTACAAGAGGATGTTGTTTTATTGTAGTTCATAAAGGTGCTATTTTTATATCAAAACTTGCATTCGACATCTAGACACTTCAATTGCTAGCAACCTTTAATTCCATTCACAAATGCAAAACCTAAATGCATTCATATTAAAAGGGCCCACTACATGTGTAACCATTGCTTACTTTACATTTTTAAAATGATAAATTAAGTTAATGTGAAATATGCATGATTTATATTTACAACAATTTTTGAAATATAATATTGTAACATGTGTTGATAAATTTGAAATGAATCCAATAAATATAAATACCAAAAAACACTTGTTCAAGACTTTAATTAGTTCTTTTAAACACATTTAAAGTAGTGTGACCAATGTAACAATGAATATAACAATAATTAATCCAAATTTGTCACATCAAAGAATGTTATTCCCTTTTCATGATAAAGCTCTTCAAGACATAGGATTTTGGCCCCATTCTTTAGATGGGCCTAAAGTTTTATAAAGAATTTAAGTTACAAACCGTGAATCTTATCACTAATTCAGAAATTGCAACCATTTTTCTAGTAGCTTGGCTTTCATGGGTGATCTAGGATTAGTGTAGAGACTAGTGAAACAAAAGAGGCATGACATCATGCAATTGCAACCTAAAATTGTTGAGTTTGGTGGAGTTGTGTAGGTTCAAAGGGTGTGGGCATACTTAGAAAGCATCTTTGTTGGTTCTGAGGATATTCGTAAGCAACTTCCACATGAGACAAAAATGTTTGAAGGGGTGAATGACATGTTCATTTCGAACATGGCAACAATGCATGCAAGTTCCCCCTACCCCCTTAAATTTTCTCCAAGTTTATTTTTGCAAACTTCTTGTCACTAATACAATATATGATGATTAAATTTTATTAGCTTTGAGCTAAAAGATGGAAAACTAAATTGAATTTTTTGAGGTAGAGTTGCATACACTCGAGGAAACTAAGATTATATTTATTTGTGTGACACACGAATGAAATGAGAAATTGTATTTGGTGGGCATTTGTCTAGTCCATTTTGAATGCCCATAAAGCTGTGTGCAAACCTGGTTTGTTTGACACCTTCAACAACATGGACAAGACTTTAGAGAAGATCCAAAAGTCCCTCGATACTTACTTGGAGCTCAAAAGGCAACAATTCCCTCGGTTCTACTTTCTCTCCAATGAAAACCTTTTGGATATCCTTGGACAAGCCAAGGACCCACGGAATGTGCAGGTTGGGGACACTCTCTCTCTTCAATGTAATTTGCTCACTTGCTTCTTGTCTTTCAAACTCAAATAATGGTTGCTTCTATGGATGTACATGCACTTTTGTGGTGATGATGTTTGGAACTTGCTCTCTCCTCAATTGTTTGTGTAGGTGCACTTGAAGAAGTGCTTTGAAGGAATCAAAAAGCTTGAGATGGTAGCACCTAAAGAAGGCCGCAAAGCTTATGAAACCACTGGAATATTCTCCCCCGATGGTGAATACTTAGCACTCACTGCAGCTGTAGTTCTTGATGCAAGGCCGGAGGAATGGCTAAACTGGGTAACGACGTCAATTTTGAAACAATCTCCTTTGATTTGTGAGAAGTATGCTCACATCAAAAACTCACCATTGTTTTTTTTCAGGAATTTTTTTTTTAATGTGGTCTAAGTGGCAATCATCCATAGGAAATTAGATTTAGAAATTAGTGATGATCAATCATCCCCAAAAACATTTAGCCAAAATCTGGCTATTTAAAATTATATATATATATATATAT
>Ga0116229_10014185_pt1 | contig 11108 bp, 8 predicted proteins | sample S1TSphgellanicum_3_FD_87313 | JGI IMG/M metagenome (GOLD analysis project Ga0116229, IMG submission 87313) | Host-associated microbial communities from peat moss isolated from Minnesota, USA - S1T2_Fc - Sphagnum magellanicum MG | ecosystem: Host-associated > Plants > Peat moss > Unclassified... | reverse complement strand
TTTGTTGACTTTATACTCTTTGTCATTTGCGACTAGTTTTCACATGCGACTTGTCTTAGGCAACTAAAAGGATTTTAGTTGCAAAATGTCTCTTGCGACTAAAATTTAGTCGCAAAGAGCAGTTGAAAATACATGTTTTTCTTCTAGTGTTTGTTGGGTGTTTTCTAAGGCAACATAGGTGGTGGGAATTCCCAAAATGATAATGATGAGCCAAAAGGCAATAGTGACCTAGACATCCATCTAGATTTACCTGTTATGGCATATCTGCAGCAGGTGAGGTTCTAGTGGGATTAACACCCAAAAAGCAAAATCAAGTTGTCCATAGGGTGAAACAGTTCCAACGATAAGGTAATTCTTTATTACGGGTGTGGATAGATGGGCGAGTACGGGTATTACCATGCCCAAAGCAACATGGGGGCTTTGTACAACATGTTCATGAGGAGTTGGGCCATTTTGGGGTTTGACAGACCTATAGTTTACTCTAAGCACAATATTGGTGGCATGGGATGTAACTACAGGTTCAATAGTTTGTTTTTCGATGTGTGGTGTGTGATTGAGAATGGGCATCATTCAACACACCAACACCTTAGCTACAACCCTTACCCATTATGGGGCTAGGTTATTGATGGAGATTGGATTTTGTTAGCCCATTGAGTTTGACACCGCGACATAATTGCTATGTTTTGGTTATGATTGAACACTTCTCCAAGTGGTTAGAGTTGGTGCCCTTGCCAGATTGTAGTAGTGAGGGAACTGCATATGCATTTTTGGACAAAGTGTTCAACAAGTTTGGTGCTCTAGTTGAGTTTTTCATCGACCAAGGTATAGAATTCCAAAGGGATTTCAAGGATTTGTGTGAAAAGGCATTGATAGATCATTGGACTCTTTCACGAGATCATCTTAAGGTAGATAGGTTGGCTAGACGAATGGTGTAAACAATGAAGCAAAGATTGTGGAAGTATGGCCTTCAGAAAGGCCACATTTGAAATTGGGGCTTGTAGTTACCATGGTTGGCCATGGGATATAAGTTTAGTCGACAAGCTTCATTGGCATTTTTTCACTGTACTTTCTATTATTTGGTTAGGATTTCAAGCTACCAGCCTCCATTCAACACGATGTTATGATTGTGATTAGTCTAGATGATCCTTCAATGTGGGTTCAAGCATGTGGGCAACAAGCTGCTTTGTTTAGGTAAGTGATGCCTATGGCCATGGAGAATGTGGCAATTGTTTAGCATTGGGATACTTTTCATATGGTTGAGTTAAGGGATTATGTTTACCTGTAACAAACAACATCCACCACATTAGATGTGATTGCAGGTGTGTGATTTTATGTGTTTGAAAGGTCCTACCTTTCAAAGTATTATTGTTGGAGAGATGAGATGGTCAAACATGGAAGGACCATGTGCATAATTTAACCTAATGTTTAAATTTAATAACTAAACATAATGATTAAATATTGGTTAAACTTAATGACTAAATATAATGGTTAAACCAAGTTGATATATTTACTGGTAAAATTTCATGGTTAAACTTTGGCTAAACGTAATGAATAAACATAGTGGTTAATTTTAATTGATAAACCTAATGGCTAAACCAAGTTAATAAATTTAATGGTTAAACTTTATGGCTAAACTTTAACTAAACATAATGGGTCAAAGTATGGTTGGGGTACCAAAAAAGATTGTCTCTTTTCAATGTATCACCCCTTCATTTAAGACATGTTGTAACTTAATGGCACATTCATATTGAAAGTTTGATTTTTTTCATAGAGATATACATTACTAAAGTATTATTTTATGCATAACATGTCAAATTTGAACAAGTTTTAGGATTCCTACCAAATCCTAAAAAAAAAATCCAAGATTTTGGTTTTTTTAAAAAAAAGTTCAATTCATAGGGAATGTTTAAACAATTTTTTTTGGCCCAAGAATCTTACCACAAATACTTTAAGTATTAATGCACATAAAATGTATAAGTGTGAAAAAATCTAAGTGCCCTATTGCAATGTAATTTTTTTCAAAAAATGAAAAATGAAAAATTTTGGGCCTTTGATAAAACATGGCCCATAGAGGATAAATTTACTATTTTTATTTTTATAAGTGAAAAAAAATAGATATTCTAGATGCCTATATAAAATTTAAAACAAAATTATTTCATTTGACATGAAAAAAAAGGGGAAATCTAAAACATGTCATAAGAAAAATGAGAAAAAGGTGAATTTGAGTGTTTAAGAAAATCCTTAATGTTCCTGAGGGGGTACCCCAATTGTGCTTTGACTCAATGGTTAAACATAATGATTAAACCTTGAATAAACATAATGACTAAACATAATGGTTAAAAATAATGATTAAAATTTGGTTAAATTTAGGCTTAACCTAATGATTATACTTAATGGTTAAACTTAAGCTATATCAAATGGCCAAATCTAATTGTTCAACTTGTTGTTAAACATAATGGCTAAACCTAATGCCAAAATTTAAGTTAAACTTAATGATTAAAATTTGGCTCAACTTTGAGTGAACATAATGGTTAAGCATAGTGGTTAAACCTAGTGGTTACATTTAATGGTTACATTTAATGATTAAATTTAGGTGGGTTAGTGGGTAAGTAAATAGGTAGGTTATATGAAAGTGAAAAATATATAGGTAGGTATGTAAATAGGTAGGTGAAAAGGTATATGTAAATAGGTAGGTACATAGGTAGGTACATAGTAGGTAGGTGGGTGGGTGGCTGGGTAATAGGTAGATAAGTAGATAATTAAGTAAATAGGTGGGTGAATAGATAAAAGGTAAGTAAAAAGGGTAGTAGACCATGTCACATTTGATTAAAGATCATTAGTTATCTTGATTGAATGTTCAACTTGACTAAAAACATTGGTTGTTTTGATTAAAAATCATTAGCTATCTTGATTAAATGTTCAACTTGATTAAAAACCATTAGTTATTTTGACTAAGGATCATTAGCTATCTTGATTAAAAGTTGAACTTGACTAAAAGCCATTGGATATTTTGATTAAATATCGTTAACCATCTTGATTAAATGTTCAATTTGACATTTAATTTAATCATAAATAACATTTAATTTTCACATAAATTAGTTTAAGATTAATTATTTTCCCCACTTCTTTTGTTATGTGAGCATTTTGTTCATACACAAAACAATAAATATAGCCAAAACCATTTATAAGTTTTAACTCTTTGAAAAATCACATCATGGAAAAAATTTCAATTTCATAGAAATTCAAACTTTTCCAAATCATTGATAGAATGCACAATTATAACTAGATGGGTATTGGGTGGTGAATGTGGTTCAATTCATATAATTTACTAGTAAAAAATGCAATTCATACAATAGAATTTTAACTTTATGAAAAAAAAGAATGTAAAAGGATTTTTTTTTAAAGAGAGAAAAAATCACAATGTTCAAAATTGAGACTTGGTGACTTTCAAAACATAAGAATTCTAAAATATTTAGCTTAAAAAATAAAAATTTAGAAACTTTTATTTAGAAGGTTAGAAGAAAAACAACTCAATACTCATTTTAGAAAGCATGGAAAGGAAAGAGAGAGAGAAAAAACAAGCATGGTGGATGTTTAAATGATGGTTGGGAAAAGGATGAGGAGTTTTCTTTGAGGTGGGAAAATAGTGTTCTTAGGAAAAAAAGCTAGAATGTTACCCAAAAATTAATCTTTGAATTAAAGGGAAAACTAGCATGATGTTTAAATGACACTTAAGGACATGAATTTTCTTTTGATATTAAAAAAATTAAAAAATATTTTTTAATTAGGTCGGTTGATTGATCATCATCCAAAAAAGAGCTTAGCCAAATCTGGCTACATGTCATAGAGGACATTAGAAAAATTTAATATTCATGCCATGTTTTAACAAAATGTTGGAACTTATGATCTAAAAATGATGATTTCAGTTTTTTTTCTCTTCAAATAACTTCCGACAATTGTTTTTCAGAGAGATCCTTTGTAGAATTCAATTCCTTTTTTTTTTTTTGGGGTCACCAACTAGCAAAAATTTTCCCTAAGAAAAAAATGTTTGTTTTGGGGGTATGGATTTAACAAGTCAAATATTAAAATTGTAAAATATTTTAAAAAGATTCGGAATCTATGAAAATATAGGAAAAATTACAAATTGGAAAGAAAATTTAATAAACATTTTCATTCAATAGGTTACAAAATCAATCAATTGGATAATAATTTTAAAAATAAAGGAAAGGAAAGAGAGAGATTACAAACACAAGCATGATGGATGTTCAAAAGAGTATTGGGATGAGGGGTTGTTTTTGAGGTGGAAAATTAGGGCTCTTTAAAAATAAAAAAAAACTAGAATGTTACCCTAAAAAAAAATCTTCAAAAAGGGAGAGCAAGAAAATGATGTTTAAAATAGCCTTGGGTTTAGGAAGTTAAAATTTCAAAACACTAGAATTGTAAAAGATTTCCCGAAAGCAAGGCATGATGGATGAAAGGATAAATGTTGAAAAGAAACTTGGGGATAATGAGTTAAAATTTCAAAACATTAGAATTGTAATAAAAAATTTCTAATCTAATTGCAGAAATAATGTGTTAGAACCCTATCTCTAAATAACTATTACACATTGAGTTTTAGTTCACTCAACCAAGAAATCAAATTCATATTAACAAATCCAGTAATTTTATTGATGTGCCAAAACAAACCTTCAAGCCTACACATAACCTTATTTTGTTAAACATTGAAAATAATGGTTTTTTTTTAACATTTTCATTGGTCCTTTAAAATTTTCACAAACCTCCCAAACTTTATTACACATTTAACTGTCAATTCATTTGAAATAACGAAGGGAAAAGAATTTAGACCATAAAATCTAACAATTTCATGCATTGTAACATTTTTTTTACACACTTACACACAAGCCTCAACACCCTCTCTATATGTTAATATATTATTACTATAACCTTTGTTTATATATATAAATGGTTAAAAACAAGTGTGGTGAATGGATGTTGAAAAGAGACATGGGATAGGGAGAAAAAAATTCAAAACATTCAAATATTATCAAAAATTTGTCAAGAAACAAGGATGATAAATGGATGGATGTTGAAAAGAGACACAAGGATATGGGTTAAAAATCTCAAAACATTGGAATATTATGAAAAGAGTTTTAAAAAACAAGCATGATGAATAGATGGATGTTGAAAAATATGTGAGAATAGGAAGTAAAATTCTCAAAACATTGTATTATTATTATTAACAAAAAAAAACAGCATGATGAATGAATGGATGTTGAAAAGAGACGTGGGGATAGGGTGTAAAGTGGAATATTAGAAAAAGTTCTAACCAACAAGCATGATGAATGGATGGATGTTGAAAATAGACATGGGAATAGGACGTAAAAATCTCAAAACATTGGAATATTGTGCATGAGTCTTTAAAAAAAAACATGATGAATGGATGGATGTTGAAAAAAGACGTGAGGTTAGGGTGTAAAAATCTCAAAAAATTGGAATATTATAATTAATGAAAAAAAATAGCATGATGAATGAATGGATGTTGAAAAGAGATAAGAAATAAGAATCTCAAAACATCGAAATATGACAAAAGAGTTCTCACCAACAAGCATGATGAATGAATGGATGTTGAAAAGAGATAAGAAATAAGAGTCTCAAATCATCGAAATATGACAAAAGAGTTCTCACCAACAAGCATGATGAATGCATGGATGCTCAAAAGAGATTTGGGATGAGGAGTTTTCTTTGAGGTGGGAAATGAGCGTTCTTCTTAGTGTACCACATTTTGGTATTATAAGTACGAGCAGTCAAGTAGATGAAAACGGACACGAAAGTGGCCAACGCCATCGCAGTTTGGGCGATCATGAAAAAGCCCAAGAAAACCAGCTCCTCGAAGAGATATTGCGGACATACCAAGTACTCAAACAAACCACCGTGCGGCAAATCTTTCTTGTTTCCCGTGCGGATGCGCGCGAGCATCGCGTGATGGTACAAGTTGCCCACGATTCCCACCAGGAAGACCAGCACGCCAGGCCACATCAAGTCCGCTTTCGGCGACGTCAATCCGTTGGCTTGCATTTGTGCGTACAAGAGATTTGTTACCATCGTTACGTACATCGTCGACAATGCAATCCCGTGTGATGCATCCATTGAACCCGAATACGGTTCGAGAAAGAGCACCTGTAGAAATTTCAGTGTTAAAAAAAAAAGAAAATCAAATTTGTGTAGTTGCTGGGTTGGCGACCAGCCATAAAAGTGTTTAGCCAAATTTGGCTACATTTTAGAGAGCAAAGTCAAAAGCTTTAAGACAGTGTTCTGCACTTATTTGGTACTTTGAAAAAATTCAGAATCAAAGAACCGTCGGTTCTGGTCTTTTTTAAAGGAAAAAAATCAGAACCAGAGAAAATGCCAGCTCCGGTTATTATTTATTTCAGAAACATCAAAGAACCGACAGTTTTCTTCCGGTTAAAATTGCGATTTTTGGAAATTTCATAACATTTTGCGAAGCAAAGTTCTATGCCAAGACTCGTTTTTTGGGAAAAAAACAAAAATTTCATTCCCACTAGGTAAGTGAGTGGGTATAAACGCGGGTTATAAACCGACGCCTATTTGTAGCACATTCTACATAACCGCAGAACACTGGTTTAGGAATCCTAGTACATGTTGGCGGCATGTCAGAAGCTGTTTGTCTGTTTCAAATTATTTTAATTGGGGGTCGTCAAATGGATCTCTCTGGTCCGAGTATTGACGTTAAATTAAAAGAAAGAAAGAAAGATAAGTTCAACTTTTGTTTTTGGCATTGAGCTAATTTGATTGGCACATTGCAAAAAAAAAAGTTGAAACTATGGAGGCTCCACAAAATAGAAGATTCTATGGAATAGTGAAGTGCCTTTCCCTTTGGCCCTCCTATATAGGGGATTAAAGTGAGGTGCTATTGGGAACACATTGGGAACCTAGGGAACATATTGGGAACATGATGAGAACTCATTGGGAACTTGAAGGGAACATGTTGGGAACAAAGGAAAAATGAAAAAAATAAAATCAAGGCACTTTGAGTGCATGCTGAGCTTTCCCATTGGCTGCATGAAATTTCCCTTTCCGAAAACTGTTTGTTTTGGCCTGAGCTAATACCCCCCATTATAAACTGGGAGTACTTATTTTATTGGCGACATGGGCCTATTTGTCAGGAAAAAAACCCATTATACCATCGGCAACCTCCTCCAAAAATTTTGGCCCAAAAATAGATCGCTTCTGTATATAGGTTTTTTTTTCCCTCAATTTCCTCATGTTGCTCCAAAAGCGGCCATAAATCAGTAGAGGATTTAGCCAAATCTGGCTGCAAGACAAAATCTAGGAATCCTATCACATGTTGGTGAACCACTAGAACTTATTAGCTAAATATGACAATTTCAAAAGAAAAGAGCTAAAAATCTGCCCAAATCCTCCAAAAATTCTATGAGACTTTTATTGTTGGCCAGGATATTGTGTTTAGATTCATTATAGAGCATAGTAGCTTAATGGATTTTGGCCCCTAGGTACTAAATAGGTCTATTTTTTATATGAGGATTTTTGAAAGATGATATTTTGGCTTGTGTTGAAACTTGAAATTAGTTACAGAGTTACAATATTTTGAAGGGATTTTGGTTTCTTTTAGAGGATTTTTTTTGAAGATTATATTTTTGCATGGTGAAATATTTGAGTTTCCATAAATCTTCTTTTGCCTTAAGATACTTTCTAATGTAAATGGCAAGGCCACAACAGTGTGACACACCCCTTTGTTTTGGTTGTTTTTGGCCTTGCCTAAAGGATATTGTGTTTAGATTCATTATAGAGTATAGTAGCTTAAGGGATTTTGACCCCTAGGTAATAATAAATAATAGGTCTATTTTTATATGAGGATTTTTGAAAACTGATAATTTGGCCTGTGTTGGAAACTTGAGATTATAGTCATAGAGTTCTGATATCTTGAAGGATTTTGGTTTCTTTTGGAAGATTTTTTGAAGATTATATATTCGCATGATGAAATATTTGAGTTTCCATAATTCTTCTTTTTGCCTTTAAGATACTTTTTAATGTAAATAGCAAGGCCACAACGGTGTGACACACCCCTTGTTTTGGTTGTGTTTTATGGAGGGATTTCGGAAGTGAATTCTTGCAAGGAATTGTTTTTTAGATTTATTGTTTCTGGCAATCTTGAAAACGAAGTTGGAAAAAATAAATTTAATTTTTCTTTATATTCTGCAGCGATTCAGGAGTGCGAAAAATTCTTTCTTTACCTCGAGAATTCTTTTGCAGAAATGCAGGGACAAGGCTGTTGCAAGGATTAGAATGCGATTGTCTGGGGAGCTGGTGCTGCAGGAGGGACAGCTGAGGATGGAGGCCAGTGATGTCGCGCCCAACTCCTGGAGCACTCGCGTCATCGTCGTCAAGGAAAGTAAGTCCAAGCTGAAGGCGACAAAACTCAGAGAGATGAGAGCTGCAGGGGAATACACTCCCAACATCGCGCGTTTGCTCTTCATCTTGAACTTGAACTTTTCGCCTAGTGAGAAATTGGTATACGATAGACATGTCCCCGTCTTTTCTTGGTATGCTGCAATCGCTCCTGCCATTACCAGTGCAGCTTGCACTCCCATCAAGTAATGCCCTGTATCAGGGTTGTTCTCATACACTACTACGTCCATGATTCTTCCTCCGTCGCACCAAGTAACCACGCGCGCTTTCTCTAAGTGGGTTTTGTTTGCTAATGCTTGTGGAACCGGCCGGGTATGTGAGCCTGGATCGGTGGATGCTGAGTTGGATTATGAAATTTTGCTTTTTGGTACCCTGGAGACATCTTCACTCTTATATTGGAGTTGAAATTGAGTTGGTGACGACATATCTCAGATCTGGAAAGGAACTAGAGAAATGAAAAAATATGTATTGTCTTTTGGGCTCAGGTGCCAATTCTTGCTAGACTTTCCTTGAACTAGTGATGATGTTACTTGATGTGAACTCTAAGGACATGAAGGAGAAGAAGAAGAAGAAGAAGAAGATGATGATGATGATATACTTAGAAGAATCATGAGAGTTTTGGAGTTAGTCTGGGTTCCTTAGTTGGGCTTCAAATGGATCTACTCGGTATTGACTAAAAGACATGAAATCACAGTGACAAAATGAAGATACTTAGATCTGCAGCAAAAAATCTTGCGGTGAAGACTTCTAAGATCATTCAACCCATAGCTATCATGTTTGATTCTTGGAAAAGGCTGTCAAATCTGCTTGATCTTTGTCTAATTTGCTGGCTCTCCAGGTGGGCCAAAAATCAGCAGGTAAGAGTACTATGACAGCTGTGGAGCTGATAACTGAAGATACATTTGCCTCTTGGGGTTGCAACCAAACATCTTGTGCCTCTTCAAATCTCATCTATGCACCTGCATTTCTCCATGCACCATGAGATTGATTCAGCATCCCACCTGGCAGCTTGTGACATGAGGCCCCATGGCCCTAGTACTAAGCTTCAAGGTAAAGAACCAACAAGAATCTCTCTCTGCAGGCAACTCTGTAAGCATCTTCCCAATTTAGACTTGAGGTTTTGTTTTGTTGCAAGTACAAGAAAAAAAAGGAATTTGGGTTCTGTGAAATTAGAACTATTGATTCCATGAAGTATCCAACTGGGATAATCTGATGAAATGGGAAGCTTGTGCCTTTTGCACTGATCAAGGTGGTGGCTATGGCAGTGCTTAATCTGAAACATCAAACAAACCCTCTGAGAGTGCTGGTGAGTTGTACAGTGACAAATCATCTGATCTCAGCTCAGCCTGCATGACCAAGAAACCAAGTCTGGTTTGATGATTGAAGAATGGGAGGTCTGGAGTGAAGGAAGATGGATTGACAGAGGTCTCCAGGAGTGCAAGTCTTTCAATGTCATTTGAGCATGAGCTTGAAAACTTCAGAATCTGAAAAGTAGATGATTCTGCATCATACAGGATAATTTAGCAGTATTGGATCAAACTGACCTTTGGAGGCTTTGATCCTCCAGAATTCAAGTGATGTCGTCGAGATCACTTCTTATGGAGCCAAGACACCTGACATTGAGTATGACAAAGCTTCACTGAGATCACGGTCAGATATCCCATCCTTTGATGGAGGCTCTGCAAGATCTGAATGCAACATCAAGCAGATATGTTCAAAAGTTGATACCAGACCAACACTCAACTAACCCTTGTTTCCAAATCAAAGTGCATCATGGTTCCACCTTGTAATCTGCATGTGGAACCATGTGTCAGCAAAAGAAAGAATATCACACAGTTTGCAAGGTAAGTGTTAACCGAGTTTCTTCACCATAGTGCTACTTAAGGCCTTTTTTCCATTAGACGGATGTGATGATCCAGTGTTATTTTCTCAATTTTGTGATGTAGCCAAAATGACAATGACCCATAGTAAGATTTTGGCAGATTTTGCTACAAGATCCATATGAAAGTAAGTTTTAAGAAAACATTCTTTTATATTTTTGACAATATACTTAAACCATGTATAAAATTTCAAAAAGCACTTGAATTTAGCACTTTTTATTTTACATATAGCTTTTTGGCTATATATTTAGCTAGCAAAAGAAAAGGCTGATGTGAGCTTAGCATTCCATTACATTTGTTCCATCTAGTTGTGCTCACAGTCACCTCACACCTCTACAGGTCAACCATTGATCAAATGTAGAGCTGTGTGAGTTGTGACTTACTAGAAGGTGACACATTTCATTTTCTAATGAGGACATGTGTTTCTTTTAAGTTCTTTAGAAAGTTCATTACATATGAAATGTTCCTAACATTCCTAACAATAATTGTCTGTACATTTCTGGCCCAGGTGCAGCTCTCCAATGGAAAGCACTTGTCCATGTAACAAGAAACAAGGCTCCATTTCAGTGGCTTTCCACCAAGCTCACATGCATACTTTGTGTAATTGTGATGACATCAGCCTAATGGAAAGAGACCCTTTGTCACTTGACATATCCCCATTGTCATATGAATGTACGAAGCCTTAGCAGCAAAGAAGAAAGTAATTTGTCAAAGGAGTGGCCATCTACTTCCCCAACAATTTCCTTGGCCAAAATCTTCTATGGAGAGATTTGGGGTGAC
>Ga0116229_10014184_pt1 | contig 11108 bp, 11 predicted proteins | sample S1TSphgellanicum_3_FD_87313 | JGI IMG/M metagenome (GOLD analysis project Ga0116229, IMG submission 87313) | Host-associated microbial communities from peat moss isolated from Minnesota, USA - S1T2_Fc - Sphagnum magellanicum MG | ecosystem: Host-associated > Plants > Peat moss > Unclassified... | reverse complement strand
TGAAACAGCTCGATGCCGACGAAGTCCAGAAGCTGGGGCTCGCCATGGCCGAGCTGCAGGAGGTCTCGCGCGAGCAAATGACCTCGGTATTCGAGAATTTCATCGGCATCGTCGACGGCAAGCCCGACACAGCCGCATCCTCGCTCGACTATGTGCGTCGCGTGCTGACCCAGGCGGTCGGCAAGCCCAAGGCCGACTTGCTGCTGGATCGCGTGGCCACAGGACAGCCGGGCCAGGGGATCGAGTCTTTGAAGTGGATGGAGGCCAAAGCCGTCGCGCAAATCGTGACTGCGGAACATCCGCAAATCGGTGCCCTCGTTCTGTCGCATCTGTCGCCTGAGCAAAGCGCCGGCATTCTCGCGCTGCTTCCCGAAGCGATGCGCACCGAGGTCTTGCTGCGCATCGCGACGCTGGCCGAGGTGCCGCAATCCGCGCTCAATGAGCTCGATCAGCTGGTCGCGAAGCAGGCGAATGCGCCGGCCCCGGTCCCGCTGCGCCAGATCGGCGGCGCGAAGACCGTTGCCAGCATCCTGAATGCGATGAGCAAGGACAAGAGCAGCGAGGAGCTCGGCAAGATCGAACAGGCCGACGGCGAGTTGCACCAGGCCATCAAAGACTTGCTGTTCATCTTCGACAATCTGCTGTCGGTCGAAGACCGCGGCATCCAAACCATTTTGCGGGACGTCGGGTCAGATACCTTGGCGCTCGCCCTGCGCGGCGCCGAGCCGGAAGTGCAGGACAAGATCATGCGCAACATGTCGAAGAGAGCCGCGGAAATCCTGCGCGACGACATGGAGGCGCGTGGACCCGTCAAACTCGCCGAAGTCGAGGCGGCGCAAAAAGAGATCGTCGTGATCGCGCAGCGCCTTGCCGAAGAAGGCACGATCAACCTCGGCGGCAAGGATGCAGGCGACTATGTCTAAGGTCGAAATCTGGGCGCCCCCCGAGATGGGCACGGTCGGCACCGAAGTCAAGATGGCGACCGTTGGCGGCCTCGCCGACCTGCAGGCGGAGGCCTACAAGGAGGCCTTCGATCAAGGACTCGCCGACGGTCGCGAGGCCGGACAACGGGAAGTGCGCGCGCAGGTCGAGCGTCTGGCCGGCATGTTCTACGATCTCGCCAAGCCTTTCGACGCCTTGGATGAGGAGGTCGAACGGGAGTTGCTGACGCTCGCGATGGCGCTCGCGCGACAAATCGTGCGACGCGAACTCAAGGCCGATCCCACCCAAATCATCGGGATCATTCGTGAGGCGATCGCTGCTCTGCCGGTCGCGGCGCGCGAAGTGCGCGTGCATTTGCACCCCGAGGATGCGGCCGTCGTGCGCCAACATTTGGCGCCGACGGAAAGTGAGCGGGCTTGGACCCTGGTCGAAGATCCGGTCATGGCGAGGGGCGGCTGCCAGGTGACCACGGCGACTTCGCGCATCGATGCGCGCTTGGAGACGCGCCTGGGCGCGATCCTCGTTGAACTGCTCGGCACCGAGCGGCAGCCATCCGGTTCGCGCACGGGTGCCGCGCCGTGACGCCGGTTCCCGCGCCGCGGTCCGCAGCGAAAAAATGGGCCGGTCAGCTCGTGCGTGCGCGGGAACGCATGGCCAAATCCGGGCGCATCGTCGTTGAGGGCACGCTCAACCGCATGGTCGGCATGACGCTCGAGGCGGTCGGCTGCGAGGCTGCCGTCGGCGCCCGCTGTCTGATCGACACGGCGGAAGGCCGGCAGATCGAGGCGGAGGTCGTGGGCTTCTCGGGTGACAAATTATTTCTCATGCCGACCGGAGACATGCGCGGACTCATGCCGGGCGCCCGGGTCATCCCGATCGAAGGGATCACGACGATTCCCGTTGGTGACGAATTGTTGGGCCGGGTGCTCGACGGCGCGGGTCGACCGATCGACGGCCTTGGTGAATTGCGTTGTTCGGATCGACTGCCGACGAGCTCGGAACCCCTGAATCCGCTGATGCGGCGTGCGATCCGCGACCCCCTCGACGTGGGTGTTCGCTCGATCAATGCATTGCTCACGGTCGGCGGCGGCCAGCGCATCGGCTTGTTCGCAGGTTCCGGCGTCGGCAAGTCCGTGCTGCTCGGCATGATGACCCGGTACACGAAAGCCGACGTCACGGTGGTCGGGCTGATCGGCGAGCGAGGCCGCGAGGTGCAAGACTTCGTCAGTAACACACTTGGCCCCGACGGCATACGCCGCGCGGTCGTCATCGCGACGCCTGCGGATCATCCGCCCCTGATGCGCCTGCATGGCGCCTGGCTCGCGACCGCGATCGCAGAGTATTTTCGCGATCGTGGCCTCAAGGTCCTGCTGCTGCTTGATTCGCTGACGAGATTCGCGCAAGCACAGCGAGAAATCGCATTGGCGATCGGTGAGCCGCCGGCCACCAAGGGGTATCCGCCCTCGGTGTTTGCGCGGCTGCCGCAATTGGTCGAACGCGCCGGAAACAGCGATCGTGGCGTGGGATCGATCACGGCGTTCTACACCGTGCTCGCCGAGGGCGACGACCAGAACGATCCGATTGCCGATGCGGCACGCGCGATTCTCGACGGACACATCGTACTGTCGCGTCGCCTGGCCGAGAACGGCCTTTATCCGGCGATCGACATCGAAGCCTCGATCAGCCGCGCGATGCACCAGATCGCGAGCCGCGAGCAGCTCGATTGGGCCATGAAGTTCAAGCAGGTCTATTCCATCTACCAGCAGAATCGCGATCTGATCACGGTCGGGGCCTATCGCCGCGGCGCCGACCCGCGCGTCGATCTTGCGGTCGATCAATGGCCGAAGATACTCGAGTTCCTGCGGCAAGACATGTACGAGCCGGTCGGGTTCGAGCGCAGCTATGCCGATCTGCAACAGCTCGTGACGCAATTCGCGGCGCCGGCGGCCGGCCTCGCCCGATAGTGTGCAGGCCCGCATGAAATCGAAGCGCCTCCAGCCCATCCAGGAAATCGCCGCCCGCTCGGCCGACGACTTGAGCGTTGCAATGGCCGAAGCGGCGCGCCGCGTCGCCGAATTGGAGCGCCAGCACGAGCAGCTCAAGACGTATCGCGAGGACTATATCCGCAAGTCCGGCAACTCGGCCGCGGTCATGGATGCCGTCCGTTTGCAGAATTATCGCGCCTTCCTCGACCGGCTCGCCGAGGTGCTGCGCTTGCACGTGCAAAAGCTCGGCGTTGCGCGTGCCGAGTACGAGTCACGGCGCACGCAATGGAGCCAAAAGCGCATCGAGGCGGAATCCCTGAGCAAGGCGATGCAGCGATTGCGCCGCGAGGAGCAACAGGAGGCGGAACGACGCGAACAGATCGAGGGAGACGAGACCGCCGCACGTCTATCGCGGGCGCGGGAGCCGGATCTGCGGCGCTGAGCCCCGGCCGTTGGCACGCCCTTTGCAATTTCGGTCTGCATGAATGTCAGATCACCTGCGATTCCCACAGCGCCCATCATTGCCCCCGCGCCGAACACGAGTTCGCCAGCGGCTGCCGCCCCGGTAAGCACACCAAACGCGCCGGCAGGCGACAAGCCGACGGATTTCGCGTCGACCTTGAGTGCTGCGGGCAACCCGACGGCCCGCCGTTCGACCAAGCCTGCTGCCGCGGCGGCGAGTACGCCCGGCACGAGCATGCCTCCAAGCGGCAATCCGCCGCCCCCACTGCCGCAGGCAGACGCGCTGTTGGCGGCCTTAGGGGGCCTCGCCGGAACGATGTCGGCGGCATCGGCCGGCGCCGCCAACGCGGCAGGCGCCGTTAGCGGGGCCGGCGCCGATGCGGCAGCCGGTGCAGTGGCTGCGGCGGGTGCAGTCGGTGCCGGCGGCTGGTCCGGCGCGGCGGATGCGGCAATTGCATCGCCCTTGGCGTCGGCGAATGGGGTCGCGGAATTGGCCGGCGGCGGCGTGCAGGCGCTCGCGCCCGGAGAGCTTGCGGCGGGGTCACGCGCCGCGGTTGCCGGCGCACTACCGGATATCGCGGGTCAGGGCGCCAACGCCAGCGCAGGCGCCGCGCTCAAGCAACTCGCCGGGACGAATGTCGTCAATGTGACCGATACGGCTGCGCGCTCCGATGCGACTACGCGCTCCGATGCGACCAGTCGCGCGACGTCCGCGGCGACCGATTCCGCGGCCACACCATTCTCTGCGCTGAACGCGGCGGAGGCCGCCAAACCGGCTGCCGCGGACCTGGACGCCGCCGTCACGGCGAGCTCGGGCCTGAGCAGTCGCGGCGCCTCGACGCGCAGCGCGGCCACCTCCGTGTCGAGTGCGGCCGCCGCGCAGGCCCTTACCGGGGCGGCCGCGGACACGGCTCCGCTTGCTGCCCCATCGACTCAGCCCATCGCGCCTTTGCAAGTCGATGTGTCGGCGGTGCTGGGTCTCCAAGACAAACACACGCGCGGCGGTAATGACTCGCTGACCGCTGCTGCCTCGCCGACTCAGGGCGTCGATGCCGCAGCGGCTTCGGCCGGCACCACGGCCGGCAACGGCATCGCGGCGGCGACTGGTTTCACGCTTGCCGCGCCTGGTCTCGGCGACGGCAAGTCCGCGCCCGCGCTCAATACCCCGGAGTTCACGCAGGCGCTCGGCGAACGCGTCAACTATCTCGTCGACAATAATCTGAATGGCGCGACCCTGCAGGTCAGCCCGCCGCAGCTCGGACCGATCGAACTGCGCGTTACGGTCGAGGCCGGCCACGCACAGGTCTGGATGAGCGCTCATAATCCGGCGACGCTCGACGCGCTGCAGAACAGCTCCGGGAAGCTGCGCGAGATGTTGAGTTCCCAGGGATTCGCGCAGGTCAGCGTCGACATTTCCCAGCGCTCCTTCCAGGACAGCTCCCCCTACTCGCAGAATCGTGCCTGGAGCCCACCCGCGAACGGCAACGCCGGCGCGTCGGCCGAGGTGCAGCCCGCGGTACTCGCCGCGTCGCGGACGGGCGACGGTGCGCTCGACGCCTACGCGTAGACGAGATTCGAGCGCCGTAGGAAGTAGCGTAGCGCCGGGGTCGTCGCGACCGTGCTCACGATCGCCATGATCACGAGCATCGTGAACATCTTTTGCGAGATCACGCCGAGATCGAGTCCCACGTTGATCACGATCAGTTCCATGAGCGCGCGCGTATTCATCATGAAGCCGAGGATCGAGGATTCCGAATGGTCGAGTCCCGAGCGACGCGCGCCCAGATAAGCGCCGCCCAACTTGCCTGCGGTTGCAAGCACGATGACCACCAGGCACCACCCCCAGTCGGCGGCCTGATCGAGTCCGCCGATCGAGGTGCGTAGACCCGTGTAGGTGAAGAAGATCGGCAGGAAGAACACCAGCACAAATTGCCCCACGCGCTCGCGCCAGGCGGCCACGAACGCAGTTTCGTCGAACAGCACGACACCGAGCATGAACCCGCCGAAAATCGCGAATATTCCGATCTGGTAAGTGGTCATCGCGGCCACGAAAATAGCGGCAAGCACGCCGCCCAAAAGATTGGCGGAGAGCGCCGAGCCGGCCGCGGCCGATCTCGCAATCGCGCGCTTGAGCAGGGGTCGTGCGATTTTCAAACACACGAGCGCAAACAGCGCGACGCCCAGCACGCGCAACGCGAAACGACCGCCGTCGAAATTGCTGACCACGAGCGTCGTGATCAGCGCCAGCAACAACCAGCCGACGACGTCGTTGACGGCCGCCGCACTGATCGCGATGACCCCCAGTCGCGTTCGCGTGAGATCGAAATCGATCATGATCCGCCCGAGGATCGGCAAGGCCGTGATCGAAAATGCCGTCGCGACGAACAAGGCCGAGTAGAGCGGCACCGCCTTCGGCGACAGAAACGGCGCCGACCAGTAGCCGAATGCGAACCCGAAGCCGAAGGGCAGGGCGAGGCAGGCGATCGAGACCCGGGCCACGGCGGCGCGATTGGTTCGTTCGACGAGATGATTGAAATCGAATTCGAGGCCCACCTGGAACATCAGCAGCACCAGCCCCAAACTCGACAGGATCAGCATGGGCTCGGGCGGGGCCGAATGGAACACGAAGGCGAAGCCCGCCGGCGACAGGACTCCGAACAGCGATGGCCCCAGGAGAATGCCGAGGATGATCTCGCCGACGGCGGCGGTCTGGCCGCAGCGCCTCGCCAAGGCGCCACCGAGCCGTCCCGCGAGCACGATGATCGCGAGTTCGAGCAAAATGAAAAACAGCAGCTTTTCATTTGCATGCATGTCAGGCCAATCCGCCGCTGATCGCGATCACCTGGCCGCTGATGTAAGCCGCCTCCTCGGAGGCGAGAAAGGCGACCAGGGCGCCGACCTCGTCGGCGGTACCGGCGCGCTTCATCGGCACGATGTTGGCAATCGTCGCCGCATCGAAGCGCTCCGTCGCCATGCCGGTCGCGATGATGCCTGGTGCGACCGCATTGACCGTGATGCCGCGGCTCGCGACTTCCAGACACAGCGATTTCGTGGCGGCATTCAAAGCGCCTTTCGCAGCCGCGTAATTGACTTGACCGCGGTTGCCGATCAGCGCCGTGATCGAGGAAATATTCACGATTCGGCCCCAGCGCGTGCGGATCATCGGCAATAGCAGGGGTTGTGTGACGTGATAGAAGCCGCCCACCGACACATCGATGACGCCGTGCCATTGGCCAGAGCTCATGCCCGGGAAGGCGGCGTCATCATGGGTGCCGGCGTTGTTGACGAGAATCTGGATCGCGCCGACCTCGTTCACGGCCTCGAGCGCGGCGCGCGTCTGCGCCTCGTCGGTGACGTCAAAGTACAGCGCCTGCGCGCTGCCACCGGCTGCGACGATCTCCGCGACGACGCGCTCGGCGGCGGCAATGCCGCGGTTCGCATGGACGTACACATGGTGGCCGGCGGCGCCCAGCTTGCGACACACGGCCGCCCCGATGCCGCCGCTGCCGCCCGTGACGAGTGCGCGTCTTGCCGTTGCCGTCCTGGCTGTCGTCATGAATGGGACCTTACGGAGTCTTGGAGCGCTATGGTAGCCCGGCCGCTCACGAGAGTCCGCAACTCTGCATCCGGGGTCGTCGCGCCCGCCACCTGGAATTCATAGACCACGGTGTCACGATCGCCGGCGACGCGCGTGGCCACGCAGATCAGATCGCCCGGCACATCGTCGATGCGCAGCACCGCGAACCGTACGCCGCGGACACTGGCGAGGAAGCCGCCGCGCGGCGCTTCCTCCCGGCCGGTCGCGACCAGCGCGCCATGCAAGGCCATCGCCTGCGCGGCGTATTCGATGGCACAGGCTGCGCCGAGACGACCGCGTGCGCGCAGCGCATGGTCCGGCGCCGCGTGCGACGCGCTCCGGCAGCGAATCTGCACGGGATCCCAGGCCAGCACCTCATCGAGCAGGCACATTCGTCCCTGATGCGGCAAGTGGCTCTCGATCCAAGTCCGATCTAGACGCATGGATCGACGGTGACGCTTACGCGCGTGTCCTCGAAGTAGTCCAGAATCGTCTCCTGCGGCCGGCGCCGCGCGAGCGCGCTCAGCAGGGGCAGCCCGCGAGCCGACGGAATCGAGCGACGCAGCACTTCGAGTTGCGGGTCCGACATCGGTTCGGCGGCTCGCTCGGTCAGCGCCACGCTCAGCTGTGCGAGCGAACGGCTGGATCGTTCGGGGGCCAAGACCAGGCTGATGCCGAAGCCGTCCGGGATCGCCCGCTTGGCATTCAAAGGGGCTGGGTATTCGGTGTCATAGGTGACCAAGAGTATGGCGCGACGTTCGACGCTCGTCTGCGTCATGGCCTCGAGCAAGCCCGCGCAGAAGCTGGCATCGAAGGCGCACAGCACGTTGGAGGGAGCCATTGCGCTGGTGGCGATGCTCCAGTAACCGGATGCCGCGTTATGCACGGAATTCGCGAAGCGGGTCGGCGAGATGGCGCGCTCGGCGCCCGCGAGGGTCGCGCAAATCTCGTGGCAATTGTGTCCATCGCCGCCCGACGAAGAGAAGATGCTCGCGAGTTCCGCGGGATTCTCCTCGGCCCGCGTGGCCGCCTCCAAGGCCACGGCAATTGCCAATTTCACGACGCGGCCGGTGCGCCGCCGTTCTGCCGGGGGCAGCAGGTACGGTGCCGGCAGATTGGTCGCGGCCGGCACATAGGGCGCGGCGCCGGTGAGCACGGCCGAGGTCGCAACCCAGTCGGTGAGGCCCGGTCCCAAGACACCGATGCCATTCACGTACGCACTCAAACTCATCCCGCGCTGCCGAAGATCAAGCTGCAGTTGGCGCCGCCGAAGCCGAACGAGTTGCTGAGCACGCGGCGAGCGGCCTGGCGTCGGTTCGCGCGCAAGTAATGCACCGCCAGATTGGGATCCAGCTCGTCCGTGCCGACGCCGCCCGGCAACAACTGGTGCTGCAAGGCCAGCGCGCTGATCACAGCTTCCAGCGCGCCGGCGGCGCCGAGCGTATGGCCCGTGGCGCCCTTGGTCGAACTGCAGGGAAGGTTCGCCGCGAACACCGCGCTCACGGCGAGACTCTCGGCGCGATCATTGCTCGGGGTGGCCGTGCCATGCAGATTCACGTAGTCGATCTCGGCCGCATCGAGTCCCGCCGCGGACAGGGCGGCGAGCATTGCCCGGCGCGCGCCCAGGCCTTCCGGGTGCGGCGCCGACATGTGATGGGCATCGCTCGATTCGCCGACGCCGAGCAGCAGGATCGCGTCCGCATCCGTGCTGTCCGGCAGGCGCTCGAGCAGGGCGAAGGCCGCGGCCTCGCCGATCGAGATCCCGTCGCGATTGCGGTCGAAGGGGCGGCAGGGGGAGGCCGAGGTCAGCTGCAAGGAATGAAATCCATAGAGCGTCGTCAGGCACAGCGAGTCCACACCACCCACGACCGCGGCATCGATCAAGCCGGCCGCGATCATGCGCTGCGCCGAGGCAAACACCTTGGCGCTCGACGCACAGGCACTCGAGACTGCGGCGGCCGGTCCCGTAAGACCCGTTCGGCGGCGTACGTAGTCGGCGACGGAATACGAGTTGTGGGTCGCGCCATAATCGAAATCATCGGGCAGCGCTCCGCTCTCCGGGTCACGCCGACGGTAGGCAAGCTCCGTCTGCAGAATGCCGGCCGTACTCGTGCCGACGAAGACGCCGACGCGTTGCGCGCCGAAGCGTTGCGCAGCCCCCTGTACGGCAGCCAGGAAGCCGTCCTGCTGCAGCCCGAGTTCGGCAAGCCGGTTGTTGCGGCAGTCGTAGCGACGCAGGTCCGCCGGCAGGCTCACGGCATCGACTCCCGCGACCTCGCCAATGAAGGTTTCGAGCTCCACGGTTTCGAATCGGCAGGCCTGCAAACCACTGTGTTGCCGCTCGAGGGACTCGAGCGTCGCGGCGAGGCCGTTGCCGATGCAACTGGTCGCCGTAAATCGCGACAGCAGCAGCGGCGTCGTCATGCGCCTGCCGCCAAGGATCCGCGCAGGGTCACGGGCTCGAGGGCGCGCGCGGCTACCGCGTCGAGCAGTCTCGGCAGCACCTCCAGAATCACCGGAACGCCGGCACGCGAGCGCGCGGCATGACCATCGTGCAGCAGCACGATATCGCCGGCCGCGAGCGAGCGCGTCAGTCGGGCGAGCACGGCGGTCGCGTCGCCATTGACGGTATCGAAGCCGCGTCGTGTCCAACTCGCCAATTGCAGTCCGAGCCGCGCCAGCACCGGCTGCAGGAACGGATTGCGCAGGCCTGCCGGTGCACGAAAAAAGCGCGGTGCGGCGCCGATCGCCTGCACGATGCAGTCCTGCCCGCGCGCCACCTCGGCGGCCATTGCGGCGGGTCCGAGCAAAGAAAACGTGTTCGGATGTCGATAACTGTGATTCTCGATCGCGTGACCGCGCGCGTGGATCTCGCGCGCCAGATCCGGGTGCTGCTCGAGCTGCGTACCGATGCAAAAGAAGGTCGCCGTGACGCCGCGCGCGCCAAGCAGGGCCAGGACCTTGGGCGTCACCTCGGGGTCGGGGCCGTCGTCGATCGTGATGGCGATGGCGCCGCGCGCCGCGGCCGCCTCCGGCAGCCGCGTCCAATTCGGACCGAGCAGGCTGCTGCGCGGCCACAGACCGGCTGCAGTCAGCGCGAGGTGATCCGCGAGCACCGCGCCTAGGGCCCAGGGCCAGACGCGCGGTCGCGCGAGCACTGCCGCCGCGGCCGCGACATGCAAGGCCACGGACGCTTTGATGAATGGCGAAGCTCGCCAAGCTCGACTCGTCAAGCCCGTCATTGGAACCCTTTGTCCAAGAAATTCTCCCAGAGTGTGCGCCACGTGTCCCAGTCGTGAGCGCCTGTCACGACGTCGACGCGGGCCGCCGGCAGCGTAGCCGCCAGGAGCCCCTGCGCCCTCGCAAATCGATCCTCGCGTCCATAGGCTAGATACAGGCGCGGGCCCGCGTTGGCGCAGCTGCCCAAAAACTGCCATATTCGCTGCTCCTCCTCGCTCTCTGCAAGACTTCCGGCGGGCAGTTGTCCGCGCCACGCACGCAGGCCGCCGGCCTTTGCAATCACGGCCGTGAGCATGCGGTTGCCCAAATACGGCGCGATCAGACAAAGGTCGTCGACTTCGCCCGCGTGCCGACTCGCGTAGTCGAGCGCGACGAAGGCGCCCAGCGAGATACCGCCCAGGTAAATTCGTCGGCAGCCCTGCGCGCGCGCCGGCAGGATGAGCTGCTCGCGCAGCAGGGCGAGCGGGCGGCGATCGGTCAGATCCTGGGCTTCGATGTCGACCAGCGACAGATCGGCGTCGATCTGTCGTGCACGCATCGCGTCCCAAAAACCGGCCTGCAAAAAGTCTTCGGGTGTCTGGTACGCGCCCGGCATCAAGATCACGCGCGCGGGCGCGACCGATCCGACCGCGGCCGCTGCGAACAGCTCACGCATGGCGGTCGGGCGCCGACAGCAGGGCGGAGAAGACCAGCGCCAGGAAGGCGCCCGGCGCCACCGTCATGCCGAGCGCTTCGAGCACAGGCACTTGCGAAAACGACAGCAGACCGAAGCCGATCACGGTTGCGACGTTGGCGATCACGAGGGCTGCGATCGTGAGCGGCGCGTGGCCGCGCTCGACATGCGCGAAGAACAGCGCGTAGTTCGAACCCACGGCCACGACCAGCAACATGCCGACGAGATG
>Ga0116229_10014182_pt1 | contig 11110 bp, 5 predicted proteins | sample S1TSphgellanicum_3_FD_87313 | JGI IMG/M metagenome (GOLD analysis project Ga0116229, IMG submission 87313) | Host-associated microbial communities from peat moss isolated from Minnesota, USA - S1T2_Fc - Sphagnum magellanicum MG | ecosystem: Host-associated > Plants > Peat moss > Unclassified... | reverse complement strand
TTAATGAAAATAAAAGATTTCAAGCTGCAAGGTGACTCTTAGTGCACCATTAGGACAAATTATTAAAATTATACAACGTACCCAAATTAAAAAATTGAGAAAAAAAAATAACACTATCGTAACTAACAAAATAATATACATGAAAACATGCACATAAATTTTGCATGTTTTTAAATTTCTTCACGGGCAAGCTATAAAAATCCAAGTTCAAAGCAAACTAACAAACCATGTTTCTCATGTGGGTTCGAAATTTAGAACATGAAAAAAAAAAAAAAAAAAAAAAAAATTTAAAAACAAAAAAAAAAAAAAAAAAAATTGCCCATTACTTATCACTAAATACAAGTGAAAATTAATATTACATCAAACCCTTGACACATGTAACATAAAGTAACCATCCAAATTAATCAAATATAACATGTATGGCACATAGCAATTATGACACGCTCCCAAGGCACGGGGTGAAACCCACTTGAGGGTTTCCCAAAGTCAAGTTGCGGAAATTGTGACTTAGCGGCGCGCTCCCGGCTTCCAACTCTAAAAAGGGGTAGAGGGTCGAGTTGGGAGCCCAGGGATTAAACTAGGAAGAGGGACTAGCTTAGCTCGTGTGAATCTGCATCCAAAAACCAGCCACAAGAGGTTAATTTAACATTCGGGACACCTTTGGGTGTTGGGACTTGCCACGGGCACTTAGACACACAAGACTCACCACGGCCTGGACTCGGGAGTAAGCCACCACCTTACTCCCTATAGTATTCTCTGCAGCTGGTCGCCGAGGCTACATCCAAATGACACATTTTGTTGGGACTCCCGAAATGGAGTCCCGAAACTGTCCCGGCTGGACTCCTGGAACTTTGAATGGCCATAACTCCTCGCCCCGAGCTCGGATCGGGACAAGTCCTGAATCAAAGTTGTAGCTCTCATCAAGAGCTTTCCAACTCTGTGTCGCACTCTTCAAGGAAACGTCAGGAAGAGGTCGATTCCCGACTTTTAGTGGTCGGGAGTCAAACTGCCAATTTGACTCCCGGCCCTTCTTTTGCCCATAACTTGGGCTGCAAATGTCCGAATGACCAATGCGAGGCCATTTTCAATATCTACGTTTCAAGACCTTTCCAATGACACCAAGAACACCTCAATGCGAGGTGTTTTGGTCCTTGCTGTCGAGCTCTAAACATTTGGGAATCTCGGAGGACTCCAAATCTCCAACTTTTCCAAGTGTTGGGCTTCACCCCCACACTTGGCCAAAGTGGGGTTGCGACAAATTAGATCACTCATGGCATTAAGACTTAAGTTAGTCACATCCTCATAGACTTTAACATCATGTTGGTATGTACCATGCTAGATTGTTTATGCCATGACTAAAACTAGTCATTTAAGAGTATGAATTAATGTCATGTTAGCATTATCACATATATGTGGCATAAGCATTGTTTGATACTACTATATTTGATAGTAATCTTAGTAAAAAAGACACAACTGCTTTTGAGGAGGGGGAGAAATGAACAAAAAGTTACATTTTATAATCATTTAAAACTAGTAAAAATCCAACTTAGTCATTGTAGTCACCAAAGGGGGGGGTGAAAAGACATGGTTTTGTAATAATGCCAAATCAAAGAAAAATGAAAAATAAAAATAAATGCCCACTTATAAAATCTATTATGTTTTCTTAAAGTAATGGTTTTTCCCCAAAAATGAGAGTTTATTCTACATTTATTGCCATAAAATGTGTTGGCTAATAACTCATGAACTTTGTGGGGCTTCTAATGACATTTTTTAAATTATGATTTTTGTATCTTTCTTTGATTTTGATTTGCCTTCAATTTTTTCATCTTCTTCAATTGTGTTTTTCTTCCCCTTCTTCTATTTGAAGAATGCCTTTAAGGTGTTATAATCAACACATTTCTTTGATACCTTGTTTTGCTACATGAAACATGTCCTTGTGTTGAAATTGATGAAGAAGATGGTTGTTTTCCATTTCCATTGTTTATTTAGCTTCTTGAGCCCATTCCATGTCAAACTTATTTCCATGGATAAATGCATAGGTTATGAAGAAAAATGGGTGCATCCACAATAATAAGAACCACAAGATGTGTAACCAATATTTAGTTTTTCATGTTTTTGTTTCAAAAACTATATTAATGTTGCAAGTCTTTCATTTGTTTACATGATAATATTTAAAAATTATTATGGAAACATGTGTTATAATTTGAAATGAAATTGATGAAAATGGAATATTCAAAAACACTCATTAAACACTATAACTAGTGTTAAATAAACATTATAACCATTCTTATTTTTAGCGATATTTTTTAAACATGATAGATTTTGGGGGAAGTTCTTTGAACAAATATTTACTATATTGCAACATCTTATTAAATTAAATTTTATTTTTTTCAACTTTCAAACAACAAATTCCTAAAATATTATAAGAATATTTTGGGATAAACAATCACATAAGTGGGCATGTGTGGCTTTTATTAGCATGGAGGCACCCATATGTAAGCTATAACCACATCTGGTATATCCAATATCTTCAATAGGATCTTCCATTGTCCTTTTAAAATTCCAAAAACCCTTTCCATTGCCATATGGGTTTTAAGTTGTATGAAGTTCCAATATGATTTTGTTTTTAGTAATCCTTCTTTCTCACCTTTGAATGGTGAGTAAAACAATGGCCTCATTGGGTAGGTTGCGTCTCCAATTAGTTGTATGGAAAAATGTGCCTTTCATTATTTTCTTGCCAATGTTGAATTTTTGGAACAATGTTTAATCATGGCAACAATTGACCCATAAAATCATAGTTTCAAAACTTACATTTTGCATCAACCACACCTTGTAGTAAAGTTGAATATAACCCTTTTCAACAATAGTAAAAAGTTGGATCTATAAGTGGTGCAATAATCAGAATGTGTTACCATTCATTAACTACCCCAAAAATATAAGGTGTGCCTTCAAAATTCTTCAAATTCTTATGCCATTCTTCTTATAATTTCTGTTAATATTTCTATCACCAAATGTTTTAAGTGTTTTCTAATAGTTGCATAAAAGTCTTTTATTATGATAAATATAATGCTTTCAACCATTCCATACATTTCACCACACATTTGTAAGGTGTTACCACTACTTAAACAAGATAAGGCAATGGCTGCTTGTGTTTTAACTAGAATGCATGACTGTGAAAATATTTGCCCAAAAATTTCACATGAAATCATACATTTGTGTAGTGTCCAATACTCTATATATGGAGAATATATGTTATAATTTTTTATGTAAATGTCTTTTTATTCAAGTTGAGAATTTTAATTCAATGGCAAATTTGGCACAATGATGATTTTATGACATATTAATGCATTACACTCTACAAAAACTTGCATGTGATGCAAAAACTAATCCACCTTATCTTGCACCCGCTCTCAGATAAATTATTATGTTGTTATTGTAATGTAGATCTTCAAAGCTTTACTTCTTCATAAACCTCAATGGGGTGACTTTTCTCCTCATCTTTTTTTTTTAATACTAAATAATAAGTTCATTACTAAGCACAATCATGTTGGGTTTATGTAAACAATCATTGCAATGAGTTATTTGAAACTTTTATGTAAATAATTAAAATATATATACTAGAATTGAGGGGAAGGCATATTAACAACAAAATGGGGCATGGAGTTGCTTTACACATATGGCAAATGCTTTGGTTTTAGTTGATTATGGAATAAAGATTTCCCAATAGCTACACCAAATAAGGATTTCCCTTTTTGTTTTAGTGCACTCTTTGTTTTGTAGGTATAATTAAACTACCATAGTACTTGGGTAGTTTCAACACTAATGTGCAGAATAATTAATATAATTTTAAGTTCTTAATTTGGCATTTGAGTTTTTGATTTTAAAAATTTCAACATATAAATATTAAATAAAATACAATCATTAGATATTTTAGAAGTTTCTTGTTGTCCTTTCATTTAGACTAGTGACAATTTATGTTATTTTGTTTGATAAGGTGTGAGTTCAAGTCTACCTACCTTGATTACATTTTGATTGAATCTCCAAATTTTTGACATAAATTATTATTATTTTGAAAAATTCAACAATATATATATATATATATATATATATATATAGCCAAAGATGTTCACATACTATGATAATAATGAGCTTGGAACTAGAGTTGTTCATAGAATCATATTGATCAAGATTTCTAATGTTAATTTCCTTATAGGAAGCTTTGGTTGAGAAGTAACAATGCTTCAAGAAATTCAAGGTTGGTGACTTTCCATTTTGAATTTTCTCTTTCAATTTGAGTCGTGAAATTTAAGATTTAAAATTTTTGGTATGTAAGCTTTAACACTTCTTGTGCATTGACTTTTGTTTTTGAACATTCAAACAAGGAGAATGTGCTACTTACACAAATGAACCTCCAATTTTTCTTCAGACTTGACTTGTAGTAGGTTGTACAATATAATTTTCTTGATTCTTAGTGTTTTCTTAGGCACGTACCAATTCAACAATACATAATGTTTTACAATTCACAACTTGATCGATTTAATGTGATTTTTTTGTAGCAAGACTACAATATTGCCAAATAACTAAGATTTTCAATGAATATTAGTAGAATTTCATCATTTTTGCATTCTAGTTATTACTTTGAATCTTTCTTTCTATAATGTGTGTAGGAAGCTTTTAATCCATGTCAAATGCTGAAATATATATTTGCAATTAATTTGTTGCATATATTTAAATGTGTTTTCAATTTTATAAATGCTTGTTTAAAAAATTACAAATTACTTAATGATCGGATAATGCCCATACTTGAATAACATTCACTTTAACTTAAAATATATTAAATTTAAATTAAATTTAAAAGCATTAAAAGAAAGTGCAAAACATGTTACCTAATCTCAAAACATCCTTTGATTTAAAAGATACTAGTGTGGCCTGTGCTATTGGCCCAAGTAGTACCACGTCCTCAATTGATTTTTCCTTCCAAAACCTGGTTTTTAGAATTTATTTGAATTATCAGCAGCAGAAATCCATTAAAAAATTAATATCTCTCACATTCTGAATCCAAATCTTACCAAATAAATTCCATTAAATCCTGCTCATCAAGATCTTTCCAACAACATCAAAGGCACATTCCAATTACTCCAAAATTTTCAGCTACTATTTAATCTATAATTCCCAGTGAAGAAATCATTCAATATTGAAGAACTTTTGTACTGCAAGTCCAAACATCATGGAACCAAGCCCAATGCACCCCTTCTCATTGAGAGGTTTCCAAAGAACACGATCTGAATCATCCCGGTTCAGTGGATCTCATGACTACAAAACAAAACAAAACAACCTTCCTTCATAGATAGATTGAAAGCATATGAAATTTTTTAATTGAAAGAAACTTAAAATGAAAAGACAAGAACTTTTCAAAGCCGTAAAGTGTGCTAGTGAAATGAAAAGTTCCCATTGTTTGTGGAGCTCGACAAAAAATATGCCTTTTAACATATCCTCTCCATACATTATAAAATTATTTACTAGGTCTTTATGTTTTTGGATTAATATGGTAAGTAGGTAAGGAATGTAAGTGGTCACTATGTAGGCACATAAGTGGGTAAGGCACTTGGTTGGCTACTAGGTAGATGCATGTGGATGGTTAGTACATAGCTAACCACCATGGTTAATTATGGAGTAAGAATACAATGAAAAATATTTTCCATTCACACACCATTCATCCTCATGGTGTGCTAGTGTATGGTTTTTTTTTTTGGGGGCAAAATTTTGCAACCTGTTGAGAAAGAAAAGAAGGTACAAAAGGTACAAAGTTGCCACATTAGGAGGAAAAAATAAATCCAAAGTTGCCATATTTAGAGAATAGATTCTAACAAGTTGCCAAAAAATTAGAGGGGGTTTTAAAATTTGCTACTTCCTCCTCTAACCTTTAGCCAAATTTGGCTACATTGTCTTGTGCATGATCGCCAACCCACCTACTACCAAGGATGGTGTCATTCACAAAATCCCAAGGGATGAGAACATTCCTGACACCCAGGATTTGCCCCTGGGTTATGTTTAGAGTTTAAAATTTAAAAAAAAAAAAAAAAAACTTGATAAAACTTATTTGATCAGTGTAAATGTGCACAAATCATCACTCACTTTCTATGAAATCATACACTTCAGAAATCTGACTTCCCCACACTTAAAATTACCTTTACATTTGAAGAAGCAAATACTAAACATGTCATTTAAACAAGCAAATACTAAACAAGTGCAACAAATTTAAATGTTGCTCTCTATCCAATGGCAAATATTCGAATGTTTGTGGATGCATGTTCCTCTCAATGATGCCCATTAGAGCAACTCTAGCCATGCACTATATTTTAGACAATATCAATTATTTATAACATCCAAATTTAGTGTTATTGTTTTTCTCTCCCTCATTCAAAAATAATAAATAAATATTGAAGAATTTTTTTTACACCACACATGGGCCAATTAATATCGGTATGACTAGCCAATTAATAGCAGGCAACGTGTGACTTATGCTCACCAACTGGGGGTAATTTTTTTTACCAATTTTTGGAAACCTCCACTACTCAAGTGCAAGTTTAGAGAAAGCACGCCCATTGTCACACCACTACGACACTTACCTCATCCAAAAATTGACGCTTAGCAAATCCACTATTTTACTGTCACTGCGTAATTGCTCTAAGAGCAACTACACCAGTGCCCGGTAAATGACCTTCCAAGTTGAAATTGGATGAAGAAATGTCAAAAATGGTGCTGGTTTGGCTTAGCAAAATAGTTTTAGCACAATATTTTTGCACAGTTGTAATAGGCACAACAAAGCCTAACACTTGCTGGAGAAGAGTGTAATAAATATGATCTGACTGCTGCTCCCAGTTTCTAATAATTGATCAATCGAGTCATTGGTGGAGGTAGATTGTGAGTACCTCAAGTCTACCACCAATTTGCAATCGCAGTTTAAGTTTTATGTGTGGGGTTGAAAAAAATAAACAACTAAACTTGGATGTCAGAAATATTTTTTTGCAGGCTCACAAACTGAGCACAGTTGGAGATGCTCTCACACCATATTGATCATTCTATGTCCCAGTTAGACTTTTCTTCACATCCTGATTAGTGAACACCAAAACAAAAAGGTTTACATATCATCCATTTTCATCATTTACAATTGACATTTTCATCCATTGGCTTTCTCAGTTTCCAATTGTCATTTAAGTCTCTAGATGTTTAGTGCTTACATGTTTAGTGGTAACATTACGAAACCTCCTGACCTAAAAATTTGCTTTGTCATTATTGTGTAAAGCCCCTGCTCCACAAAGGAAAAATAATGGACCCTCTTGGCCACTAGGTGCATGGTGAGTGGTCTATGTGCCCAAGATTTCTGCCCTTGCCGTTAGCCTAGGCCAAAAATGGTAAAAGACATAAGGTAGACATAGAAATTCCTGATGGCCATAAGATGAGCCAACATGCAGTCGAGGTCTTTTTTTCCTTTTGAGAGTGGGTGGGGGGGGTTGTTGGATTTTTGGTTGTTTTCATCAAGTTCTCAATGAGTTCTCAATATGTTCCTCAGCATGTTCCCAATAGCACCTCACTTTGTCCCATGAGCTTTGCTTAAGTTCTACTCTTGTAAGTATATAAAGCAGCCTGAAGACGGAGACATACAATACACCCTAGTACCTAGGCCGGTTAAGCACTAATTAATTTTTTTTTGAAATTGCCAAAAATCTGAATGGAGCTCTCAAGCAAAGTAGCCTCATTATTTGGTATAATGCTCAGAAATTATAAATTATTTTTTATTTCTATTGCCGAACATATCTGACAAAAATAAATAAATAATTAGGCATCTTAGGCACATTTGCAGCTTGCTCCTGAAACAACCTCGAATAACTGGAGTATCTATTTTGGGACTGTCCAAAGCTCGAGTAAATTTCTCGATGATGAGGCAATCCAAGATACCCATCACAAAAGAAAACAAACTTGAACTTTGGGGGTCCCCACAACTAATTAATATGAATCACAGTATGTACCCGCCCGCCGCACTCTTGGGAAGGGTATTCGTTCAGGTCAAAAATGGTCAAAAAAATTGTGGCAACCTGTGCCTTTGTTTTTTGCATTTTTTTTTCCCCCAATTTCCTGGTGGAGCCAATGTGACGAACATCCCTAGGTAGATATCCACTTAATTGGCTACATTATTTCAAGGAACTCATAAGCCAATAGACACCAGTGTGGTGACACCCTCCCCCAAAAAAACGGTTTTTTTTTTTTTTTTGGGGGATGAGGCGCTGCTTTTAGGCCAAAAAGTTTTCAAATCAAAAGGGAGAAATGACAAAATATTCTGGTTTCCGAAAACTATTTTGCTTTTTACATGCGGCCAATGAGATCACTCAACATATGCATTCACGAGAGGGCTTATATTTTTTCCTTAAGGTCCCACATCCCACAAAAAGCATGTATTTATTTTATTTATTTATTTAGTTAGTTCCTTTAGATGAACATACCAAGTACCTATTTAGTGGTCACCTTTTGGCTATTAATTTAGCCCCTCCTCCATTAATTTTTTTTTTTGGGGTGGGGGGTGGTGGTTTTTTGGCTAATCTAGCGCCTTACTAAACTCGGTCCCACTTTGAGTCTTGGCCTCCTCTTCGCCATTCATTTTTGCCGTGTGTCACGCCCTAGAAAGGCTAAGGTCGGACAAAATTGGATTTAGTTTCCAACAAATAGAAAAACTACACGTGTAAAGATTTTTTCACAGGTGTCCATGCTTTTTAGCCATAAATGAGCTTTTTCTGTGTTCACACTGAAATTAAAAAAACTGGAATCGGTAACTACTTTGACTAGGCTTTTTGTCATTATTAAAGTGAAAAAGTGCACTCCTGCTGAAATTCTGTTCAGATACGATTCCCTGGCTCCAGGGAAAGCACGACCACGGTTCAGATCCAAAAGCCTGTGTCCATCGGACGGTTGTGGATCGATTCTCTGCACCCGGATTCTCTCGGAATGTGCGTACCATCGTGCGATATGCAGGCGGGGCCCCTTTTTTTTTCCATCAACGGCGAACGGCGGAGATGTTTCTCCAGGAGTCTCAACGGCTGAGATGTCTCTATTCACCGCAGGCTTTTGGCAGTTTTTTCGACCGCCTGGATGCGTTCAATGATGCACTCGTCGACGGCTTCGATCGAATCTGCTTCCTGTCGTGTTCTGATTGGTCCTTTGTCGCCAATAATTATCTTCTCGCTCATGAGAACCGGCGGGACGGGTCTCAGGACCTCACGCCGTACCCGGCGGGGTGGTTGGCCTAATGGGAATTGAATTGGATGGCACCTTTAGGGTTCCTTAACGTATTTATTTATTGTTTTCTTTTTTATTTCTCAATTTCCTTTGGGGGTTCATTGCGATGCGTGAGAGCAGCGTTTTTTTGGTGCGACATTTCGCCAAAATGCGAAAAATAAATAAATTAAAGGAATATTTTGTAGCAATACTCCCATTTTTTTTCTTGAAAATTTTGCCAAATTTCCGCCAATTTTTTTGGAATTTCTTTGTCACATTTAGGCTCTGATTTGATTTTGGTAGCATTTGTTAAACTACTTTTTAGAACCATTTATTTATTTATTTTCTTAAAGCTTGTTGCCATTTAATGCTAAATCCCTCTTGAGATGCTAGCCAATAATAAAACGTCAGAAAATTGAAAAAAAAAAAACAAATCACCTTTGAGAGGTAATAATAATACCTTAAATAATACCTAGAGCAGTTTTAGACACTACCAATTATATTATTATTTTCTTTAGAAATGCTGCAATCTTGAAAAAAAATTAAAATAAATCTCAAAGAACAAAACTTTGGGAAAAAAAATAGCAAATATTATTTCAGATTATTCTATTTTCAACCCTAAAACAAAATAAAATGATTCCACACTGAAATGTTGGAACTTGCCATGCTACTATGGTGGGGATAATGAAGTAGCCCATTGGAAATTCAATGCCCTAAAGTTGAAAGAATAGGCTTGGTGTTGTTGGTTTCTTATCAACACACCCTCTAATGTTGTCCGGAAAGAATTTTACAATGGGTTGAGATGAAGAGATGAGGACAACAAAATGATGTGCATGATACTCCAAATTTCTTCTTCTTCTTCTTCTTCACATACAAGCCCAAGGATGCCATGGCACCAATCCTCGAACTTATGTCGGGGATGGGATGATTTTGCGATATCAAAACATGGGAACGATTAGTAAAATGAGTTTTTAAAACATTAAGTTGGTTGGTGATCAAATTGGAAAAAACATGTATGAAGCAACAATGGACATCATGTATAAAATGCCATTAAATTAGGGTTAATAGTACATGTGCATCATACACATTTTGCAACATTAATGCCCATTTTGGCTAGAAACATTTAAAGCACCTTCCTTTTAAATTGAAAACAAAGATTTTTCAGTTTTTATGATGTGAGAAACCACCATTTAGGCCCTTGGGTGTTAATTGAATTGACATCCAAATGTTATTTGAACTTCACAAAAGTTTTGTAATTTTTGTGTCACTTTGGTGTTGGTTACAAAAACATAATTAAAAAAAAAAAGGAAGACCATATAAAGGTACCTACAAATTTGATGTTAATTTCTTAAATTTTTGGGAGGTATCCAATAATGAAAGATTGAAAATCATTAAAATGGGTTTTTCTAATGTGTTTGTGTTGTGTAACATTTTAAATATTTTTCTATATAAGAAATTTAAATAATTTGAACGTGTGGTTTAACACAAGGTTGTTCTAACGTTCTAACCAGTGTTGGGTCAGTTTAGAGTTTTTGGTTGGGTTTAGATTTGGATCTAGGTTCTTAGTCAGGGATCAAGAAACCAACACCATTTCTGAGTTTAAGAACTAGACCAAGACCTTGCCAAGAATTGGACCTAACTAGTTTTAAGGGTTTTTTTTCCCCAAGGTCTAGATCATAGGGTTAGGTAGAGGCTAGAGTCCTTGGTTTAGATAAGGTTTAGGTTTTTTTGAATTCTAGCATCTTAGGTCCTAGCCCTAAGCTTTAATACATGAGGGCATTTTCAATGGTAGCACTAAAATGGTTTTTACATAAATTTGTTGTGATGTTCCTATGTTAAT
>Ga0116229_10014181_pt1 | contig 11110 bp, 7 predicted proteins | sample S1TSphgellanicum_3_FD_87313 | JGI IMG/M metagenome (GOLD analysis project Ga0116229, IMG submission 87313) | Host-associated microbial communities from peat moss isolated from Minnesota, USA - S1T2_Fc - Sphagnum magellanicum MG | ecosystem: Host-associated > Plants > Peat moss > Unclassified... | reverse complement strand
TTTGTAATATAATTTTACACTGAATAATCAATTTTTTTTAAAATAGGAAATGAAAATAACAATACAACTTTCCTTTAACTAAATATGTCCATCTTTCAAAAAAATAAAATCCAAATTCACAAAAAAAAAAAAAAAAAGGATATTAACATGACTAAGCAATGTGTCGTCATGTAGGAAATGGAAGCAATTGTACATCTTTCCCTCCACTATTTCCATCTTTTCAAAACATACAATCTAAATTCACAAAATCAAAAAATGATTTCACTACAACACATGACATTGTTTCTTTTGCCATTCTAATATTATTACATTTTCATATGACCTAGCATCTTGACATCTTTAATTTTTAAAAGGAAAATTCCCCTTTGTATTTTTTTTCTACTTTTAACCTTTTGTAGAAAGACAATTTTTCATCATGTTGAAATCTTCATTCTAGGGGGCATGATTTGTTTCACTTTCTTGGGTCTAACCACACTATAAGGAGCCACACGTGCCCCCTTGAACCACTGTTTTTTGTTGTTTTTAAAATATATATTCTTAAATATGTCTTTCCAAAAAAATAGAAATCTTTAATATTTTTAATACTATTATGTTAAGGTTTATATTTTTTTAAATCCCAAAATATGTCATAAATTTATTTTTTCAAATTGTGCTTTTATTGTCAAAATTGTTTTTAAACAATGGTTACAACATTTTAAACATGTAAATTATGTCTTTTCAACTCATTAGATTGATTCCAAATTTTTATGATATGTACATAATATATTCCCAATAAACTTTTAGTTATAATTTTTTTTTCTTACAATCCAAAATTCAAAAAATTAAGTGATGGTTACGATTACTAATGATACATGTTAGTATGATTGCACCTTCTTTTCATGTGTGATTTCATTCCAAGGGCCCACAACATTCTTGGACTTTGGGTGAACAACATGAGCCCAAAGGTTAAAACCCTATTGGGGTTGTTTTTTTTCATAGAAGATTTTGTCCCAAGGTCCAAATTGAGGTCCCAAAAAAAAAAAAGTATCCTTAAAGGTCAAAATTTGAAGATGGAAAATCACTATAATCATGGTAAAATCAAATTTAGATATCAAATTAGTTGACCAAATATAATATATAATTTATGAACCATTTTCGATCAAACAACTATGATTAATTGGGTTTTCAAAACAAGCTTGCACATGGCCTAATCAAGTTGAATTCTCATTGAATCCAAAATAAAAAAATTCCATTTCCTCAATTGCAAATTGACAAGCCTTGTTGTGCTTTCACCCAACATGGTAGTTATAAATTAAGTTGTCCAAAGTGAAAATTTCCACACAAAGAGCAAATTGAAACACATGTCCAAAGTAGACCAAATTGCACAAAAATGTCCAAAGTTGAACTTTCATAAAAACAACTTTTGCTACCACATAAATAGGGACAAATAATTCACTTGTGATTATAAACATGTGATCCATAGAAAGATAGATACATTTAACAAAATTGCCACAACTTTTGGCGAAGAGTCATGAACCCTTGTGCTCTTTAGATTAGCCTATGAGGTTCTTGGTATTTAACATTTGAACCATATCCAAGGAAATGGTGGTTAATGAAGGTAAAACCACGACTATTTGGACCTATGTATCCATAGATCCAAACATATTGGAAACATGAAAGAAACATCTTATGTGATTCCTTACACATAGTTGTAAACTGTTTTATAAATCAATATTAAAAGTTCAAGATCAAAGTATTTATATAGTTGTAAAGGTAAATACCAAAGGACACTTCCTTTGGTATCCTTGGAATGGACACTAATTGTCTACAGTTAGGAATACTAGTGAACTATATTTCATATCCCTAACACTCCCACTAGTTGACTACTGTTCCATACATCCATGTACGAATAGTGTCTTTGTTTTCTAGGGTTTGTTTCAACATGTTTTTCTTAGACTTCCTATAGAAAGTTCTAACCTTACTATGTGTTTGTAAACATTTGGAATGTTGTATGGTGATTATTATATGGCTTTGGCTCCCAAGTAGATTCATGTTGTTTATAATAATGCCAATTTCTTTGAGAATGTTTATAAATATTTTGTCCTTATTCTTTTGTCGTTTCAAACTTATTTTAGACATTTTTATTTTGCTATTGTGTTAGAAGAGGTTGCTTTTCACAGTTGTTCATTCTATGAATGTGATGCCCACCATATTGTTAATTATTTTGGTGACCTTGTTATGAGGTAAGCATATGTTAAAGGTGAAATTGCGACCCTCGATCATTACCATCCTCCAAGAGAGAAGGAACAAGGTCAATACCTTATTACACAACAAAAAAGAAATTGCTCTCATTAGCTTACTTTACTATAATTATTCAAGTAGTAAATAAGAAACCTACAAAAAAAAAGGGAGGTAAGGGTTTATTGTTCTTGATACCGATGGAAGCTGATGCGGGGCTTGTTACCTAGCCGACAAGGTCAATGGTCAGTTACAAAATCACTTCCACGGTTCGCCATGCATGGTCTTCGCAGCCTATCCAGCTTCTCAAGCATCATGTTAGATTGGCTACGTACACCCTTCGGACGTGTGTGGTGGGCATGGAGGGGCGGATGAAGTTGGCGTTATTGACGGGGTAGTTGTCAGATTTGGGCATTGTGCTCTATGGGTTGCAAAAGTTGCGCTGACTGGGCGAAGGTGAGTGCGATATCCCTGTGGAGGGGGGCGACTGGTCCGTGCTTTGGTCATGCGGGGCGTCAGCAAGGGGTGGGCCTCCTAATCTCACCTAGATGGAAGCAGGCCATGTTTTCCTTCTACCAGTTTGGCCCTCGCTTGCTTTCAACTCATTTCAAGGCAGTTATTGGCCAACATGTGACGATGGTGGTGGCCTATGCACCCATGGATATGTCTAATGCTTCCGTCAAGGATGCCTTTCATTTGCTCATGTTTAGTTGTTTGAAGGTTGTGCCCCGTGTTGACAAGGTGGTGGTGCTAGGTGATTTCAATGTTGAACTTGGCTACAACTGGGAGTCCTTTGCTAGCACAGTGGGTCGGCATCACTTCCACCACGGCAAAGCGCCCTCTGACAATGGGGAGTGATTCCTAGATTTGGCGGCGTCTTTTGGGCTCCATGTGGCTAACACCTTCTTTCCACATTAGCCTGGGCACCTGGTTCCATCCTCCCACCCAGCACTAGTATGTCAAGGACTATATTATGTGTTCCTGCAACCTCATGTGTGGCGTGTCAAACTACAAGGTCTTTACTAATGTCTGCCATGGCAATAACGACCACCGGCTATTGACCATCACCTTGCAGCTGCATCTGCGAGTCCCTCCACAGGCAGGGGCTCTCTAGTGGGGCGTGGGATGTAATTGCCTTGCGAGACAAGCTGTAGGTAGCAACGAACTTTTGCCACCTCTTGCGTAATCAATTTACTTTGTTGTCTCCTAACCTCTTAGACCCTAAGGTGGAGTGGTCTGCATTAGAATGTGAAATCTCTAAGGCCGAGGGGCAAGTGGTAGGGAAAACTAGGCTTGTTTGCCACCACAAGCCTAGTTTCATGCAACAACGTTGTCCCTAGTTGTTGACAAACACTAAGATCATTGTGTTTTGTTGGGTTGCCCTTAAGTTGTTGAGTTACACTTGATTTACAAGGAGGCTAATGGGAGGGTGAAGAGGGCAATTGATGCTGATGCAAACTCTATTGCATGGAAGCAGGTTGGGGTTTTTGAGCAGCTTGAATGTATGCAACAAGCCGATCGCCCAAAGTAGTGGGCTCTTAGGGCAGATGGTATCATTGCCCCGCTATTGAAGGCAGGGTTGGAGCTTGCTGCTTGGTTCCACATGGTCATCTTGGCTATTTGGCATAGTGGCAAGGCCCCTGAGGCGTGGAAGAATGCTTTGGTGGTCCCATTGTACAAGGGCAAGGGCTCGCACCAATGCACGAACAACTATCGGAGAATCAATCTGTTGAGTATCCCAAGCAAGGTTTATGTGTTGTTATTGATGCATTGTTTGGGGTAGTGTGTGGGCGGCTAGCTACATGAGGCTCAATGTGGTTTTCGTGGTGGCAGGGGTATAGTCGATGCAATGTTTGTCTTGTGCCAGCTTTCAGGGTGGGCTCGGGCCAACACCAACTTGCAACTACACCTGGCTTTGATTGACCTCACCAAGGCTTACAACAGTGTCAACTGAGACGCCATGTGGCAGGTTCTTTGCACCTATGGTGTCCCTACCCACCTCAGCGGCTTCCTAGAGGACCTGCACTCAAAGACATAGGCCATTGTGTGGCTTGGTGGTCATTTGGGGTGCAGCTTTCCTATCACCAGTGGTGTGCGATAGGGCTATGTGGCTGCCCCTTTGCTTTTTAATGTGTTCTTGGACTTCATCGTTAAGGAGGCTTTTAGGGCGCTGCCAGATTGTGGGTGGAGGTTGAATTTTGGTTTGGAGGGGAGCTGGTGTACACCCCTGGCTCGGGGCCTTTGTTTCTTGCAACCATTATTGTGTTGTTGTATGCAGACGACATGGTTATATTTAACATGGATGTTGGGAAGTTGGTGGAGATGTTGAGGGTGGTTGATTTTTGGGTGTCTGAGATGGCCATGCGCATAAATGCTACCAAGACCAAGATCATGTTAGTGGGCAGGGGTGCCCCCCAGTTGCCTGCCGACACCCCCATCTACAATGGTTCTTTGCAATTGGTGGAGTCTTTCAAGTATTTGGGAGGCATCATCAACTCCCAGGCCAGCTTGCATGAGGCGGTTGATGTTTGTGGTGCGCGTGGGCTAGGTACTTTTGCACAGTTCTCCCATGTGTGGGGGAATCGCCACCTCTCAGTGCAAACCAAGGTGAAGTTTTTTAGTTTTTTTTATCGTTTCACACTTCGTTTACGGTAATGAGACGTGGCCTTTGACGCAACCACAAGGGGACGGGCTAGAGACCACGTACAGTAGTTGCCTGAGGTGGATCTTGGAGGCCGGCATCACTGACCGCCACAGCTTTGAACATTTGAGGGGTAGGTGCCAAGTACTCTCTTTGAGGTGGCTTTTGGCCTAGAGAAGGTTGTCATGGCTAGGGCACATGGCTAGGATGCCTAAGGAGAGGTACCCACATCAGGTGTTGTTCTCACATCTGTGTGGTGCCAAGCACTCAAGGGGCCACCCTACCCAGTCCTTTGTTTCCACAGTGTGCAAGGACCTTTAGGCAGCTGGCATACCATTCGCACAAGGGGGTTGGTATGAGCGCGCTCAGGACCGGCCTTAGTGGTGAGCTAACATTAGGGAGCTACCCATTTGGAAGGGCACTTCGGTGCCCATTTTGCAATAGCCTCGTAGGTCTTGTCAGCCGTAGGTTCGGGCATAAGCTGCCTTTGTAGCTTTTATCCGTTTGGTCTGGTGCTCATGTGGCACCATCGAGTTGACACTCTTGATAGGCATTATTTGCATGGAAAGGCTAGGCTGGTAAAGAGCAATGATGATGATGATGATGAAGGGTTTATTGTCCAAGAACAAAACTACCCTCCTCTATGTGGTCTAATCCAAGGTGTAGGGAGAAGGAAATAAAGAAATGCAACATGAGACATAATCATAACCCAAGAATAACTACTCTCCCTTACTTTATAGTTCTTTAATAGCCTTGGATGTTGCCTAATGGTGTCTACAAACCTTCAACCACTATTGTCCCTCCTCTCACACACTTGTAGGTCCTTGGTTGGCTATGCCTACCACCGACATCACCTTGGGAGGTTGCCCTTGTGCTTCTCTATTGTTTGTAACCAACTAATTTTTTTTCTTGACCCATGCTTACTACATGTAACAATACCCTTCAATCTACATGCAACTATTTTGTTGGGTTTTTCCTCCTTGCGTTACACCATCCAAGATTGGTTATTTCCTTCCTATGGTAGCCAATAGCTTAGTACTCTAAAGGCTACCAAGGGGTATGCCTCATTACTTTCTGTCCTAAAAACATGTAGAACTATTAGTTCAAAGAAACATTCTATTTGTATAATATCCACTACTCTAGCTTCCACACTTTCTAATAGAACATAAATGTAACAAAAGATATTCAAATCCTTCAACCTTCTTTCATTCAAATCACACATCAAATACATACTATAGAACTTGTCCCCTTTCTTGTTCTACCAAAGTTTCAAATGCCATAGAATTCCCCCTTGACCCTTCCTCTAATCCCCCTTCTCCATACACCACACGAGGCCCACATTGACCCTTAGAAAATAGGGCCCTTATTCCACTACTATAGAACTTGTCCCCTTTCCATTATGCACTTCCACTTAAATTGAAATGAGTGGATTGGACCTCACCAAAACCACTACATCTTCATTGAATAAACTAAATTGTGACTATTACTAGACCATTTCCACCATGTATCCATTACAATTCCACCCCACTATGCAACATAATGGATTTTTGGTGGCATGGATATTTGAAACCACTAGGCTGTGGTTATTGGTGGACCACTTCCACCATGATTTCATTTCACTATGGGGCATGTAATGGATTCTTGGTGGTGTGAATATTTTCTATTGGAATTATCTATTGGTTTAGGTATTTTTGAAAAAAAATAATTTGAAGTGTTTAAACCATGGCTTTGAATGTACAATTGGCCCATGTGAAAAATTGTTATGCAATTACCTCAAAAGAGTATTACACTTAAAATTGTATGTTTCATTTCTTATTTTTAATCCTTGTATACATGACATATATTTAACAAATTAATCTTGTTGTCTTGCACCACTAGACACTTTCACCCAAATCTAGTTTCAATGGAATGGGACTCAATTGTCCCATTCCAACATGTATTGATTGTAATGAAACCCCAAAAAATTGGTAGATAGTGGATTGGTTTGGTGGAATTTTTGGCAAACTAGAATTATTGATTTACTAAATTAGTTTGGTGGAACTATTGACCCTTTATATTATAATTGTTGGTCTATTGCAACTTTTGGTCTAATTGTGTTGAACTTCAATAGTTCATGAAGGTTAAGTGATGCATTAGTGATGTCCAATGTCCTTGAGGATTAAGTGTGATCCATGAGTGGTTGCACTTCAAAGTGGACATGTATGGAAACTTATACACATGGTGTAAACATGACTATGTGTAATATAGTGGTATTCCAATGTCTTTCAATGTGGGTGGTTTAGGATGGGTTTCAACTTAGGGATTGGGAAAACATGTTCATCTAACATATCCTAATTGCCATATTTTGCATGTACATGGACCAAATTACTTCCAACAAATAAGAATGAATCTTATTCATTATCAATGGTTTGTTCATGAGTGTACTTGCTTTGATTTTCAAATGCATTTGTGTTGGAACACATGCATTCAACACCTGCCTCCATAACAACAACAATGTGGGTTACATACATTTGTACTTTGTGAAAAATCATACTTGAAAATCACATCAGAATTGAAACATGACCAAAATCAAACCTAAAAAAAATGCAAACAATGTTGTATTTGTTCATTTTAATATAACTTTTTGAATCACAAACAATCATTTCATGCCATATTTTCTTGCTACCACGTTTTACATACATGTCAATCAAGTTGCATCCAATAAAAACCTTGGCAAATCCCATCCATTTTTTAATCTTTAGAAATTTATTCACAAGCATACATGCCTCTTGAGTGATTTTCAACTATAATATTTATGTTAACCATGCATTCAACACCCGATGGTAGTAAGCAAGTTGGATTACATACATTTGCATGTGGTTGAAATCATATCTAAAAATTACATCACACCCATGGTAGCGAGAAAGTTGGGTTGCATCCATTTGTATGTGCTACAAATTAGACTTGGAAATTACATCAACACTCCACGGGCAATAAAAAAATTTGGTTGCATCCATTTTTATGTGCTGTAAATTAGACCTAAAAATTGTATCAACACCCCATGGTAGTAAGGATGTGGGTTGCATCCACTTCTATGTGGTGCAAATTAAACCTCAAAATTGTATCAACACTTTATGGTAGCAAGAAAATAGGTTTGCATCCATTAGTATATGGTGCAAATCATACCTAAAAAACTACATTAGAGCTCAAGGGATCAATGAATTTTGACAACTCTTGGAAAAATATATATAGATTTGAAAAAAAAAACATTTGAAAGGTATTGACCAAAGTTCAAAGGTTAAAGCTATGATGACAAAAGCTTTTTTAAAAAAAGGTAAAACTTCAAGAAAACACTAATAAAAATGGAAAAGAAAGCTTCAATGGAACACCAAAACCCAACTTTATGGGTTGTTGTCAAAAGGAGGGTAAGGGATGCTAAGTCTACCATTAATAATTATTAGTTATTAAGAAGCCTATGGAACTAACTAGCCTACAAATTTCTACATGTTAACAACATATTTTTCCATGTGACATTGCTTTGTGATAAAGTTTTCTTTATCATGTTTGACATATATGTAGTTTGTTTTATGTGATTATTTAGGTTTGTTAACTTCAAACTTCTTATGGCAATGACCATATGACATCCCTCTTCAAAGTTGAAAAAGTTGAAGGTATGGAGGCAAGGATGACTCAAAAACTTGGTGAATGGGTCGTTTGGCTAAATATTAATGAGGTAATTTAGGGGCCCACACCATGAATGTTTTGATTGGAAAAATGTTTGTTTTTGGGTAGATGGGTATGAAAACATGCCAAGTGCATCCATACAAGATATATGTTTATTTCGAAGATGACTTTTGGTTAATATATCAATTGTAATCTCTATGGTAGGAAAATAAGATAATAGAATTTTTTTAGTAAAAAATTGGTCATGGATGAATGATATTGAACATCAATATATTTTATTATTGAATGGAATATAGGGTTTGTTGTGAGGGCAATTGCACTTTGATTATTGGAGTAAATAGTGGTTGGTGCAATTTGAGGAAACCCTAATTCATATAGTAATTTGCAGATCCAAATGACTTCAATAATTGTTTTAATAAGGCCATGTATTCAAATTAAATTGTATTGGATAAAATAATTGAGTTTTTTTTTTTGTTAACCCAAGTCACAACACCATTTGCTAACATAAAGTAATAACCTAAAATGGATTGTCTTGTATTTTTATCATTCACCCAATCCACGTTAGAAAAATTGTATAAAAGATTTCTTTTATCTTGATGTTGATATTTAATTCCCATGTTCAAAGTGGCGTTAATGTATCACGTTGTGTGTTTTAATGTTTGCTAATGAGTGATTCCTAGATTGGATAGAAATTAAGCCAAAGAATTAATTGTGTAAAAACAATCTGGTCGTGTATTTACATTGTTATGCATTAAGGTGCCAATTGTTTGAGCATAAGGAATTGATGTCATTTGTTCCTTGTCTTCTTGATTTTGGGGGACATTGTCCTTAGAAAATTTTGTGTTGGCTTCAAGGGGTGTTGAATCTAAGTTACAATTAAACATGTTGTAACATACAATTGCAAATTGTAAACAAGTTTCTTGCATGATCATGAACCATTTTTGTGTGTGGTTTCATATGATACAAACACGAGAATTAATCTCACCTTCATAGATCATGTTGAATTCCTTTTCAAGAATTATTTTTAATTCATGTGATAACATGACTTTAAGGGTTACCACAATGCCATAATCTACATAGATGGCCAATATTATGCAGTCTGCATTACCATAAGACTTGATATAAATCTTGGGATTAGCTTCAGTTCTTTTGAAGTTGATGTGAAGAAAGAAACTATTAAGCTTTTCATACCAAGCTTGAAAAAACTATTTCAGCTTGTAGATGGATTTCAACAATTTGCAAACCATGTTGGGTTGATTGGGAGGTGTTAAACCTTTTAGTATTTCCATATAGATGTCTTCATGCAAGATGTCATTTAAAAATGTTGTTTTGACATCAAATTGATGGACTTCATAATCGTAGTGGGTTACCAAAGCTAAGAGAATTCAAATATAATTTATTTTGACTATGGGTGAAAATGTTTCACCATAGTCAATACCAAAGAATTGGGTGAATCCCTTGGTTACTAGTCTAGCCTTATATTTGAGAATGTTGCCATTAGCTTTTGTGTTTTATGTTGAAAATCCATTTGTTTTTTATAATTTTTCGATCTTTGGGTAAAGGAGATAATATCCATGTGTGATTTTGCTTTAAGGAATCCAATTCAACTTGAATAGCTTGTTGCCAAAGATGGGCATTATGACCATCCAATGCTTGTTGGATTGAAGTAGGTTCAATCATTGCGGTTTGATAGAGTAAAACTTTTACTTTTGTGTGGTGATCGCCTTTCAATTGTTTCTATCAATTGGGATGATTTCTTACATTCTTGTTGTGGACAACTTGTATGAGGCATTTGTCGTTGTACATGACTTCGTTCTTATGTTGTTTGATCAGTTTTCCCACTTTTGAAGGTGACATCAATTGTTTCCTCTTGATCATGAATACTTAAACATGAAAATTCTTCAATAAGGTCAAGGTTTGTACTATTCACAATGTAAGGAGATGAAGAATTTGATGTAATTTCTTGTACATTAAACTCAATTGGGGAATTTGGAAAAGTGTTTTGTTATGTTGGTGAATTTGATTAAAGTGTTGGGTTTGTCATTAGCTTCAAGAAATTGGGGTCAGAAACAAAATCATCTTCTTGAACTTTCATACTTGATGGATAATGCATTTGTGCATCATAGATGGATGATTCATCAAATATCACATCTTGAGAAATTATGATTCTTTTATTTGATTTGTCCATTAATTTATATGTTTTAAATTCTTCAATATGATGTAAGAAAATACATTCTATGGAATGAGGGTCTAATTTTTGTCTATTCTCTTTTGGAAGTAAGACAAAAGTTTTGCAGCCAAAATTTTTGGTTTGTTAATGTGGGCTTTATTCCATACCATATTTCAAAAGGTGTTTTGTTATTTAAAGCTTTTGTAGGGCTTCTATTTTGTAAGCATTGGATCTATTTAATGTTTCACCCCATATGACTTAAGAGTGAAAACACACTACAGTGACTCCCTTTGGGGCACTTTTGGGTTTAGTATTATTGTACATATAATATAATTGTTCAAAAAAATGGTACATTTAATTTTGGGTATCAATTTTGGTTTTTGGGCCCTACAACAATTATGTTTACAAAACTAATGTCA
>Ga0116229_10014180_pt1 | contig 11111 bp, 10 predicted proteins | sample S1TSphgellanicum_3_FD_87313 | JGI IMG/M metagenome (GOLD analysis project Ga0116229, IMG submission 87313) | Host-associated microbial communities from peat moss isolated from Minnesota, USA - S1T2_Fc - Sphagnum magellanicum MG | ecosystem: Host-associated > Plants > Peat moss > Unclassified... | reverse complement strand
TCAGTGCGTCTGGCCGGACGCACTGAACGTCGCCACTCATTCACCCTGGATCAGCCTGGAAGGCCAGCCGATGCGCACCAGCAGGCCGTCCGGTCCGCAGATCCCCACCTCATAGAGGCCCCATTCTCGGTGGCGCAGGATGCCGCCAGGGCGGATAATCAGGTCGTCCACCCGGGCGGCGATGGCGTCGACCTCGGGTGTGCGGATGAACACGCCAAACGGGTTGTTTTCCTCTGGCACGCGCCAAGGGCCGGTTCCCGCCTGGATCAGGTGAACCTCGCAGCCCCATCCGGTCATGATAACGTAAGTGTTGTCACCGCCGGTGCGCGCAAATCCGAGACGCTCCCAAAACGGGATCGCTGCTGGCAAGTCGTTGCTCGGCACGATGGCGAAGGCGCCGACGGGCGGGGTTTCTGACATCATTTTGCTCCTTGATCGGGCATCATGAAGAATGCGGCCGTTGCTTGCCAACGCGGCAATAAAAACGGTCGTGCCATGGCTTGCCGTTCCATGCAGCCCTGCCCCGATCAGCGTCCCAGGCGCGTGGGTGGCGCTCGTACTGGTCCGTTATGTCATCAGCCGGGTCCTGCATGTCGTAGCGTCGCCTGAACCGCGGAGGGGTGCAAGGGCGATGCGCCACGGACCTTCGCCCAACGACGGTCCCGTTTGCCGATGTTTCGCCTCCGCGCGCTGGGCGAACACGCGGCCTATGCTGCTTTGCATCCCGATGTTGCATCGCAACATATTCTTCTCGACTTTTTCTCATTCTTTCGTAAATGTTACTCGGTTATCTCAGAAACAACTTATTTTGTGTTCGATGTCTTTCGCAATTGGTTGCAGACTGCATATCCTGCTACGTACCATCGAGGCGAATAATCGCCAGCGGCCAGTTCTGTCCGAACCAAAAACGAGGGAGAAAGCTGATGAGCGACAAGAAGCACATTTCGCGCCGAACAGCGTTGAAGACCGGCATGACGGCCCTGGCGGGTGGCTTGGCAACGACAGCGGCCTTCGCCCAAGATCCAGATGCAGGCAAGATGTCGAAAAGCGTTGTCCAATATAAATATCATCCGCGATCAGACGGTGCGCATTGCGCCATCTGCACAAATTTCCTGCCGCCGGAATCCTGCAAGCTGGTGGCGGGCAAGATCGACCCGAACGGCTATTGCATGGCGTTCGCGGCCAAGAAAAAGGCCGGCTAGGCGCGGTTAGGCGGAGCGCGCGCACACAGGGTTGCGGGCGTTTAGGCTCAAACGTTTATGTATAGACGTCGTTGTCAGCACAAACCATGCTGTAATTGATGCTGTCGTTATCTTTAATACTGAGCGGGGGATGAAATCTTCACTGCTACTTCTCCTGATGGGCTAGAATTGTGGTGATTTAGTCACAGTCATACGGGCATCTTTATTGATTGCTGCGTACAGATGCAGAAAATTCGTGCAATACCGATCCGAAATACGCATTGTTGCCCGTGCATAGCTGTCCATCGTCAATCGCAGAAGCGGGAGGTGGCGCGTGCTGAAGCCTGCACCAAGCAGGCCGGGCCGGAGGAGGAAAGTTTCGTTTTATCAACAGCTTGCGCCAAAAATGGCGTCGGCCAGGAAAAAACACATGGGAAACATGTGAAAGGGAAAACATGGAGATGTCCAAGCTTTGCAGTGGCACGCGGTCAGGCCGGCTCGCGCTTGCCGTTATCTGGATCGCGATTGTCGGGAAATCGTTGCAGCCGGCGCAGGCGGTGCCGGCCTTTGCCGCGCAGACAGGCCAGCCCTGTCAGACATGCCATATCGGCGCGCTCGGCCCTCAACTCACGCCCTACGGACGCAATTTCAAGATCAAGGGCTATACGCTGACAGGGGGCACGGGCCTCGCTTCCCAGGTCCACCTGGCGCTCTGGGTGCAGAGTGAGTTCAGCAGTATCCAAAAAGACATTCCGCCCGACGGCATCACGCCGGATTTCGCCAAAAACAATAATCTCTTCGTCAATGCGGTGAGCCTGTTCTACGCCGGCCGGGTCACCGACAATGTCGGCACTTTCCTGCAGCTAACTTGGGACAATGTCGGTAAGGCCTTGGGACAGGATAATTCCGACATCCGGGTAATCGGGGCTGGGCGCGCCCTGGGCCACGATGTCGATTACGGTGTCAGCTTCAATAACGCGCCCGGTTGGTCCGACCCCTACAACTCCAACTATCTCTGGGGCTACTCCTATATCAGCAACGGGATAGCGCCCGCGCCAAACGCCTCGCCGATTCTCGGCGGCGCGGTTCAGGATAACAGCTTGGGCATTGTCGGCTACGCCTGGATCGACCAACATATTTATGCCGATCTCGGAGCCTATGAAAGCCAGCCGCCGGGCTACGAGAAGCTGTTCGGCGAGGCCTACGGCCCGGGCAGCTCCACCGGCCTGGAGCCTTGGGCAAGCCTGACCTACGCGTGGTTCTGGGGGAACAGCAACGCCCATATCGGCAGCCATTTCTTCTACGGCCGATTCAACCCTACCACGGATGTGCGCAGCGCTGACGGCGAATTTGGGCATAACAGCTACGCCGACATCATGATCAGCAACGGCTATCAGTATATCGATGATGATCAGATCAATGTGTTTACGATCGACGGATTCTACGATTACGAGGATCAGCAACTGAACGGGTCGAGTTCGATCCTCAATCCCAACTATGCCAGCAGCCACGTGGCCAACCGCCTAAGCGAGTACCGGGAGTGGGCGACCTACTATTTCAAGGAGACGTATGGCGCGACTGTCGAATTCGACAAGATCTGGGGCAACCGCAACCAGCTCCTTTACAACACCGGTGCAGACGACGCCAGCGGCAGCATCAAGGGATCGCCCAACAGCACGTCTTTCACCTTCGAGGCGGACTGGGTGCCGTTCGGCAAGCCGGATAGTTTTCTGCACCCGTTCCTGAACTGGAAGCTGGGGCTTCAGTATACGCTCTACACACAATTCAACGGATCGGGCAAGAACTACGACGGTTTCGGCCGCAACGCCTCCGACAACAACACGGTTTTCCTGTTCCTATGGACGGTTTTCTGACAAGCGGCTGACATGTTGCGAACGCTTCATTTCAGTACCTACTCTCTGAGGGCAGGGGGCTTTGCCCCTTGCCGCCGCGGGCGCGCAGTATGGCGCCTTCGCGCCAGCCACCAATGGCACAATGGCGATGCCGGCCAATGACGCGGACGATTCTGTGAACCCTGGTGCGGAAAAGGATGGAAAACGTCACGGAAGGCGTGATATCATGCCCGTAGAATAATCCCTCACCTCTGTTTCGGCAGTGCAAGATGGGAGTTGGAAAATGTCCACCGCAGGCCCTGGCCCGCGCCGTCACATTCTAAAATCAGGTTTGGCCCTGCTGGCCGGCTGCCTTGTAGCACGGCCCGTCAGATCGCAATCAGCGAATGACGAGTACGATCAGCCGAAACTCGACCGCGCCCTCGTGAAGTATCAGAACGTGCCTGGTCCCGACGGGCATTATTGCGGCGTCTGCACCAACTTCATCGCGCCATCCTCATGCCGTGTGGTTGATGGAGAGATATCGCCAGGCGGGTACTGCCTCTCCTACGCGCCGAAGGACATCGACTTCAAATGACCGCCCGGCCTGGTCAGCACGAGAGGGAGTCTCACGACATGGGTAGCATGCGGCGTACGCTCACCTCCCTCGCCGGCGCCGGCCTGCTGCTTGCCCTGGTTTCGGCGCCCGCCATGGCGGGGGACTGGGTACGCGCCGCGCCGATCGATCAGGTAAAGGGTTGCAGCATGGCCGCCTTCGCCGATCCGGAGTTCAAAGGCCCGAGCTGGAAAACCCGGAACAGCTGGGCAGTGGTTGGCTGGGAATTCGATTCCAAGATATCGTCCATCAAAGTCCATACTGGCATCTGGCAGTTCTTCAAGGGCGTCAACTTCCGCGACCAGATTGAAACGCTCTATCCCGGCAACTACGCAAAGCTCCGCCCGACGGCGGATAATTTGATCCGTTCCTTCCGCTGCGTGCGGCCCACCTGATGCGGCCGAGCGGGTGATCGGGTAAGGTTGACATGAAATCAACGCACAAATCACGCTCTAGCCTTTGTTTTTACAAGCATGTTTATCGCGGTTGAAGTCAGCTTGAGGCGATTATGCTCTAAAGGCGACCACGCGCGCAAATGGTGTGCCTCATGAGGCAAGACCTGCCTCGTGAGGCCAGAGACTTATCCGAATCATCTATCGCTAATTGGGTGGCGGTATATAGGGCGCCATCAGTGCGGCCTTCGTTGCCGGCGGGCCGCCCAGTTCGGTCTTGAACGTGGAGAGCATGCTTACGCCGTAGAGCGGCTTGTAGATGCCCTGGTGGCAGGTGGCGCAATAGATCTTTGGGCTGTCGCCGATCACACCCTTGCGCGTGGCCGGGAATACGTCGTTCAGCGGATCGAGGTAGTTGGTGTTCAGATCACGCAGCATGCGGATGCCGTACCACGCCGTCACGCGCGCAGGCGTGCTCTGCGCCCAGTTGGCGAATGCGCGTGTGTTGTGGCAGTAGTCGCAATTGACGCCCAGCGACTGACTGATCATCATCATCAGCGCGTAGGTCCATTCGCTCTGCTTCATCGAAGACAGATTTGTCGTGCCCGGACCTGTTATGCGCAAAGCTGTTGTGCCCTGCACCCGGATGTTGTTCGCCTGTTCCAGGAACGGCGTGAACGGATCATAGGGCAGGGCGGAATAGCCAATTGGCTGAGTCGGATGCGCCATGCCGGTCTGTGTTTCGGCCATGCCTTTGGCTGCCGGGCCCGGGTTGTTGAACCAGATGTTCTTTGGCACTGGATTGCCGCCATGGCACGTATAACAGGTTACGCCTGTATTCTGCACATGGGCTTTCCAGTTGCCGTTGATATTCTGCGTCATTTGCAGCATGCGGCGCGCCACCACCTTCGTGTAGTTCGTATCGAGCGCCATGTTGTCGGGGTTATGGCAATAGGCGCAGCCCTGCTCGGGCGCCACCCAGGTTGTCATGCTGGCCATCAGCCGCGTCAGCTGGCCGACGCTGAGATTTCCCAATACGCGAACATTCTGGAAAACCTCGCTTGCCTTTGGCCCATCGGCGTCGGCTGGCGAAAGGATGGGCGGGATTTCCGCCTGCGTCGCGAGTGCCGCCAATTTGCGAGGACTATAGAGCTGCACCAAGCCAGTGCCGCGAAAACCTCGCTGCACGCCGATCACCGGCGGGTGCCCCATGCTGCTGAGCGTGGTGACTGCGAATAGCGTGCCTGCAGTAACGGCGACGAATAAGGTACCGTAGAGAATGCCCGTTTTTATTGGGTCGCTCATTTTGTCCTCCCGGAGACATGGCCCAATCGACATCGGGCCCGGCTTGCTGGGATGCCCATGTGTCAATCTAGCTTGTCACCATAACTGTCAACCTTAAGTGACGACAGTGTCAAGCAACGAAACAGGCGATGTGATAGACGCAACGAAATGGCCGAGACGGCAAGTCGTTACTTGGCCGGAGTCCGCCGTGGCTCAGCCTAACGCAGCAAGACCACGGTGACGGGATAGCGGCAGCTTCCCTGCTTGGCTTTTGCGTGCGATGCATAGCCCATGCCCGACGATGCACGCCTGTTTTCGCCTTCCGCAGCGCGCAACCGAGATCCCATTCTCAACGTGCTTCGGCCGAATTTGCCGCAATCCGGCCTTGTGCTAGAAATTGCCAGTGGTTCTGGCGAACACATCGCCCATTTCGCCGCCTCCCTTCCCGGCCTCCAGTGGCAGCCGAGTGATGAAGCGGCAGCGTGTCGCGCGAGCATCGATGTCTGGGCCGATGGCCTGGCCAATGTGCGGCCGGCGATCATTATAGATGCAGCGCAACCCAACTGGCCGATTCAGCGTGCCGATGCGGTGCTGTGCATCAACATGATCCACATCGCGCCCTGGGCTGCGGCGAGGGGCCTGGTGGCTGGTGCCGCGCGCGTTCTTGGCCCAGGCGGTCTGCTAGCGCTGTACGGCCCCTACCGCCGGCAAGGCCATACGATGGAGGCGGGCAATGCCGCGTTCGACGCCGATCTGAAAAGCCGCAATCCAGAATGGGGCTTGCGAGCCATAGAGGATGTCGCAGCCCTGGCGGACGCCTCCGGTTTCGGGCCACCATCGATGGTTTCCATGCCAGCCGATAACCACATGTTGCTGTTCCGTTACCTGCACTGAACACAACCCACTCCACCGCGATGGATCGTCCTCCAGCTAGGTGGAAGGCAGCGTGCTGTCGATGGCCAAGAGCCGATGCGGGCTTATGGGGATGGTCATAATCGGCCGTTCGCCGCTCAGCCAGACGGCCTGTTCGGTCCGACGGAACGCAGTGCGCCGAATATAAGAGTTTTTGTTCGTAAACAGGCCTCCGGGGGAGATTGCCCCGGAGGCCGGCCGGACAATTACTTTACACTCACCAGGCTCGGCGTGGACGCTACGCCATTGGCCACGACCTCCATAAGGCTATATCCGCTTTCGATCGTCGATGGTACGGTGAACATCGCTTGGCTCGGGGCGTTCGGGGCGACGGAATAACTGCTGAAGTTCGCGCTCCGGGCATAGGCTACATGGCCGGTATTTACATTCGTGAAGCGCACGATTGGATAATTCGTTTCCATCTGCGCATCGTCGCCGTAATACGCGCCCGCCGTGCGCCCACCCAGTTGCGCGCCGGCAAGCTTGTACGTGTTTCCCGGTTTTATCGAGTTGGGCGGCGAATACACCACCGGCGCATAGGTGCCTATCGGCTGGTTCGCAGGCGTATATACCTCCATCCGGTTGCTGAAATCGGTCATCAGAATCTGACCGTTCGGCAAATCGAGGAAGAAATAGTTATAGGCGCCTTGGCCGGCAGAGTTCTGCAGCGGATCGGAAACTTGCGTGATCACGTTGCTGGCGCCATATTCGAAGAAATGCGTCGGTGCGTTGCCATAGCCCGAACTCGCCGCGAATACTATGTTGCCGTCTGGCAGCCCGCCATTTGAGGTGGCCCTATGCCCCCATGCCGCGGACCAATGCTGCAAGGCCCAGCCTACGCAGGAGACGGGCGCGCGTGCTAGGCGCGGTAGAGACGTCCGAATACGTGCAAGGTCAACAATATTGCACCCGGAAAGATGCGTCTCGGCAAAGTATTTCGTCCATCTCGCGCCAAAGTTACGAATCATGTTGTGGAGAGTCTGGACTCAGAATGATCGCAACAATGATGCCGGATCACGTGCATTTAGCACATAATTTCTCTCAGGCTTATGCCATGGCTATGACGGGCAACCAAAGATCTAAAGCATTTCTGACCGCGTAAACGGATGCAACGTGATCGGAAAGTGCTCGAGGCAGGAGTTTCACCGCAGCGACTCCGAACGACAACCGCATTCTCTGGATTTTTGCCTTACTCGATGCTGATCCGCAGAAAATTTACCCGCCCGTGGCTTGTTCCAAGCAGATAGATGTTCCGGAAATCCACCTCGGAGTTCGAGGTAAAATTCGCATTGGCGAAAGTGGCATAACTCAGGTCGTGGCCGTCGATGGGAAGCAGATTTCGCGGGCCCCAATGAACCAGGTCGGTCGATAGACGAATGGCAACCTTGTGCATCTCGTTCCCGCCGACATACTCGATAAAATTCTCGACGCCGACAAAGGCCTGGCGCTTCTTCGAATAGGCAACCGAGAAATGGGTGGACTGCAACGGATAATCGGGGCGTCCAACTGCCTCTCGTGAAAACAAGGCTGGAATCCGTGGGCCCGGCGTTGCGATGAATCGGGCAAGGTTATCCTTGTCGAACCCCGCGGGCAAAGCCGGGGTTTCGAAGTCGGCACCGTTCCAGGCATAAAAGGCGTCGGGCAACCCATGCGCGTTTATCTGTGCTCTGGCCAGCTTGGTGCCCATTGCTGAGAGACCGCCTATGCTTCCTTTGCTGGTATCAAAGTAGTAGACATAGATATAGCCACCGAAGATGATGGAGCTTGGATGCCGCAAGCCCACCGATAGCATGCCCTCATTGCCGCGGGAGAGATCATAATATCCGTTTGTCGGCCAGATTACCGGGCCGGAGACCGATCTGTTCAAGGTCTGTCCGAAATGCGTTGCCGCGGAATAGTCATTCTGCTCTACCGAAACGAAAGCTGCATAAGATAGCCAGCAATTCCGGAAACCTCTAGGTCCGGCACCCATATAGCCTTGATAACCGCAATCCGGCGGCAAGGAAGCTGCCCGTGGAGCAAACGGGCTTTGATATCTGTAGCCGTTGGAGGCCAGGTAATTCTTGGTCTCACCATGGTTCACTGTTACGATAATCTGCTTGCCAGTGATGGTATCCTTGGTGATATGCGCGGAAAATACGGCGTCGTAATTCAACTCCCACTGATTCCTGCCGGTGGGGATATCGCCTGGGCCCGGCGGCTTGAAAACATTAGGTGCGGAATTGTCTTCCGGCAGGTCGACAACCGCGCACTGGCTCGCCAATAGCTGAACCTCCTCGTTCAGCGGGTTTCCGGTTGTCTGGCATTGATACACATACCCGGTTGGCAGATAGATCAGGCGCGCGCCGTCGGGCGCTGGCAGCAGCACCGGGGGGATTTCGGTATGGGCGTTGGTGCCGCTCGGCAGTTCCAGGGGAAGCGGCTGAACACCCGAGAGCACCCTGATGATGGGGGATGCAAACGGGTTGGCCTGGGCAACCGCTGGAAGAACCATCATTGTCATCGCCAGCCCGAGACGCAGTGGTGAAAAATCAACGCGGGTCTTGATATTCATGCGCAATCGTTGCCGCCATTCATGGCGTGTCACAGAACATCCATTCATCCATGTCTGCCAGCCATGTCGGCACTTCTGCTCACTCATGCATCATCCTCGCGTGGCGTCTTGGCAGCAACCGCGCGCATATAGTCGCGGGCCAGCAGCGCATTTATATGGCGTTCATTGGGCTTTGCCGGCCGCGCCCAGGTAACGTTTTCCCGCACCACCCGTGCCGGCACGCCGGCAACGGCACAATATGGCGGTATTGGCCGCGTGACCACCGAGCATGCACCTACAACCGCGCCGGTGCCGATTTCCACACCCCGCGATATCACCACATTATGTCCAACCCAGACATGCGGCCCGATGGTGATATCGCGTGGGTCGTTGATAACCTCGCGTGTCGCCAGATCGATCAGGGCGTGAGCCTCACCGGTGCGCATGTCGATCGCCCAACTCAGCATGGCATCCTCGCCGATGTACAAGGAGCGCTTTTCGCCAAAAATGGTACAGCGCGCATCGCCCGCCGAAGCATTCAAGCCGGAATAAAATACATTCGAATCGCCGACCAGATCTATCCTGTATTTATACCAGCCCTTGCCAATCATTGCGATGTGATTGCTGCCCTGGAAGCTGAGATTTGCAATCAGCGAATGGCATTCCTGCAGCACCAAAATGTTGTTGTTGCCCTGGACTATCCGAATATTCATTGTCCCGGCTTTGTGGGCGTCTTCGATGATGACGGTGTTGCCCGAACCCAGATCGCCATCAATCTTGATTCCGCGCGTGCGGAGATGTTCCACCCCTTCCCGGTTGATCGGAACACAGATCGGGTCTTTCAGTACAGGTAGCGCAAAACCGGATGAACCCAATATCACCGTATCACGTATTGCTGGATGGGCCTGGATCACATCAAGATAATTCATCCGGTTCCTCGCTCCTCAGAGCAATCCGAGCGTCAAGCGGATGCTTCCCGGTAGAGATCCTCATCGATGGCGAAGCGCTCCGAAATGATGAATCGCAGTTCGGGTGAGAGAAAATGCTCCGAGAGCGGAAGCCGCTCCTGATTCTCCTCCAAGATAGCTGGCAATACCCGAAATGGCTCCTCTATATCCGAGTCGGCGCTGTGCTTGGCGATGTGGGATCCTGCCTTTGGCAAATTGGCCGCCAGGCTCACGTTTTGATCGAAACCGAAGCGTTCGGTCAAAAGATGGAGCGTCCGCTTCAGGCGTTCGACCGTACCTACGTGGGAATAGGCGCCAAGATCTCTACCGACAATGCGCCATTGCGGCATCCAATGCATATTGAATTCGGCGTCGTCCGCCTGGGCGACATATCGGACGAACTCCTGGAAGGTTATCGAGCGCTCAGGGTCGTGCGGCACGCCAGCCAGTTCTTGCGCGGCCCTGATGGTCGCGGCCATTTGTTGCGCACGCAAATGCGGATGCCGGCTGGTTCTGCCACGTACGAATTTGTCGAGATACGCGCTGAGAAGCCGGCGCGCCGGGTTACGCAAGACGGTGAAGCGAAAATAGCCGTCCGCCATCACCTGCTGCCTGTTGGGTGAGGCCGCGTTCAGTGCATCACAGAAATCATGGATGGAGGATTTACTGGCTAGATACGCGTCCCGATTGGCTGAGTTCAGCACAAACAGCGATTTTAGCAGGCTGCTGGCGTTCTTGGGTGTGGAGATATACACAAGCTGCTTTACGTCATCAACGAATGTAAAGCCCTTGCCGAAGGTGGTGTCGATTTGCGGGCCTGCGCCACTGCGCAGCCGATACGAATTTGCGGCCACCAGAAGGTCCAGGCGCTTGATCTCTGCGCCATGATCCAGTGCGAGGCTTGCCTCCTTGCCCGCCTCCTCCACACGTCCTATTTCGAACAGCGCGATGCTGAGGGATTGTTGCATTTTGGCTGGAAACTGATCGCCTGCGTTGGCGCGCGCGGCAAGAAGCTGCGCCACGGCAGCCTCCCGGTCAACCGTCTCGGCGCGCAGATGGCGATGCAGGTCTTCATATTCCGCCGGAGTGCTGGCCCAGTTCTTCCTGGACTCAGCCAGCAGCGTCACCGCGCCGGGAATGTCGCCCGCTGCGGCAATCGCTTTTGCACGAATGATCACCGCAAATGGCGTCGCTGGCCCGGTATCCAGCTCCGCCGACGCACGGTTCCGGAAAGCCTCGATGGCCAGAAGCTCGGTCCGCCGGGTGATGCCGCCCGTAGCCGTCTGCAACAGGCTGAACTGCTCCCCCGCCGCTTCAATGCGATCGAGTTGCAGATACGTCGCCCCAAGCGCGCGATGCAGGCTGGCGGGTACATCGTCTTTGAATGCCGCAAGCGCCGCTGTCAGGAAACCTA
>Ga0116229_10014179_pt1 | contig 11111 bp, 6 predicted proteins | sample S1TSphgellanicum_3_FD_87313 | JGI IMG/M metagenome (GOLD analysis project Ga0116229, IMG submission 87313) | Host-associated microbial communities from peat moss isolated from Minnesota, USA - S1T2_Fc - Sphagnum magellanicum MG | ecosystem: Host-associated > Plants > Peat moss > Unclassified... | reverse complement strand
CAGCGGGGAGTTCGGCGCCGCGGTCGGCGGCCCGATTGTGGACGATGTGCTGGGCTTTCGGGTCAGCGCCTGGTACCGCCACGATGGCGGCTATATCAACCGCGTTGATCAGGCCACGGGCCAGGTGGTGTCGCCCGACTCCAACAGCGAGGACACCTTCGTTGGGCGCGCTGCGCTTACCTGGGCGCCCATCGCCAATCTGACCATTACGCCCAGCATCTATGAGCAGATCAGAAACCAGCACGATTACGACTTCTATTGGGTCGGCATCTCCAACCCCTCGGCCGGGGTCTACCAGAACGGCGATCCCGAATCGCGCCCCGATCCCGACCACTGGGCCCTGCCGGCGCTTCGGATCGAATACGACTTTCCGGGCATGAGCCTGATCTCCAACACCTCCTACTTCTGGCGCAAGGAGGTGGGCGGCTACGAGGGCACGCTCTACAACCTGTCCTATTTCCAGCAGCTCATCAGCACGCCGGGCAGCTGCGGCGCCTGCACCACGGGCGGTCTCTATCCCCTCCTGACCTCCACGGGGTTCAATCTGCCAGGCTTTGGCCGATATAGCTCGCCCAATACGGTCACTAACAAACAGAATAACCTCACCCAGGAAATCCGGCTCCAATCCAACACCCCCAATAGCCGCCTGGTTTGGGTGACAGGGCTGTTCTATCAGCATAATCGCCAGCTGAGCGTCGAGGAAATCCACGATCCGCAACTTGAACAGATCACGAATTATCTCTTCGGCGAGTCGACGGAAGATTATTGGGGCGAAGGCTTACAGCCCCAGTACGGCGACGACGACTATATCAACTATGACCTGGTCCACAGCCAACAGATCGCGGCCTTCGCGGACGTCACATTCGCTATCACCTCGCAGCTGAAGCTGGAGGGGGGCCTGCGCTACGCCCAGACCCACTTCAGCTACAATTACTTCACAGACGGCGCCCAGAATGGGGGCTATACCGGTGGGACCGGTCAGGAGACCGAATACCCGCTGACGCCCAAGGCCAGCCTTCAGTACCAGATGAACCGGGACAATCTGTTCTACGCCACCTACTCAAAGGGGTATCGGGAAGGCGGCGGCAGCCCTCAAGTGTCGCCAACCTTCTGCGCCACCGATCTTGCGGCGCTGGGCCTCACCCAGTCCCCGCCAGCCTATCATTCCGACACGGTGGACAGCTACGAACTGGGGTCGAAGAACAAGTTCCTGGACCGCAAGCTACAGGTCGAGGGCAGCCTCTATTATCTGGAATGGCACAATATTCAGCAGGAAATCCTGCTGCCCACCTGCGGCTACCAATACACGGGCAACCTGGGCGAGGCGGTTAGCAAGGGCTTCGACCTTCAGCTCCAATACGAGGTGATACATAACCTGGAGACTGAATTGGCGGTTGGCTATACCGACGCCAAATACACCAAGACCCTCTATTCAGGCTCATCCATCCTCGCCAACAGCGGCGACGCCATCGGCACGCCCTATGCGGCGGCGCCTTGGACGGTCAGCCTGGGTGTTCAGTACAATTTCAGCATTTTGGACCACGCCGCCTTCACCCGGGCCGACTATGAATTCACCAGCCACAACAGCGGCCTGACCCCGGCGCTGGACCCGGTCGCCTCCTCCTACGACGCCGCCCTGATGAACCCGCCGGCCACCACCTTCGTGTCTTTACGCAGTGGGGTCGCGATCAAGGGCGCCCAGCTGTCGCTGTTTGTCGACAATCTGTTGAACGCCCATCCCGGCCTGAACCTGACCCACGAAGACCAATATACGCTGCTGTTCCAGAACACGACGTTTAGGCCAAGAACCGTGGGGCTGACGGCGACCTATCGGTACTGAGCCCTCCCTATCGCGAAGCGATGGGGAGGCCCGCAGTCTGGCCCATGGGCGCTAATGTAGAGCCAACAACGCCTTATTACTCCGTCTTGATTACTCCGTCTTGCCCGGAACAAGTCCGGGCAAGACGGAAGAGAGAGAGGCCCTGCAAATGCGCGGAAAACGCCTCCGCCACACCAGCCGTCCCCGCCTTACTATCACAAAATATTTTGTGCAAACGATTGCATTTTGCGATCTGGTCCGTCAGCGTTAGAAACGAAGAAAAAGCGGACGCCGCTGGCTAACCGTTTGGGGGGAGGTTCGTTTTGAGCACATACAAGCCGCGTCTGTCTCCATGGCGGCTGCTTGAAATGAATTTGGGCTTTTTAGGGCTCCAGTTCAGTTTCGGCCTGCAACAGGCCAACATGGGGCCGATCTACAGCTACCTCGGCGCCCATGAGGACCAGCTGCCGATCCTGCAACTGGCGGGCCCGCTGACCGGCCTGATCGTACAGCCTCTGATCGGGGCGCTCAGCGACCGCACGCTGTCGCCTTGGGGGCGCAGGGCGCCCTATTTCGTCGTCGGCGCCGTGCTTTGCACTGCGGCCCTGTTCCTGATGCCGTTCAGCAGCAGCCTCCTGATGGCCGCCAGCCTGCTGTGGGTGCTGGACGCCGGCAACAACGCCACCATGGAGCCCTATCGCGCCTATGTCAGCGACCGGCTGGCCCCCGCCCAGCAGGGCGCCGGCTTCCTGACCCAAAGCGCCTTCACCGGCCTCGCTCAGATGTTGGCCTTCCTGACGCCGTCGATCCTGGTTCATGGCTTTGGCCTGAGCGTCAACGCCATCGACGCCCGTGGAATCCCGATCGCGACCCACATCGTCTTTACGGTCGGCGCCATTCTCTCGATCTCGACCATTCTCTGGTCGATCCTTCGCGTGCGAGAACTGCCTCTGTCCCCCAGCGAAGTGGCGGCGATCAAGGGCGGCGGCCATCACTGGTCCGAACCTCTGGTCGATATCTGGCGCGCCATCGTCGAAATGCCCGTGACGCTGCGCAAGATGGCGGTCATGTGCCTGTTTCAGTGGTACGCCATGGCCTGCTACTGGCTCTATGTCATCTACACGATCAGCCGCACGATCTTTCACACCGCCGACGCCCATACAGAGGGCTTCCGCCAGGCGGTGCTGGCGAATGGCGAGATGGCGGCCTTCTACAACACCATCGCCTTCTTCGCGGCCTTGGCTCTGATCCCGGCTCTGAAGCGGTTCGGCGCAGGGCGAGTCCACGCCGTCTGCCTCACCCTGGCGGGCTTTGGGATGCTCGCCATCCCGATGGTCCACCAGGAAATCTGGCTCTTCCTGCCCGCTGTCGGCATTGGCCTGGGGTGGGCCAGCATCATGGGGACGCCGTATGTGATCCTCGCGGCCTCGATCCCGCCAGAGCGCACCGGAGTCTATATGGGCCTGTTCAACATGATGATCGTCATTCCGATGCTGGCCATCGCGGCGACCCTTCCCTTCTACTACGGGCCCCTGATGGGCAGCGATCCGCGCAATGTGTTGCGCCTGTGTGGCGTGCTGATGATGTGCGCCGCCGTTGCGGCGATCTGGACCACCACGCCATCGCGTCGAACGCGGTAGGCGGAAAGCGATACAATGGGATCAAGACCCAATACCCGCCGCAGCCCAGGGCTGCACACCTCGGCCTGGACGAGAGAGCAGATCGCCGCCATCGCGCCCTCCCCTGCGACGACCATTCCCCTGGTGACCGCCAAGGGTGTCCGCCGCCTGGGCGCCGACCTGGATGTCTGGGACATCTGGCCGCTCCAGGACGCGCGGGGCCGCGTCGTAGACTATCCGCTCGGCCGCCTCTGGATGGGTCTGACGGCGCCGGTCCTGGGCGATCCTGGGCTTCGCCACGCCCATGCGCGGATATGGCTTCTGAAAGAGCGCGACGGGGACTTTGCAGCGTTAGGCCCCGCCATGCCCGATGGCTTCAGCCCCGGCGCGTGCGAGTGGTCGGGCTCATCGCTGTTGCGCGCCGATGGGCGAACGGTGGAGCTCCACTTCACCGCGACGGGCGACCGCGCCACAGGCTTCAGCCACGCACAACGGCTTTTCTGCGCCACCGCCCGCCTGGACATCATGGGCGACACGATAGGGCTAAAGGATTGGACGCCCCCGGTCGAAACCGTCGTAGCCGATCCCGCCTGGCAGCGGGCCGCCGACGGCGTCGATCCTGCGCCCGGCTACATCAAGGCCATGCGCGATCCGGCCATCTTCCAAGACCCCAAGGACGGCCGGCGCTATCTCACCTTCGCCGCCACACTGGCCTCAGGCGCCCCGATCTTTGGCGGCGCCATCGGCGTCGCGGTCGAGGCGGCGGACGGATCGTGGACAAACCTTGGACCGCTGGTCCAGTCTGAATGGCTCAATCACGAGCTGGAACGCCCGCATATCGTCTACGCCTCAGGCCGCTACTACCTGTTCTGGTGCAGCCAGCAGCGCATGTTTGCGCCCTCAAGCCCAAAGGGTCCGACCGGGCTTTACGGCATGTGCGCCGACCATGTCTTAGGCCCCTACAGACCCATCAATGGTACGACGCTCGTCGCCGCCAACCCCTTGAGCGCGCCCGCTCAGACCTATGCTTGGTGGGTCGATGGCGATCTGGACGTCTGGGGCTTTGTCGATCAGTGGGGGACGCAAGGTCTCAACCCCGCCGACGCGCGCAAGACCTTTGGAGGTTCCGTCGCGCCGAAATTCTCGCTCGCGCTCGATGGGGACCGCGCCGAGATCATCTAAACAACCATTTTCTAAGCGACACGTGTTGCCCGTCAGCTGAGATGCGACCGGCCGCCACATAGGTTTATCGAACCAATTCCACTCCACTGTTGCCACGTGCAATCGATTGCGTTATTTAGCATTGCCGCCCTGAAATGGGCGGTCAAAAACAATGCACCGCGGGGCCTCGACGCCTCGACGGTTAAAAGAAATCAGGAGGGGACGTTGACTAAACCACTCATTGGGCTGCTGCTGACAAGCGCAGCCATCGGCGCCATTGCGACCTCCGCCATGGCTCAGACCGCGGCGCCGCCGGCGCCTGCGGCCGATGCGCAAACCGCCAACCCGTTGTCGGAAATCGTCGTGACGGCGATGCCAGGCAACCCCATGGCCAAGATCAAGTCTTCAGTCTCTGTATCCACCTTGAGCGCCGCCGACATCGCTGAGTCCGCGCCCAGCAGCGCCGCAGATATCGTCCGCGACATCCCCGGTTTCCGCTCGGAAGCATCGGGCGGCGAAGGCAATGCAAACGTATCGGTCCGCGGCCTGCCCTTGGCGTCCGGCGGCGCCAAGTACGTACAATTCCAGGAAGACGGCCTGCCGATCCTGCAATATGGCGACATCGACTTCGCCACAGGCGACCAGTTTCTGCGCGCCGACTTCAGCACGGACCGTGTGGAAGCCATTCGCGGCGGCTCGTCATCGACAGCGGTCAGCGATGCGCCAGGCGGCGTGATCAACTTCATCGACAAGGACGGCAAGGTCGCTGGCGGGGCGGTCGGCATCACGACGGGCCTGGATTACGACGAAACGCGCTATGATTTCGATTACGGCTCGCCAATCTCAGACGACACACGCTTCCATATCGGCGGCTTCTACCATTCAGGCGAAGGGCCGCGTTCGACTGGATATGACGCCGTGTCCGGCGGCCAGGTGAAGTTCAACATCACCCACACAATCGAGGGCGGCTTCATCAAGTTCGACTTCAAATTCCTGGACGACCGCTCGCCCGTCTTCCTACCGGTTCCGGTCGAACTGAACGGCTCGTCAGCCACCAACTATCCAGGCTTCAGCGCCAATTCAGGCGTGACCCAGACGCCCTACCTGCTGTCCGACACAGCCATCAACGCCAACGGCCAGCGCGTGACCACCAGCGTGTCCGATGGCTATCACTCCAAAGAAACGGCCTTTGGCGGCGAATTCTACAAGGCCATCGGAGACGGCTGGACGCTTGACGACAAGTTCAGGGTCTCCAGCATCGGCGGCGGTTTCGTCGGCCCCTACACGCAAAACGTCAATTCGGCGGCGGGGCTGGCGACGACGCTCGGCTACACCGGCGGAACCTTCAGCTACGCCAATGGCCCCAACGCCGGCCAGCCGTTCAACGGCTACGCCCAGGAGCTCGCCCTGTTCAACGTGACCCTGAACGATGTGGGCAACTATATGAACGACCTGAAGCTCAGCAAAACGTTCGGGGACATCTATGGCGGCTCCTCCGGCGTTCAGGTCGGGTTCTTCGCCTCGCGTCAGAATATCGTCGAAGACTGGCACTGGAATACCTACCTGGAGCAGGTGTCGAGCAAGAACGCGGCGCTTCTCAATCTCACCAGCGCTACCGGCCAACTGATCACCGCCAATGGCCTGTTCGCCTATGGCGAGCCCGCGTTTGGAAACTGCTGCATCCGTTACTACGACGTCCACTACAGCACCGCCGCCCCCTATGTTTCTGGGAACTGGCGGAACGAACATTGGAATATCGACGCCAGCCTGCGGTACGACATCGCCACCGCGTCCGGGACCTACGGCGGCGCTACAGGCGCGTCGGTCATCAACGTCGGCAATACGCCGACCTTGACCACGCCCGATCTGACTGTGCCCGTCGTCAATACCTACTATCCCGTGCAATACACCAAGGGATATCTCTCCTATTCCTTTGGCGCCAACTATGAGGTCGATCCCAACATGGCCTTCTTCGCGCGCACCAGCGAAGGCGGCCGGTTCAACGCCGAGCGATTACTGTTTGGCGGCGGCGTGGCGCAGTCGGGCCCCTCAATCGGCAAGACCTCGCAAGACGACGCGGTCAATGAGGTTTACCAGACAGAGGGCGGCGTCAAATATCGCAGCCATGGCGTGACGCTGTTTCTGACCGGCTTCTACGCGGTCACCAACGAAACCAACGCCGATTTCACCAATCTGATTGAGGAGTTTTTGAACGACACCTACCATGCCTATGGCTTCGAAGCGGAGGTCGCCTACAGGTGGCGCGACTTCAGCTTCCGGGGCGGCGCGACCTATACCGACGCCACCATCGTCAAGTCTCAAGACGCCCCGGCCAATGTCGGCAATACGCCCCAGCGCCAGGCGCCTTGGGTCTATCAGTTCACTCCAAGCTATTCCCATGGACCGTTCACGGTCGGCTTGAACGTCATCGGCACAACCAGTTCCTTCACCAGCAACGCCAATACCCAGGTGCAACCTGGCTATGTCGAGGTGAACATGTTCGCCAACTACAACATCACAAGCCATCTGCGCGCGACCATCTCCGGCAACAACATCTTCAATGTGATCGGCGTCACGGAGGTGGATGGAACCAATATCGCCAGGTCGATCAATGGGGAGACGTTCACAGGCTCGCTGAAGTATTCCTTCTAAGTCCGGGCGTAAGCGGCGCACGTTCCGCCCGGCTAACGCCGGGCGGCGCCCTCCCCCATCCCCTACTCCCCGTTGCCGTCTTCCTGCTGTTCGGCTTACATGACGGCGATGATTGCGATCACAGACTCGACCCCCACCGGCGAATGGCCCCTGCCCCGCCATCGACAGGAGCGGCGCGCTTGATCGCCCCGCCGTCGGAGCTCGCCGCCTTCCTGAACGACAACCCTCACATCGAATTCTTCGATGTGCTGTTCACCAACCTGTCCGGCGTTCCCCGCGGCAAGCGGCTCCGCAGACATGAGCTGAAGCACGTCTACGACTACGGCCGCTTCCTGCCAGGCTCGATCCTGGTGACCGACATCACCGGCCAAGACGTGGCGGAGACGGGCCTGGTTTGGGAAGATGGCGACGCCGACCGCCTGGCCAAGCCCGTGCCGGGCACGCTGGTCCCAGCCCCCTGGCTCGGCATGGATATGGGCCAGGTGATGCTGTCGATGTACGAGTTGGACGGAACGCCCAACGACCTCGACCCCCGCCATATCCTAAAGCGCGTGCTGGACCGTTTCGCCGCCGACGGCCTGACGCCGGTCGTGGCCTGCGAGCTGGAGTTTTACCTGCTAGACGCCGCGCGCACCCCGGACGGCGGCGTCAGCCTGCCCGCCTCGCGCTTCACCGGCGCCCGACCGAGCCTGCACGCCGTCTATGGCCTGCCCGAGGTCGAAGACGCCGCGCCCTTCCTGCGCGACCTGTGGAACGCCTGCGACGACCAGGACATCCCCCTGGAAGGCGTGATCTCGGAATATGCCCCAGGCCAGCTCGAACTTACCTTGAAGCACAAGCCTGACGCGCTCCGCGCCGCTGACGATGCGGTGCTCTATAAGCGCGCAGCCAAGGGCGTGGCCCTGACACACCAGCTTGAGGCCTGCTTCATGGCCAAGCCGTTCAGCGAGCAGGCGGGCAGCGGCATGCACCTGCATATGAGTTTCAACGACGCCGACGGGCATAACGCCTGCGCCAGCGAGGACCCGCAAGGCACGCCGCTGCTGCGCCACGCCATCGCCGGGATGCAGGCTCTGTTAGCGCAAAGCCTCGCGATCTTCGCCCCCAACGCCAACTCCTATCGCCGGTTCAAGGCCAACTCCTACGCCCCCGTCGCCCCGACTTGGGGTGTGAACAACCGCACCGTTTCCTTACGCATTCCAGCCGGCCTGCCCCACACCCGCCACGTGGAGCACCGCGTCGCCGGCGCCGACGCCAATCCCTATCTGGCGCTCGCCGCCGTCCTGGCCGCCGCCCATTACGGCATCGCCCACAAGCTCGACCCCGGCCCCGCCATCGTCGGCGACGGCTACGCGGCGCCCCCGACACCAGGCGCGACCCCGCTTCCCACCAACTGGTTCGCCGCGGTCGATCTCTTCAGCGGCAGCGAGGTGTTGAAGGAGTATCTGGGCGAACGGTTTGTGCGCATGTTCACCACCGTAAAGCGTACAGAACAGGCGCGCTTCTTCGATGTGGTGACGCCGCTCGATTATGATTGGTACCTGCGCAATGCTTGAGGGTGCTGCTGCAAAGGCATGCGTGCTTCGAGACGCCCCTTTGCAGGGGCAAGAAACGCCAAAGGTCGCCGCCCCATGACCGAACAGCCCTGGAAACGCGCGCCCGGCCCGTTCTTCGCGACGCTCGCCCCCCCCGCTTTCTGGCTGATCGCCTTCTTCATCGTGCCCCTGGCTGTGATCTGGGGCTATAGTTTCGGCAGCAATGCGGGACTGACCGACGTCTCGGTCACGGGTACGCTAGCCAATTACGCCCGCGCCATTGAGCCCCTGTACCTGGGCATCCTGCTCAAATCGCTGATCTTCGCGGCGGTCACCACAGGCCTCTGCCTGGTGATCGGCTTTCCGGTCGCGCTAGCCCTGTCGTTCGCCTCGCCGAAGATGAAGCTCTGGCTGCTGATCGCGGTCATGCTGCCGTTTTGGACCAATCTTCTGATCCGCACCTATGCCCTGATGGCCGTGCTGCGAGACCAGGGCTACGTCAATTTCGCCATCGGCTTCATCTACAGTGGCGCAGCCCGGCTGGCAGAGCTTGCCGGCGCCCATTGGCCGGCGTTCGAGCCCCTGCCCTTGCTACATAACAACTTCGCCGTGGTGTTCGGCCTGGTGTATGTCCAGCTGCCCTTCATGGTGCTGCCGCTGTATGCGGCGCTGGACAAGCTGGATCGCTCCCTGATGGAGGCGAGCCTGGACTTGGGCCATGGCCATATGGCGACCCTGTTCCGTATTGTCGTCCCCCTCGCCGGCCCTGGCGTCGCGTCTGGCCTGATCCTGACCTTCATCCCGTCGATGGGCGCCTATCTGACGCCCGACCTGCTCGGCGGCCCCGACAGCCAGATGATCTCCAACGTGATCGAGCGGCAGTTCAAGATCGCCAACGATTGGCCGTTTGGGGCCGCCCTATCCTTTCTCCTGATGTACCTGACCTTCTTCTTCATCGCCGCCCAGACCACCTTGGGCCGGGAGCGTCAGAAGGCCCACGACGCATGAAACGGTCGCGACGCCCCCCTCTCGCCCCGCTCGACTATCTCAGTCGCTGGCCGCTGCGGGCCTGGCTCACCGGCGTCTATGCGTTCCTCTATACGCCGCTGATCGCCTTGATCGTGTTCAGCTTCAACGACAGCCGGCGCAATATCGTCTGGAAGGGTTTCACCTTCGACTACTATATCCAGGCGGTTCAGGACCAGGACCTGTTGCAGGCCTTCGCCAACTCGCTGGTGATCGCCTTTGTCTGCACCCTCGTTAGCGTGGCCTTAGGCGCGCTGGGCGCTGTGGCCCTGTGGCGGTTCCGCTTTCCCGGCAAGACCGCGTTCGAGGGCGGCGTTGCACTGCCCATCGTTGCGCCAGAGATCTGCATGGGCGTAGCCATGCTGGTCTTCTTCACCCGCATCCTGCCCTGGCCCGACGACCTGCCCTGGCCGCTGGACCTTGGCGCCATCACCATCGCCCACATCGCCTTCTGCTTTCCGCTGGTGATCGTGGTGGTGCGCGCCCGGCTCGCCTCGTTCAACCGCGAGCAGGAGGAAGCGGCGCGGGACCTGGGCGCCAGCGAACTCCAGACCTTCTTCGATGTGCTGGTCCCCCACATGCAGCCGGCGCTGCTCGCGGGCGGCCTGCTCGCCTTCACCACCAGCCTGGACGACTTCGTCATCACCTTCTTCACCTCAGGCCCCGATACGGAGACCTTTCCGGTGCAGGTCTATTCGATGGTGCGCTTCTCCGTGACGCCAGAGGTGAACGCCGCCTCTACGATCCTGATCGTCATCACCGTGGCGCTGACCGTTTTGGCCGTGCGGATGCAGGGTTTGGACGTGACGCGGGAATTTGCGGCCTGAGCAATGTGCTGTGCGGTGCTCACCGCCCCGCACCTCAAGCCGCCTCAACCAGCCCGCTGCGGCCGATCAGGCCCATGCCGTCGCCGATGTCTTCGCGCATGGCCTGGCCAAGGGCTGTGGCGTCGTTGCGTTCGATCGCGCGGATGGCTTCCTGGTGTTGATCGACCAGCTTGGCGGTGCCGAAGCGGCCGTAGACGACGCGCATATAGGGCCCAAACTGTAGCCACAGCGTTTCGATCAGCTGATTGAGCGTCAGGCGAGAATGGGCGCTGTAGATGTTGAAATGAAAAGCGAAGTTCCCCTCCATATAGGCGCTGACGTCGCCGCTCCGAAGCGATGCGTCGATCCGGGCGTCGATCTCCTTCAACCGTTTCAGCCGCGGCCCATCGAAGTGCGGCAGCGCCAGCATGGCGGACTCCGGCTCCAGCAACAGGCGGCAGCGCAGCAGGTCTTCGAACCGATCCGGCGTCAT
>Ga0116229_10014178_pt1 | contig 11112 bp, 6 predicted proteins | sample S1TSphgellanicum_3_FD_87313 | JGI IMG/M metagenome (GOLD analysis project Ga0116229, IMG submission 87313) | Host-associated microbial communities from peat moss isolated from Minnesota, USA - S1T2_Fc - Sphagnum magellanicum MG | ecosystem: Host-associated > Plants > Peat moss > Unclassified... | reverse complement strand
TCGCCTACGAGATCGGCCAGGAGACCTGCAGCTACTTCCAGTTCGATGCCTGGGGACTCATCCGGGCCCGCTACACACCAGGGGACGTCAACCATCGCCAGGCCGTGCTTGGCCAATACGCCCAGGAGCTGGCCCATCGACTGCCGACGCGTCCGATCGGCGCGCTCGCGGTGGATCACCCCGGCGCGGATCCCAACCGCTATGGGTCGCCAGCGGAGGTGCCGGCGGATTCGATGACACTCTACGGCCTGCTCATCGACGGCGTGAACTACATCGGCGGCTGCCAGACGCGCTTTGGCGCCTATCCGTACTGCGAGCAGCTCGACCTGCCGTCGTATTCACTGGCGAAGTCGCTGGTCGCGGGCCTTGCCAGCATGCGCCTGGCGCGGCTTGATCCGGCTGTGCTGGACGCGCACGTCAGTGAGCTGGTGCCGGAGTGCCAGGCGGCTGCCGGCTGGGACGAGGTGACGCTCGAGAATGAGCTCGACATGGCCAGTGGCCATTACCTGTCGCGCGACTTCGAAGCGGATGAGGATGCGCCGGAGCTGCACGGCTTCCTGGATGCCGAGGATCACGCCAGCCGCGTGCGCTTTGCCTGCACGCACTACCCGCCGAAGAGCGCGCCCGGCCGGCTCTGGGTCTATCACTCCACGGACAGCTACCTGCTCGGTACCGCGCTCAACGCCTATTTCCGCCGCCATCACGGCGCTGACGGCGACCTGTTCCAGGACCTGTGGGTGGCGCAATTCTGGGCACCGCTGCACCTGGGTCCCGCGGTGGCGGTCACGCGCCGCACGCGCGATGCGGCGCGCCAGCCGTTCACAGGCTATGGACTTACGCTGCAGGCGGACGATGTCGCGAAGCTCGCCGCTTTCATTAATACCGCCCACGGCCGGCTGGACGGCGAGCGCCTGCCTGATCCGCAGCTGCTTGATCCGCGGCTGCTGGACCAGGCGCTGCAGCGCGACCCCGGGCATCGGGGACTGGAAACCCCGGTCAAGGGTCTGCGCTATCAGCACGGCTTCTGGGCATGGAATGCCCAGCAGGCGCTCGGCTGCCGGGAGCCGACCTGGATAGCCTTCATGTCCGGCTTCGGCGGCATTACCGTCGCGCTGCTGCCCAACGGTATCGATTACTACTACTTCAGCGATGGCAACGTGCTGAGCTGGGCGCGGGCCGCTGCCGAGGCCGACCGCATGCGACCGTTCTGCCGCCGGCGCGGCAGCGGGACCACCCCGTGACCGACGCCGGCACCGGCCGCGACCCGCGGCGCATATTGCTCTACTTCGTACCGCTGACACTGCTGGTGTACCTGGTCGCGCCGGAGGCGCTGCTCGACATTCCGACCACCTACATGCTCAAGAACCAGCTGCACGCGAGCGCCGCCCAGGTGTCGCTGTTCCGGCTGCTGAGCGCGATACCGATCTACGGCGCCGTCATCTTCGGGCTGCTACGTGACCTGTGGAATCCGCTCGGCCTGCGCGACCGGGGTTTCCTGCTGCTGTTCGCGCCGCTGACGGCGCTGATCTACGCCTGGATGGCCATTGGCAAGGTCAGCTACGGCGGCCTGATGCTGGGCATGATCGTGGCGATGCTCGGCTTTCGCTTCGTGATCGCCGCCTACCAGGGCTTGATCGCGCTGGTGGCGCAGGAAGCCCTGATGTCCGGGCGCCTGAGCACGCTGTGGAACGTCGGCTCCTATCTGCCGCTGGCGCTGGCGATATTCGCCGGCGGCTACATTGCCGAGCGCATGACGCCCCGCGAGACCTTCCTGATTGCGGCGGCGCTGACGGCGCTGGTGACCCTGTTCGGGCTGTGGAAACCCGCCGCCGTGTTCAGCCACACCTACGATCAGCCACAGGCGCGCGGGCTGGATCTCAAGGGCGATCTTAAACGCCTGGTCAGGCATCGTGCCGTCTATCCGGCGGTGCTGATCAACTTCCTCTGGTACTTCACGCCCGGCATCGGCACGCCGATGCAGTACTACCTGACCAACCAGCTGCACACCAGCGATGCGCAGTTCGCGAACTACTACGGCATCTATACCCTGTCGTTCATACCGACCATCCTGCTGTATGGCTTCCTGTGCACCCGCATGCGGCCGCGCCGGCTGCTGTGGTGGTCGGCCTGCATCGGCGTGCCGCAGATGCTGCCGCTCGCCTGGGTACACTCCGGCCACATGGCGCTGTTGATGGCGGTGCCGATGGGACTGATGGGCGGACTGGCGAACGGCGCCTTCTATGACCTGGCGGTGCGCTCCTGCCCGGCCGGACTGCAGGGCACCTTCATGATGCTGGTGCTGGCGCTGATTGCACTCGGCTTCCGCGGCAGCGACCTGCTGGGCTCCTGGATCTACGCCAGCAGCCCCACGCACGGATTCCAGTACTGCATCGCCGCGATGATCGGCGTGTACGCGCTGATCCTGCCGATCATCGCCCTGGTGCCGAAATCGCTCACCGCCCGCGCCGATGGCGAGCCCGGCGCACTGTGTTAGCCAGCGTACATACAAGCCTCGCCCGCGCGTCGATGATACCTGCTCCGGGAGGCTGGAGCTGCAGCATCGATTGGCGATAGCCGGACCCGGGAGCCCTCTCTCTCCCTTGCCCTGAAGGTCCTGAGCCTATGGTCGGCCTACCGTGAGTGCTACCGGCGAGCTGACACCATCGCCGCTCGGGGACACCACTCGCCGGCGCATGCTCGAGGCCCAGGCCGCCGGGTTCAGGGGCTGGCTTGCATGGCTGGGCGAGCCGTACATCCTGTTTCCGGCACTCACGGTGTTGATGCTGGCGGTGGTGTGGAGTGCCACCTTCAACCTGCTTCGCGTGGAGCGGCGCGACGCGGCGGCGAGCTCGAGCGCCGCGGCGCTGCAGCTGGCCAACACCTACGAGGCGCAGATGGTGCGCGCGCTGCGCGAGATCGACCAGACGCTCAAAGTGGTCAAGTACGCCTACCAGTTCAAGGGCGCCGGCGGGACACTGTCGGAGCTTGCGGCTGCATCGTTGCTGCCGCCTCAACTGCTGTTCGTCGTCAGCATCGTCAGGCCCGACGGCTCGGTGCTGGCGAGCACTCATCCGGGCGCCGCGTCCACGGTGGCCACGCCGGAGTTCGTCCGTGCGCTGCACGAGGACGCCATCTGGATCGATCGCGCGCGCCGCGACCCGCTATCCGGCCAGTGGACGTTGCAGTTCGGCCGCAGGCTCTCGGCCCGCGACGGCGCGCCGGTGGGCGCCGTGGTGGTCAGCGTGGACGCGAGCTATTTTGTCAGCGGCTATGAGCCGTCGATCCTCGGCGTCGACGGCGTGCTGGGGCTGCTCGGCACCGACGGAGTGTTCCGGGTACGTCGTACCGGCGACCGGCTGAGCGTGGGTGTCGGCAGCGAGTATGCGTATTCGGTTCCGGACTCGCAGCAGGATGATCCGACGGTGTCGCTGTCGGTCAACGCCTGGGACGGTGTCCGGCGCTACACCGTTGCACACCCGCTGTACAATTTTCCACTGGCCGTCGTCGTCGGCCTGTCCGAGCACGAACAGCTGGCAGCGACCCGGCGCGATGCGCGCGTCTACGTTACGCGCGCTGTCATTGGCAGCGTGCTGCTGATGCTGCTCACCGGCGCGCTCGGGAGCATGAGCTGGCAGCTGTCGCGCGCCCGCAAGCGCGAGACCGAAGCCAAGCTGACCTATGCACTGCGGATCGAATACCTCGCCTACCACGACGGCCTCACGGCGCTGCCCAACCGCAGCCTGTTCAACAAGCTGCTGAGCCAGGCCATCAGCCAGGCGCAGCGCTACCAGAGGACACTGGCGGTCGCTTTCATCGATCTGGATCGCTTCAAGCAGCTCAACGACACCCTCGGCCACGAAGCCGGCGATCAACTGCTCAAGGAAGTTGCCAACCGCCTCAAGGCCTGCCTGCGCGACAGCGACACGGTCGCGCGCCTGGGCGGCGACGAGTTCGTGGTGCTCATGACGGAGATCAACGATGGGCGCTACGCGGCGACCGTGGCGCAGAAGATCATCGCCAGCATCGCCAGGCCGTTCGCGCTGCTGGGCCAGGACTTTCGCGTTACCGCGAGCATCGGCATAAGCACCTATCCCAAGGACGGCCTGGACGAGGTGACGCTGACCAAGAATGCGGACATCGCGATGTACCAGGCCAAGGAGGAGGGCAGGAACAGTTACCAGTTCTATTCGGAGAAGCTCAACGCCAACTCGCTCGAGCGCCTGGCGCTCGAGTCCAGCCTGCGCCAGGCGCTCGAATCCGGCCATTTCCAGGTCTACTACCAGGCCAAGCGCGATATCGCCACCGGCCAGATCACCGGCATGGAAGCACTGCTGCGCTGGCTGCATCCGCAGCTGGGGCTGCTGCTGCCGTGCCAGTTCCTGCCGCTGGCCGAGGAGACCGGACTGATCCTGCCGATCGGTCTGTGGGTGCTGCGCACCGCCTGCGCCCAGAATGTGGCGTGGCAGAAAGAGGGGCTTCCCTACCTGTGCATCGCCGTGAACCTGACGGCGCGCCAGTTCGGTGACGAGCATCTGCTGCGCGACGTCGTCGCGGTGCTGCACGCCAGTGGCATGCAGGCGAATCTGCTGGAGCTGGAACTGCACGAGAGAGTGCTGCTGCAGAACATCGAACGCACGCTGAAGATCCTGACGGCGCTCAAGACGCTCGGGGTGCGCATCGCGATCGACGATTTTGGCACCGGCTATTCCTCGCTGGCGACGCTGCAGCGCTTTCCGCTGGATACCATCAAGATCGACCGTTCCTACATCCGGGACATTCCCGGGCCGGACGACAGCAACACCCTGGCGCAGGCGATCATCGAAATGGGCCGGAGCCTGAGCCTGACGGTCGTCGCCCAGGGCGTGGAGACGCGCGAGCAGGCGGAGTTCCTGCGGGCCCATGCCTGCGACGAGCTGCAGGGCTTCTATTTCAATAAACCGATGTCGGCGGCCCAGTTCACCGCGCTGCTGCATCTGAAGGTGGCCGACGCGACGCTGGGCGGAACGCCACTAGGCGCTGTGCCACCCGTCAGCGCACCACCCGCCAGTGTGCCACCCGCCAGTGTGCCACCGCCGTTGATCACCACGGTTGACTGACCATCGGACGCACTTGCCGCAGGTATGAGCATCATGCACCCATTGCTGCGCGCCGCGCTCGCTGGCGTCGCGACTGCCAGCCGGATAGCGATAGCGCTGGCGACGCTGCTGGCGTGCCATGCAGCGCCAGGCGCTGCCGCTGGCACGGATCCGGATCCCCCGATGTTCGTGTTCAATGCGTTCGGATCCCTGGGCGTGGTCCACTCCAGCGATAGCCAGGCGGACTTCACGTCTTCCAATACCAAACCCGACGGCGCCGGTTACGGCCACAGCTGGAGCGCGAATGTTGACAGCCGCTTCGGCGCCCAGCTCACCGCCAATGTGAGCTCGCAGCTGTCCGCGGTGGTGCAGCTCATCAGCGAGCAGGATTACAGCAACAGCTACCGCCCCGAGGTGGAGTGGGCCAACATCAAGTACCAGTTCACGCCGGAGTTCGATATCCGGATCGGCCGTATCGATCTGCCGCTGTTCCTGGTGTCCGATGCGCGCAAGGTCGGTTTCGCCAACCCCTGGGTACGTCCGCCGGTGGAGGTGTATGGCATTACGCCGATCTCCAACAGCGACGGCCTCGACCTGAGCTATCGGCTGCATCTGGGGGATACCACAACGACGCTGGCAGCCTCGTACGCCAGGAGTTATCGCATCGACTTGCCGCTGCATTTCAGCAGCGAATCCCGGGATGTGAGCGCGCTGATCGTCAAGACCGAGTACGGCGCCGCGCTGTTCAACCTGAGCTACCTGACGTCGCATGCTACTTTGTACCCCACCATCGGGTTGTTTTCCGCCTACCGCGAACTCGGGGCGCCGGGGGACGCCATCGTGGATACCTATGGCTTGGTGGACAAACTGTCAACGATCTTCAGTGCCGGTGTCAGCTACGATCCTGGCAAGTGGTTCGCGACGGCGGAGTGGACGCAATTCGACAATCGGTCCTTCATCGGGGACAACCGAGGCTGGTACGTGAGCGGGGGCTACCGGATCGCGAACCTGACGCCATACCTGACGTATTCCGTGTTGACGGTGTCACCGACGTCCAGCGCGGGTGTGGATGCCGCAGCGCTGCCCGCGTACCTGGCCGGCACCGCGGCGGCTCTGAATGCCGGACTCAACCAGATTCTGGGCCAGCGTCCGGCTCAACGGACCGATGCGGCGGGCGTGCGCTGGGATTTTGCGAGGAACCTGGACCTTAAGATTCAGATCGACCACACGCAGCTGGGTCCGGGTTCACCCGGCAAGCTGTTCAATCTGCAACCCGGGTTTCACTTTGGCGGCACGGTGAACATTTTCAGCGCCGCGATCGATTTTGTCTTCTGAGCGATGGCTCTGCAGCTGTCATGAACCGCATCGGGTTACTCCTCATCGGGCTGGTCTGCGGCATCGCCGCCAGCGCGGCGATGGCCGACGTGGTGGCGGTGGTATCCGCCGGCAGCGCGGTGACGACGCTGAGCAGGAACCAGTTGCTGGATATCTTCCTCGGCCGGGCGAACCGTTTTTCCGACGGCACGCCGGCAGTGCCGCTCGATCAGGCGGAAGGATCCGCGGTGCGCGATGAGTTCTACAGCAAGCTCGCCGGCCAGACCGCCGCGCAGATCAAGGCCTACTGGTCGAAGATCATATTCACCGGCAGGGGACAACCGCCCCCGACGGTGCCGAACGACGTGGAGGTGAAGAAGCGTATCCGAGCCAACCCGGCCGCGATCGGCTATATCGATCGGTCCGCGGTGGACGACAGCGTCAGGGTCGTCTTCTGGGGACAGGATTGAGGTAGCATTTGCCGATCCAGGAGGACGTGATGCGCACCATGCTTCTGTGGCCCGCCTTGCTGATGCTCGGCGCCAGCCTTGCGCCGACCGCGCAATCGGCGCAATCGGCGCAATCGGCGCAGTCGGCCAATCCGGCACAGCCGGCGCCGGTGATCGACCCCGCGCCGCTGATCGATAATGACCAGGTCACGGTGTGGGACATCAGGCTTGAGAAAGGCGCCTCGAGCCGCGCGACGCCGCACGACCTGGATTGCGTCGTCATGTTCCTGGAGGGCGGCCGCATCCGCACGTCCGCTGCCGGTGGCAGGATCAGCACCGCGACGCGCGCATTCGGCGACGCGCTGTTCATCCCGCGCGGCACCGATGCCAGCCAGACGCTGCTCTCCGATGGCAGCGCGCACGAGATCATGATTGCGCTCAAGGAGTACCGGGTGCCAGCGATTGCCAACACCACCGGCCTGCCGGCCGCCTTTCCGCGACCGGGCTCGGTGAAGGTGCTGGACAATGATCGCGTCGTCGTCTGGCACTACAGCTGGACGCCCGGCGTGCCGACGCCAATGCACTTCCATGACAAGGATGTCGTCGTCGCCTACCGCTACGACGGCACGCTCAAGTCGGTGGCGCCCGATGGCGCCATTGTCGTCAACCCGTACAAGGCGGGCGACATCCGGTTCAACAAGGCGAACCGCTCGCACTACGAACAGCTGACCACCGGGCGCCAGAGCGCGGTGATGATGGAATTGAAGTAGCACGGCGACGACCCCACACGTGAACGCGCGCACGAACGTGAACCGCAGCGGCGATGTCGTCGCGGCCTGACCGGCACCGGGCTGCGCCGCGCCTGGACCGCGGACGACTGCAGCGACTCATGGCGCGCGAGCTCACGCAGTTCGCTGAACGTCACCCTGCATCGCGAGCGTTGCATCAGCGGGCGCTGGCATCGATGGTCGGTGGCGTGCCGATGCCGTGGATGGCTCGCTGGCCCGGCGGATTTCCGTTGTACGTCCGCAGCGCGGTCGGCTCGACGCTGCTCGACGTCGACGACCAGGCGTATGTTGACCTGTGCCTGGGCGACACCGGCGCGATGGGCGGCCACAGTCCGCCGCCGGTGGTGCAGGCGGTGCAGGCACAGGTGGCGCGCGGCATCACGATGATGTTGCCTACGGAGGATGGCATCTGCGCGTCCGAGGAACTCGCGCGCCGCTTTCGGCTGCCCCACTGGCAGTTCACGCTCTCGGCCACCGATGCCAACCGCTGCGCGCTGCGGGTGGCGCGCCAGATCACCGGGCGCGACCGCATCCTGGTGTTCAGCTACTGCTATCACGGCACGGTGGACGAGGCGCTGGCGGTGCGCGGACCGGACGGGTCGACGCTGGCGCGCGACGGCAATGTCGGTCCAGCGGTCGATCCGGCACACACCACGCGCGCGGTTGAATTCAACGACGTCGGTCAGCTCGAGCGGGCACTGGCCGACGGCCGCATCGCCTGCGTGCTGGCGGAACCGGCGATGACCAACATGGGCATTGTGCTGCCATCGAACGGCTACCACGCGGCGCTCAGGGACCTGACGCGCCGCTACGGTACGCTGCTGATCATCGATGAGACCCATACGTTTTCCGCAGGTCCAGGCGGCTGCACGCAGCTGTGGGACCTGGCGCCGGACATCGTGACCATCGGCAAGTGCATCGGCGGCGGCATCCCGTCCGGTGCGCTGGGAATGAGCGGCGACGTCGTCGCCAGGATCGCCGCGCAACACGATGCCGACTTCGAGGACACCGGTGGCGTCGGCGGCACGCTCGCCGGCAACGCGCTGTCGGCGGCTGCCATCCGGGCGACGCTCGAGCACGTGCTCACGCCCGCGGCGTTCGCGCGCATGATCGGGCTGGCGACCGTACTGCGGCAGGCGATCGAGCGCCTGATCGCCTCACGGCAACTGCCGTGGAGCGTCACGCAGCTGGGCTGCCGCGTCGAGTACTGCTTCCTGCCGCAGCCACCACCCAATGGTACCGCGGCGCACCAGGGCGCCGACCGGCAGCTCGAATCCTATCTGCACCTGTACCTGCTCAACCGCGGCGTGCTGATTACCCCGTTCCACAACATGGTGCTGATATCGCCCGCATCGAACGCCGCTGATGTGGCGCTGCACGATCGCCTGTTGACCGCGGCGGTGGACGAGCTGCTGGACGATGCATGAACTCCGCGTCAGACCGTCCCGGCCGCGTCAGTCGCCGGGGTGATAAGTCCTCTCGGTATGTCCCTGCAATTGCGCCGGGTAGAAGTACACCTCGCGCAGCTCGCCGCTGGCATAGCGCGCCGCCTCGTCATTGAAATGCGCTGAGTTCGGATCGCCACTCTCCCCGCCGGCGGTCACGGCGCGCGCTCGTACCTGCTCGCCGAATTCCACCACCGCCACGAAGCTGTTGCCGTCATCACCGTAGTACCGGCGTGTCCCCGGATAGCGATGCGCGCCAAAGGCGGCGAGCGAGCCCCAGACCGAGGAGGTGAACGGCACCGGCGTACTGGGCTTGGCGTCATCGTAGGTCTGGACGATGTTGGCGGTCAGGCGCTGGAAGCGGTTGATCTCGCCCCAAGGAGTCTTCCAGGAGCCGAAGTCCTGCTGCAGGCGGTCCGCGGCCGCTACCAGCGCCTGCAGCTTCTGTGCAGCGCTCGCGTGATCGACCATGTACTCTCGATTCGATGTGCCGGCGGCGCGCGCCGCCGGTTCGACCTCGCGCCACAGCGCCTCGCCCCAGAACACCGCCAGTGACGTCGCCGTGGAATCAAGCCCCCAGCGCTCGTCCCAGGCGCGCAGCAGCGCGATCGGATCGGCCAGCCGCGCCTTCAGCGGCTCGGAGTCCGGCGTCGCATCGTAGGCGGCCATCAGGCTCGGGATCAGGCGCTGGAACGCGGGCAGCAACGGGTCGTAGGCGGCCGCGATCAGTGACTGCAGCGTAAAGTCGTGGCGGTCGGACAGCAGCGCGGTCGCATGCTCGCCGCGTGGATTCTCGCCCTTGGTGTCCATGTAGCGCGGATAGTCCCGCGCCCTGGGGCTGTCGGGGCCGGCGGCGGAGTAGGGCCAGTTGTTGGTATTCGCGATCCAGCCGCTGGCCGGATTGAGCAGGTGCGGCGCCTCGTCCAGCGCATGCACGCCCTTCCAGTCGGTGGCCGGGTCGGCGCCGTCCACCGGGCGGGTATAGTCGAAGCGATCCTCACGGCGCGGGATGAACTGCGGGTGCAGGTAGGCGATGTTGCCCTTGTCGTCGGCGAAGATGGTGTTGTTCGATGAGTTGGCCTTGAGCTGCGCGACCTTCAGGAACGATGCATAGTCGTGTGCCTTGGTGCGCAGGAACGACTGGCTGAGTGCCTCTGCCGGCTTGTACATCAGCGCGGTGCTGATCCATTTTCCATCCGCCTCGCGCACGATCGGACCATGGTGGGTGCGATAGACGGTGAACGTCCGATGACCCAGTGTGCCATCGGCGCTGCCATTGGTGTTGCGATAGGCGATGCTGATGCTCGACACCTTCAGCGCCCGCTCGAGCTTGCCGTAGCGGTAGAACAGCCGGCCGTCGTGGTTCACGATGGTTTCGGCGAATTCGTCGACGTTATCGGCACCGGTGCTGGTGTGCATCCACCCGGCATGTTCATTGAAGCCCTGGTAGATGAAGAACTGTCCCCAGGTGACTGCGCCATAGGCATTCAGGCCCTGGCCGCTGGTGACCTGCAGTTCGGAGCGGAAGAAGAAAGAGGTGTGCGGGTTGATGAGCAGCAGCGCGTGATGGCCGGTGGTGTTGGCAGGCGCTATCGCGATGCCGTTGGAACCGGTGGAACCGACGTTACCTGCCGCGTCGCCGCTGATCGCCGCGCTGCCCGCGCTGCCCGACGCGCTGTGGCGCTGGCCATAAAAGGCCTCCAACCCGGGCAGGGATACGTCCTCGATGTCGCCGCCGATGCTGCCTTCGCTGAAGCTCAGCGCCATCCACGGCTCGAAATACCGGATCACGCGCGGCGTGACCCCCGGATGCAATGCCAGGTAGTAGTTCAGGCCATCGGCCCAGGACTGCATCAGCTTCTTCAGCACGATCGGCGCGTGGGCATAGCGCGCCTTCAGGTCCACCGGATCGACGAACAGCCTCTGGCGCAGGTCGCTGTAGATGGCGCTCTCGCCCTCAGCCTCCGCCAGGCGGCCGAGCGCGTTCAGATAGTTGGTCTCGATGCGATTGAAATCGTCTTCGGCCTGCGCATAGATCATG
>Ga0116229_10014177_pt1 | contig 11113 bp, 8 predicted proteins | sample S1TSphgellanicum_3_FD_87313 | JGI IMG/M metagenome (GOLD analysis project Ga0116229, IMG submission 87313) | Host-associated microbial communities from peat moss isolated from Minnesota, USA - S1T2_Fc - Sphagnum magellanicum MG | ecosystem: Host-associated > Plants > Peat moss > Unclassified... | reverse complement strand
GCGGCGATCGACGCGGCGATCATGCGCCATCCACGGCGTAAGCCCGAGGCGGTGCTCAGTTACGCAAAGGTCAACGGCGCGCCCTAGGCGATGGCGTCCACTCCACGGTCCGGCCCCGACGTCCCCTCCGCATTCGCGCGGCTCGCGGCCGGCGTGCGCGCCCGCATCGGCATGATGCCGAACGTGCTCTCGCCGCGGTCGCAGGCGCTGCGCCCCCGCATCGCCGGGGCGAAGAAGACGCCCAGCGTCTGTCCGTACTGCGCGGTCGGTTGCAGCACCAACGTCTACTCGCACGGCAACACGATCGTCGACATCGAAGGCAATCCGGACTCGCCGATCAATGCCGGCACGCTCTGCCCGAAGGGCTCGGCGACCTTCCAACTCCACGTGAACCCCAACCGCTGGACGACCTGCAAGTACCGCGCCCCGTACGCGACCGCGTGGCAAGACGTGAGCTACGAGTGGGCCTGCGATCGGATCGCCGAGCGCATCAAGGAGACCCGCGACCGCACCTTCCGCGAGTTCGACGACGACGGGCGACGCGTGGCGCGCACGACCGCGATCGCGTCGCTCGGCGGTGCGACGTTGGACAACGAAGAGAACTACCTGATCACGAAACTCTTTCGTTCGATCGGGACGCCGTTCGTCGAAAACCAAGCGCGAATTTGACACAGCTCAACGGTGCCGGGTCTCGGCACCCTCTACGGACGCGGCGGCGCGACGACGTTCCTGATGGATCTGGTGAACTCCGATCTCATCATCATCCAGGGCTCGAACTTCGCCGAGAACCATCCGGTCGGATTCCGCTTCGTCACCGAAGCGAAGAAGCGTGGCGCGACGGTCGTCCACATCGACCCGCGTTTCACGCGCACGAGCGCGCTGGCCGATCATTACTTGCCGATTCGCTCCGGTACCGACATCGCGTTCACCGGCGGCCTGATCAACTACGTGCTGCAGCACGAAGCGTATTTCAAAGAATACGTCGAGACGTTCACCAACGCGTCGTATCTGGTCGATCCGGCGTTTCGCGACACCGAGGAGCTCGCCGGCCTCTTCTCGGGCTTCCAACCCGACTCGGGCACCTACGACCCGGCGAGCTGGACGTACGAGCGCGACGATGTGGGGCGACCGAAAAAAGATCCGACGTTGCAGCACCCGCGCTGCGTGATCAACGTGATGAAGCGGCACTTCGCCCGCTACACGCCGGAGATGATCGAGAGCGTGTGCGGCACGCCGCCCGATGCGTACCGTCGCCTCTGTGAGCTGGTCGCCACCAACGGCGGCCGTGAGCGGACGATGGTCTACTGCTACGCGATGGGCTGGGCGCAGCACACGGTCGGCGTGCAGAACATCCGCGCCGCCGCGACCCTGACCACGTTGATGGGGAGCACCGGCCGCCCGGGCGGCGGGATCATGGCCCTGCGCGGCCACGCGTCGATCCAAGGCTCGACCGACATCGCGACGCTCTACGACTTGTTGCCGGGCTACATCAAGGCGCCGTCGCTCGAACGCGGCGAGTCCACCTTCGAGCAGTGGAAGGCGAAGCAGACGATGCCGACCGGCTGGTGGGCGAACTGGCCGAAGTACGCCGTCTCGCAGATGAAGGCGTGGTTCGGCGATGCCGCCACCGCCGAGAACGGCTGGTGTTTCGACTACCTGCCGAAGATCACGGGCGATCACTCCCATCAGCCGATGTTCTTCACGATGAAGGACGGCGGTATCGAGGGCATGCTGCTGTGGGGCCAAAACCCCGCGGTCGGCGGGCAGAACGCGGCGCTGCAACGCGCGGCCATGGGTCAGCTGAAGTGGTTGGTGTGCCAGGATCTCTTCGAGACGGAGAGCGCGGCGTTCTGGAAACGTGAAGGCGTGGACCCGACGACGATCGGCACCGAAGTGTTCTTCATGCCGGCGGCGTCGGTCGCGGAGAAAGCCGGCACGTTCACCAACACCCAGCGGCTGGTGCAATTTCACGAGAAGGCGGTCGATCCGCCGGACGACGCGCACAGTGATCTCGCGTTCGCCTACGGCCTCACCAAGCGGCTCAAGGCGCTCTATCGCGATTCGACCAACCCGCTCGATCGCCCGATCCTCGACATCACGCTCGACTACGAGAGCGACGATCCGCACGAGCGTGCGCGCGAGGAGCCCGACGTCGAGAAGATCATGCGCGAGATCAACGGCTACACGATCGCCGACGGCGTGCAACTGAAATCGTTCACCGACCTCAAGGACGACGGCAGCACCGCCGCCGGCGCGTGGGTCTACACCGGCTACTTTCCGGCACCCGGCGAGAACCTCACCCGCCGCCGCACCGGCGACGACTGGGTGTCGCTCGAGTGGGCCTGGGCGTGGCCGGCCAATCGTCGTAACCTCTACAACCGCGCGTCGGCCGACGCCGATGGCAAGCCGTGGAGCGAACGCAAGAAGTACGTGTGGTGGGATGACGAGGCGAAGAAGTGGACGGGCTACGACGTGCCGGACTTCATCGCCACGAAGCCGCCGTCGTTCCGCGCCGCCGACGGCGCGCGCGGGATGGACGCGCACGACGGCACCGCACCGTTCATGCTCCAAGAATACGGCGTCGCCGAGCTGTTCGGCGTGCAGGGCATCGTCGACGGCCCGTTGCCGACGCACTACGAGCCGCGCGAGTCGCCGGTGCGCAACGCGCTCTATCCCGACGTCCAAGTCAACCCGGTGCTCAAGCAGTGGTTGCGGCGCGACAATCCCTATCACGAGGTCGCCGACGAACGCTACCCGTTCGTGCTCACCACCTATCGCGTCACCGAACACCACCTCTCGGGCGCGATGACGCGCTGGTCACCGTGGCTCGCCGAGTTGCAGCCCGAACTCTTCTGCGAGATCTCGCCCGAGCTCGCGGTGGAGCGGAACATCCGCAACCGCGAGTGGGTGACGATCACGACGGCGCGCGGTGAGATCGAAGCGCGTGCACTGGTGACCGGCCGCATGAAGCCGTTCAAGCTCGGGCCCAAACGCTTCGTGCACCAGATCGGCGTGCCGATGCACTTCGGCTATCAAGGCGAGGTGACGGGCGACGCAGCGAACGTCCTGGTGCCGCTCGTCGCCGATCCCAACGTTTCGATCCACGAGGCGAAGGCGTTCACCTGTGACGTGCGTCCCGGCCGGCGCGGCGCAGCCCACGAAGGACCGACGTGGCTACCGGTTCCGCTCGACGAACGGACGCCGCTCGGCCGGCCGGAGCGTTCGGGCGCGGTGGCGCCGCCGCCGCACGAGACCGTCGCGATCGATCGCGAGATCGTGGACGCCGCGACGATCATGAGCGCGTCGCGGCAGGTCCACGACCAAGGCGAACGCCGACCGTGAGCGTCGACGAAACGAACGGCTTCTTCACCGACGTCACCCTGTGCATCGGTTGCAAGGCGTGCGAGGTCGCGTGCAAGCAGTGGAACGAGTTGCCCGCCGACGGCTACGGGCTGACCGGCAACTCGTACGACAACACGACGCATCTCGGCGGCAACACCTGGCGCCACGTGGCGTTCGTCGAGCAGATGGACCGGACGACGCCCGCCGAGTCGCGCTGGATGATGCTCTCCGACGTGTGCAAGCACTGCACGAACGCCGGCTGCATGGAAGCGTGCCCCACCGGCTCGATCGTGCGCAACGAATTCGGCAACGTGTTCGTGCAACCGGAGATCTGTAACGGCTGCGGCTACTGCGTCCCGTCGTGCCCGTTCGGCGTCGTGGCGATCCAGCCGCAGAGCGGCATCGCCGAGAAGTGCACGCTCTGCTACGACCGCCAGAAGGACGGCATCGAGCCGGCGTGCGCCAAGGCGTGTCCGACCGATTCGATCACCTTCGGACCGGTGGTGGAATTGCGGAAGAAAGCCGAAGCACGCGTCGCGACGCTGTTGGCGCGCGGCCAGCACGTGGAAATCTACGGCACGAAGGAGCAGATGGGGGCGGTCGGCGACCTCAACGCGTTCTTTCTGCTGCCGGACCGGCCCGAAGTCTTCAACCTGCCGCCGAACCCGGTGTTGCCCTCGACCTATCAACCCGGCGCGTACGCGAGCCTGGCCGCCGCGATCGGCGTGGTGGCGCTCGCGTCCTACGCCATCTTCCGGCGCCGCGGGTGATCACGCCCGACGACGTCGCCGCCAGTCTCGGCCGCAACGACGGCGGCTTCGGGCGCGAGCAGTCGAGCTATTACGACATCCCGCTCCTGCAGAAGCCGCACTGGGGTTGGGAGATCGAGTGGTACTTCTTCGTCGGCGGCATCGCCAGCGGTAGCGCCATCCTCGCCGCGCTCAGCGACGTGCTCGGCGACCCGGCCGACGCGTCGATCGTGCGCCTCGGACGCTACGCAGCGACGCTCGGAAGCGCGGTCAGCGGCGTGCTCCTGATCAAGGATCTCGGGCGGCCCGAACGTTTTCTGAACATGATGCGGATCGTGAAGTTGAAGTCGCCGATGTCGGTCGGCGTCTACGCGCTGACGGCCTTCTCGACGTTCTCGGGCCTGATGCTCACCCGCCAAGCGAAGGCCGACGGGCTCGTGCCGTTCGATCCGACCGGCTGGGTGCCGCGCCTACCGCTGAACCTCGCCTGGGCCGCGAGCGCGGCGTTGCTGGGATCGTACACCGGCGTGTTGATCGGCGCGACCGCGATCCCGGTGTGGTTCAGCGGTAGCCGGCACATCCCGGCGATCTTCGTGTGCTCGGCGACGTCGACGGCGTGCGCGTTCGCACTCGCGGTGTTGACGCTGGTGCCGGGCACGAAGAGCAGCGCGGTGCGCAAGCTCGAGCGGCTCGAAATCGTCGCGGCGGCACTCGAATTGGCGCTGCTGCGCGACTACCGCAAGCGATCGGGGAAACTGGGTGACGCGCTCTTCGCCGGACGAATCGGGCAAACGCTGCGCCAGACGACGGAGCGCTTCGGCATCATCGCGCCGATCGGGCTGAACCTGCCGGGTGCGCTCGAACGTGGCGAGCACATCGGCCGCGCGGCGCGCGTCCGCACGCTGGTCGCCGCTGGGCTCACCCTGGCCGGCGGGCTCGCGCTGCGCCAATGCCTGCTGCGGGCGGGGAAAGTCTCCGCCGCCGACCCGCGCGCGTACATCAACCACCAGGAACTCGGGCGCACATCCGGCTCGTAACGTCCGCGCTCCTTGCCCTCGCCGTGCTCGGTGCCGGATGCGCGAAGGTGACGTCGACCGGCGAACGCGCCACGCAACCGCACGTGCTGCGTTGGGCCGATTCGCTCGACGTCTCCTCACTCAACCCGCTGATCGCGACGACCGGCAACGCGACGCCGCTCGCCGAGCTGACGATGGCGGAGTTCACCCGCTTCGATGCGCGTGGCAACGCGATCCCGGACCTCGTCACGGTCATCCCGAGCAAGGCGAACGGCGGCGTCAGCGCCGACGGACGGACGATCACCTGGCACCTGCGCCGCGGCGTGCGCTGGAGTGACGGCGCGCCGTTCGACGCGAGCGACGTCACCTACACGTTTCGGGTGGCGAACGACCCGCGCAACAACATCGCGGTGCGCGACCCCTGGGCGCGGCTGCGCGCGATCGACGCACCCGATCGCTACACGGTGGTGATGCGGTTCAAACAGCCCTATGCGCTCTTCATCCAGGACTATTTCTCGACCCAGAGCTCGAACTGCGTGCTGCCGCGCCACCTCCTCGGCCCCGGGACGCTGATCAACGACGCGCCGTACAACGCGCTCCCGGTCGGGATCGGCCCGTTTCGCTTCACCGCCTATCACCGTGGCGACCGCGTCGAGATGGAAGCGAACCCCTTCTACTGGCGCGGCAAACCCAAACTGCACGGTGTCGTCTACAAGATCGTCACCGACGTGAACACGCTGCTCACGCAACTCGAGACCGGCGAGCTCGACCTGGGCGACACGCTCGAGGGGCCGGTGGCGCGGCGGGCCAAGGCGCTGCCCGGGAAGCGCACCGACACGCGCTTGAGCCCCTTCATGGCTGGCATCTTCTTCAACCTCGCCCATCACGTCGTGGCCGACGGCGCGGTACGTCGCGCGTTGAGTTGGGCGACCGACCGTCAAGCGGTCCTGGACCGGGTCAGCCTCGGCTTCGGCGTGCTCACCGAATCCGTCGTGCCGCAGACGACGGTCGACGCGCTCGACCTGCCCGTTCCGCGCTACGACCCGGCGCGCGCCGCGCGCTTGTTGGATGCCGACGGCTGGCGACGCGGTGCCGACGGCCTGCGCCGCAAGAACGGTGTTCTGCTCGCGGTCGACTTCGCCGTGCCGGCCGGCTATGCACCGAGCGCGACGCTGGCCGCGTTGATGCACGACGATTGGGAAGCGATCGGCGTCGCGGTGACGATCCGTACCTGGTCCGACGCGCAATTCTTCGCGCCGTATAGCGAGTCGGGCATTCTGCAGAGCGGCCGCTTCGATAGCGCCAACTACTCTCAGGGTCTCGGCCCGATCTACGCCAACATCAACGGCGTGTTCGATTGCGCGAGCTTTCCGCCCGGCGGCCAGAACGTGACGCGTTACTGTGACCGCACCGTCGACGCGCTCAACGATCGGTACCTGCAGGCGTTCGATCCACGCGAACGCGTGGCGCTCGCGGCCGCGTTCCAGCGCCGGATCGACGCCGATCTGCCCGCGATCATCCTCTACGAACGAACGTTCCTCGCCGTCTACGACGCGCGCCTCACGGGCTACCATCCGAACCGCTTCAGCTACTGGGGCGATCCGCTGCAACTGGATATCTAACCGACTCGACGAAACGGAGCCCCATGACGCGACGACTTGCCGGACTTTTCGCCTTCCTGCTGGTGTTTTCGCTCGGGACGGTGCCGACGTTCGCCTACACACCGCACGAGCTCAGCTATACCGAAGGCCTCGACATCTCGTCGCTCAACACGTTCTTCGCGACCTCGGGGAACGCCGCGGCGCTCGGCGAGTTGACGGACGCCGAATTCACGCGGTTCGGCACCACGGGTGAGGCGATTCCGGAACTCGTCACCGAGATCCCGACCAAAGAGAATCACGGCGTGAGTGCCGACGGCCGCACCGTCACCTGGCACCTGCGGCACAACGTGAAGTGGAGCGACGGCCAGCCGTTCGATGCGAGCGACGTCGTGTACACCGTGCGGGTCGCAAAGGACGCGTCCAACAACCTCGCGGTCCGCGATCCGTGGGATCGCCTGCTGGATGCCGACGCTCCGAATCCGTACACGGTCGTATTCCACTTCAAGACGCCCTACGCGCTCTTCGTTACCGATTATTTCTCGACGATCAGTTCGTCGGCGATCTTACCGAAGCACATTCTCGGCCCGGGTACCGCGATCAACGACGCTCCCTACAACGCGCTGCCGGTCGGGATCGGACCCTTCCGCTATACCGCCTACCACCGCGGCGACGACGTCGAAATGGAAGCGAACCCGTATTACTGGCGCGGCAAACCGAAACTGCACAAGGTGATCTACAAGATCATTCCCGACGATAACACGATCTTCACGGAGTTGCAGACGGGTGAACTCGATCTGTGGGATCTGGTGAACGGCGTGCTCGCGCAACGCGTGAAGACCTTGCCCGGCAAGACGTTCTCGACCCGGTTGAGCAACTACGTCTCGGCCGTCTTCATGAACACGCAGCATCCGGTCGTCTCCGATCCGGTCGTCCGGCGCGCGCTCTCGTATGCGACGAACCGCGCGGTCGTCCTCGATAAAGTCGTGCTCCACAACGGTGTGCTGCTCTCGTCGGTCATCCCGAAGACCGCGGTTGATTCGATCGACCTACCGGTCCCGCCGTTCGACCTCGGGCGTGCCGCGAAGCTGCTCGAGGGTGCCGGCTGGAAGCGCGGCAGCGATGGCATGCGCAGTAAGAACGGCGTGCCGCTGATCTTCGATTTGGCGATTCCGTCCGGCTACGCGCCGAGCGCGACGCTGGCGGCCATCTTGCACGACGATTGGGGCAAGATCGGCGTGAACGTGCAGATCCACACCTACGCAACGGCGCAATACTTCGCCATCTACGCTGCCGGCGGTATCATCCAAAGCGGCAAGTTCGACGGCGCGCTCTTCTCTCAGGGGCTCGGCCCGGTCTACGCGAACGTCAACGGTCAGTACGATTGCGCGGGCTTTCCACCCAACGGTCAGAACGCGACGCGCTACTGCAATCACAAGCTCGATGCACTCGACGATCACTACATCGAGAGTTTCGATCCGGCCGTTCGCAAGTCGACGGCCGCGGCCATGCAGCGAATCATCGACGCCGACACGCCGGCGATCGTGCTCTACGAGCGGACGTTCCTCGCGTCGTACGACTCACGGCTGCACGGCTACCATCCGAACAGCTACAGCTATTGGGGCGATCCGCTCGACCTCGACATCTGACGATGCGACGCGCGCTGTGGGCGGCCGCACTTGCGGGAACGCTGCTGGCGGCCGTGCCGGCGACCGCGCACACGCCGCACGAACTGCGCTGGGCCGACAACCAGGACATCTCCTCGCTCAACCTCTTCCTCGCCACGTCGGGCAACATCGTGCCGCTCTCCGAGTTGACGATGGCGGAGTTCACGCGCTTCGATGCGGCGGGTGCGCCGATCCCGGAATTGGTCACCGAGATTCCGACCAAGGCGAATGGCGGCGTGAGCGCCGACGGCCGAACCGTTACCTGGCACCTGCGGCCCGGCGTGCGCTGGAGCGATGGCGTGCCGTTCGACGCGCACGACGTCACCTACACCTACCGCGTAGCGATGGATTCGGCCAACCGCATCGCGGCGCGCGAGGTGTGGGAGCGGCTCGCCGCGGTCGATGCGCCCGGTCCGTACACCGTCGTCTTTCACTTCAAACACCCCTACGCGCTCTTCGTGTCCGATTATTTCTCCACGCTCAGCCCGACGTGCGTGCTTCCGGAGCATGCCCTCGGACCCGGGACGACGATCAACGAAGCGCCGTACAACGCGCGGCCGATCGGGATCGGACCGTTTCGCTATACCGCCTATCATCGCGGCGACGACGTGGAGTTGGAAGCGAACCCGTGGTACTGGCGCGGTCGGCCGAAGCTGCAGAAGGTCACCTATAAGATCATCACCGACGAGAACACGCTCTTCACCCAGTTGGAGACCGGCGAACTCGATCTGTGGGACGTGATCAACGGTGCGCTCGCCCAGCGCGTGAAGACGCTGCCGGGTCATGCCTGGAACGCTCGACCCTCCCAATTCGAAGAATTCGTCCTCTTCAACGTGCAGCGGCCGGTGGTGAGCGATCCGGTCGTGCGACGGGCGTTGCAGCTCGCGGTGAACCGGCCCCTGATCCTGCAGAAGGTGGCGCTCGGCAACGGCGTGCTCTGGCAATCGCTCGTGCCGAAGATCGCCGAGGGCGCGCTCGACCTGCGGCTCGTGCCCTTCGATCCGACGCGAGCCGCAGCACTCCTCGATGCGGCCGGCTGGCGGCGCGGGAACGACGGAATGCGCAGCCGGTCCGGGGTGCCGCTGGCGATCGATCTGGCGATTCCGTCGGGCCAGCCGACGCGTGCGACGACCGCCGCGGTGCTGCGCGACGACTGGACCGCGCTCGGCGTCGCGGTGACGATCCACCCCTGGTCGCCGGCGCAGTACTTCGCGCCGGCCGCGTCCGAGGGCGTCTTGCAGAGCGGAACGTTCGATGCGGCCGTGTTCTCCAACGGTCCGGGCCCCGTCTACGCGAACATCAACGGGCTCTACGATTGCGCGAGCTTTCCACCCAACGGCTTCAACTACGCGCGTTTGTGCGATCGCGCCGTCGATGCGCTCAACGACCGCTACCTCAACCGGTTCGATGCGCGCGAACGCGTGCCGATCGCGATGGAGATGCAGCGCCGGCTCGATGCGGACATACCGCTGATCGTGCTCTACGAGCGAACCTTTCTCGCCGCGCACGACGCGCGCCTCACGGGCTATCACCCCAGCGCCTTCAGCTACTGGGGTGATCCGCTGCAGCTCGATCTGTAGGCGCCCCGGTGGCCTACGCCGGGACGGGCGTTCCGGTCGCGGACTCGGCCGGCAGCGCCGGCTTCTTCGCGATGAACGGCAAGACCATCGCGACCAGCAGCATGATCGCCATCGGGAGCAGGGCGCCCGAGTACGATCCGGTGGCGTCCTTCACTTTGCCCGCGATGAACGGACCGACGAGTCCGCCGGTTCCCCACGCGGTGAGGATGAAGCCGTAGTTCTGGCCGAGGTACTTCGTGCCGAAGAAGTCGGCGTTGAACGACGGCATCACGCCGAAGCCGCCGCCGTAGCAGAGCAGGATGAACGCGAACGCGATCGAGACCAGCAACACGTCGTGCAGGTTCGGCAACAGGAAGAACACGACGACCTGCACCGCGTAGATGAGCGCGTAGGCGATGTTGCGGCCGAGCCGGTCCGAGATCGCACCCCAGAAGAAGCGGCCGATGCCGTTGAAGATCGCGACGAAGGCGTATGCGCCGATTGCGGCGCCGGTCAGCGCTTTCACCGCGGTCGCTTCGGTGACGCCGTACGAGACGAGTTCGCGGATGATCGGCACGGCGTTCGAGACGATCAGGATGCCGGCGACCACGTTGAGGAACAGCATGAGCCAGAGCACGTAGAACTACGGCGAGCGCAGCACCTGAGCGGGCGTGAACGAGCCCTCGTGCGAGGCCGCCTTCGCGGTCGCGCCGCCGACGGTGTAGCCGGCCGGCGGGTTCGTGAGGAGCAGCGCGCACAGTCCGCCGACGACCGCGTAGACGATGCCGCTGATCAGAAAGATCGCCATCAGCGTCGAGACGTCCGCCGGCGTCATCGCGACCGCGGTCGGATCGAACGGCGTGCCGGCCTTGGTCGCGGCGGCCTTCGCGTCGGCGTACGCGCCCGCGTGGTTCGAGGCGAGCACGAAGCCCGGAATCGCTTTGAGGACGAACCCGTAGACGAAGGCGCCGAAGCCGAAGCCCATCACGACCATACCGCTGGCCAGCCCGCGCTTGTCCGGAAACCACTTGGTGACCGTCGAGACCGGCGTGATGTAGGCCATGCCGTTGCCGAAGCCGCCGATCACGCCGTAGGTCAGGTACCACCACCACGGCTCGTGCGGACCGATCGCGGCGAGCACGTTGCCGAGGCCCCAGAGCACCACGCCGGTGAGCGTGACGG
>Ga0116229_10014175_pt1 | contig 11115 bp, 10 predicted proteins | sample S1TSphgellanicum_3_FD_87313 | JGI IMG/M metagenome (GOLD analysis project Ga0116229, IMG submission 87313) | Host-associated microbial communities from peat moss isolated from Minnesota, USA - S1T2_Fc - Sphagnum magellanicum MG | ecosystem: Host-associated > Plants > Peat moss > Unclassified... | reverse complement strand
CGGCGGCATCGTCGGCACCAATGCCGGCGACTTGATCGCCGAACTCGGGCTCGCCATCGAGATGGGGGCGGACGCCGCCGACGTGGGGCTCACCATTCACGCGCATCCAACGCTCTCGGAAACGGTCGGCATGTCCGCCGAGGCCTTCGAGGGGACGCTCACGGATTTGTACCTGCCGAAGCGCTGATGAGTGCAAAGAGCGCATTTCGGGCCGGTGTGCGGAGCGCAAATCGGACCGGTGCGCGGAGCGCATTTCGGGTTGAAGAGGTGGCTTTCGCAGCTTGACGTTGGTTGGGGCGGCGCGGACCATACAGATATTGGAATACTGCTCCCGCTCACGGTGTCTCTGACGGAACAGGGGCTTCGCTGAACACTGGCGACCGGGCGATGAGCCTTGTGTACGGATCGCGAGCGGATGCCGCTCCCCGACTCAGTAGCCACCGACGCAGTTCTTGACGTAAGCCGTGCGTTCCGCGCCGAGCAGTTTCTTCGCCTTGGCCTCCTTGAGGCAAGCGGTTCGCTTGGCGTGGCGCGCGGCCGCATCGGCCCCAGCGGCCGGGGAATCGGCGGGAGGCGGAACCGAGGGCGCCGGGGCAGCCACGGGCCCGGTTGCGGGCGCAGCGGGGGTCGGCGGCGCTGCCTGTGCCGCGACGCCTCGAACGGCGGGCGCGAGACCGATCATGAGTGCGATCGCGGCTGCGGGCGCAAGGAAAATACTGCGCGCGATCGCGGCGGCGGAATGGCGCATGGCGTCTCCTGAAGATTTCCTGAGCATAGCGCCTGCTCGGCGGCGTCCCGCAGAAAGGCGCATGAAGCTTGCTTAACGTTCCGGCGCCGGGATCACCCGCGTACGTGGGACCTGAAGGTGAAGTTCCTGTGGCCAAGAAAATTAAGAATTGCATTGCCGAATGCGATTGCGGCGCCGGCCGCGTACGGCGCCGCGTGGTCGAAACCGGTGAAGCGCCGTATCAGATAAACCAATACCGGCAGGAGGACAAAACCGAGTGCGATGCCGCTGCTCGCAACGATCATGCAGCGGAGCCATTCGCCGATGAAGTTCCCTCTCGTCTTGAACACGAACAGTTTATAACCGAAGAATGAGACCGTGATATTCACGACGCCGGCAATGAAGCCGGCCAGGATGTATCCGTACTCCGTGAAGACGCGGCCAAGCAGGACGGTGAGCAGCGCGAAACATGCATACCCGAAGACTGTATTCCACAACCCTATGGCAATGAACCGCCGCAATTGCCCGGCGGGCATCTGTGCAAGCAACCACTGCAGGCTCGGGCGCATTGGAGGACCAGCGGGTGCCACATCATCCTTCCGTGGGCAGATATCTGCCCACGTCAGCGAGGACGTCGGCGTCCAACGGCGGCGACATGCGGTGCAGGGGCTCTGAAACCATGCCGCCCTGCGCCGTCACACGGCTGGTGATCTTCGGAAAGTAAGTTTGCTCCGGGTCGATTCGCACGAGGAACGCGACCACGCCGGGGGCCTCGAATGCTTCCCGGAAGGCGGGATCGTTGCTGAACCCGGCGCTCACGTCGACGCAAGAAACACCGTACGCCGCAAATATGTGGCGCCAGGACGGCATGCCGAGCCCGGTCTTCGTATCGCAGCCGAGATACGAACCCTTGAAGTAGCTCTTCTGAGTCATGCGGATGGAAGCGTAGCCACCATCGTCGAAGATGAAGATCTTGAGGTTCAGTCGGTTGACCACCGCGGTGCCGATCTCTTGGAGATTCTGCGCAAAGCCGCCATCACCTTCGAACAGCAGCGTGCGCCGACCCGGATGTGCGAGCCCCGCGCCAATGGCCCCGCTCAGGCCGTAGCCCATCGATGCAAGCCCTTTGTCGGTGATCATCAGTTGGTTTTCGCGAAGCCGGAAAGCCTGCATCGCCACCGTGAATGCGCTACCGCTGCTGCAAGGAATGACGATGTCGTCATCACGGCACCGTTCCGACAACTCCGACATCAATACGTACGGCGAGAGAAATCCGTCAGCCGTTCGATTCACCGGTTCGACCAGCGGCAGGACGGTGCGAACGTGGCGGCAAAATTGCATCCAGATATCATGTTCGGCAAGATCCTCGGCGCCAAGGCGGCGCAGCGCATCGTCCGCGTCGCCGAGCAGCGCCAGGTCGACTCTGGGATGACCCTTCGAGAGTTCTGCGGGATCGATGTCGACGTGGATGATCCGCGCGCGCGGGGCGAACTCGGGCCAGTTGAAGCCGGTCTGCTGCAGGCCGAGCCGCGTTCCGAGCGCGAGCAAGACATCACACTGCTGGACAATCAAGTTGGACGAACGTTGACCCCAGGTATTTGGCCGTCCAAAAAAGCACGGATGGTCCTCCGGGATGCGATCCGCGCCATTCCAGGTCGTCAAGATCGGTATGCCGATTTTTGCAAGGGTTGGGCGCAATGCAAGGGCATTCGATCGGGACACTCCTCCGCCAACTAGAATGACCGGGCGTTGCGCCCGACGCAGATCGTCCACCACCAACCGGATTTGCTGCGCGGAGAGTGTGGGCAGCGGTGCGGACCGATGGCGCATGTCATCGGACGCAGTTCGCTCCACCGGCGTCGCCTGAACGTCGAGCGGCAACTCCACCAGCACTGGTCCGCGCCGCCCCGTGCGCGTCAACGCGATCAGGGCCTCCCATTGGCCGCGGGGTCCAGGAGCTTCCATGCGTATGGCGCTCACCGTCACCGGTGCGGCCAGCGCAACCCCGTCAATCTCCTGGATCCCACGCTGCCGCAGCTTTCCCCTCGACAGATCAGCCGTCTTCACCTGGCCGGCAATCACGAGTAATTCGCGGCTTTCGAGGTAGGCACCCGCCAAAGCTGTGAGGATGTTGGTCACGCCGGGACCGGCGGTCACCAGAGCGAACGCCTTGTCCACGCGAGACGCCTCGTTGAAGTATTCGGCCGCAATACCCGCGCATACCTCGTGAACGGTGGGTCGCATGTGAAAGCGAGTCCTGAAGCTGTCGAGCGCGTGCATGATATTCCCACCGGCGACGAAGAAGCAGGTGGTGTAGCCGAGTTCCACGAGCCAGTCGCCGACCTGGTCGGAATATTTCATGACGTCAACGAGTCCAGTGCCGTGCGCAACGCCGTGATGACCAGTTTTCTGGTGCGGTCCGTCTTTGGCAGCCGGGTGACGCCGACGCGGCCGTCCGCGTCAAACGTCACGAATCGGTACGAGTCCGCGTCATGTTTCTTGTCGGCGCCGATGTGTTCGAACGCTTCCGACACGGCAACAGCGTCGAGATCCATGCGCAAATCGGCAAGGCCGGACAGCAGCCCGAGAACGTGGCCTTGCAACAACGGCGCTGCACCGCGCGGGGCGAAACCGAGCAGTTCGCGACTGAGAACCAAGGCGCACACCATGCCGATTCCTACCGCCACGCCATGGCTGATCCGGTACCGCGACGCACCTTCCAGGGCGTGACCGAAAGTATGACCGAGGTTCAGCAACAGCCGTTCGGCGCGATCGAACTCGTCGATTTCGATGAACCATTTCTTCGCAGCCAGGCTCGAGTCGATGATCTTCTCGAACGCGGACGGCTCGAGCCCGGCATGCGGCGCGAGCGCGAGATATTCCTCGAAGCAATCCGCTCCGCGGCAGTAGCAGATTTTGGCAGCCTCGCACAAACCGGCAATCCGCTGCTCGACCGTCAACGTTGCCGTGAAGCCCGCGTCAATCAATACGGCCGAGGGCGGGTGAAATGTACCGACGATGTTCTTGTATCGACCGACATTGATCGAGGATTTCCCGCCGATGCAGCTGTCCACCATGCTGAGAAGGGTCGTCGGCACGTAGGTCCAGGCGATTCCGCGCATGTAAATCGAGGCGGCGAAAGCGGCGGTGTCCTGGATCACGCCGCCGCCGATCGCCCAGAGATGGGAGTCCCGGGTCGCCCCCGCTGCGCGCAAGTCCACGATGAGAGCACTGAGCGAATCGAAGCTCTTCGTGACCTCATCCGCCCGCAGCGAAATGGCCGTGATCCCGCTCGCGCAGAGCGCGCTGGCGAAATACTCGTCGGAAATCACCACGCCTTTGCGCAGGTCAGCGGCGCGCAGCGCAAGCACGTGCCTTTCGGACGTCACGGTGTACTGTCTTCCGGCGGACAGTATGTCATATGCGACGGGCATGGGAGTAGCCTAGATCCACGGTGACCGATTGGCCGGTGATACCCGTATTTCGCGAAGAGCACAGGAACTCGATTGCCCCGACGACTGCATCCAACGACGTGAGACGGCCAAAACCGGTTGCATCGGCGAGCGCCGCGATTTGCGGGGCGCTCAACTGCGTCGACGTCATGACCGTGTCCAGCGCCGCAGGCAGGACGGCGTTGATCAAAATCCCCTCCTCCGCGAGATCAACAGATGCCGATTGGACCAAGCCGCCAAGCGCGGCTTTCGTCATGATGTATGACAGTTTGTCGGGTCGGGCAATGCGCTGCCAAATCGAGCTTACAACCACGAGCCGCGCGGAACGCGCGAGGAAACTGCGATCGAGTAACCATTTCAGCGTCTCCAATACAAACAGGCAATTGGCCCGATACAGCTCGAGGTGCGCAACGCTGTCAACGTTGCGCACCGAATCGGAAAAATTCGCGCCCTGCGCCCAGCAAACCGCCGCATAGGGCTTACCAACGGCAAGCTGCTCCAGGGCCGCGGCGCCCAGCGCGGGATCGCAGAGGACCCACGTCGCAGGATCGGACGTCGCCACTTCTGCACGCCTCGTGGTCGCCGTGACGGTCCAACCGAGCTCGACAAAGCGTCCCCTGACGGCGCTGCCGATCGCACCACGGCCGCCGAAAACCAAAATGGAGGGTCGCAATTTCACGCGCTCAGCGGTTCAAGACATGCCATCGGTCTTCCAACATGCGGATCCGCTTGTCGTCCTCGCTACCGATCACATTGTAGTATTCACGCTTGTTGATGAGCCAAAGGAGTTCGAAGCGCACGGCCTCCAGGAGCCCTTCCTGCACACCCGGGCGATCCAACGCATCGGAGGTGAAGATGATTTTCCGCGTCTCGAAGCGGGTCAAGTGGATCTCGGCCATGCGGCGCAATGCGGGTATCGCGTCATTCGACACGCCGCCACCGACGACGAGGTCGAGTCCGTTCTCCTTGGCGACCTTGCAGGTACGCAGCACGTACTCAGTCACCGTGTCGTCGTTGACCGCGTCGCGCCCGAGATCGCGGGACATTGCGAAATCCACGCGGCCGAAGACGATGCCTGCCCGGCTCTGGGGACGTTTGGCGAGTTGCGCCATTTCGCCGAGATGGTTGAAAGCCGTGATGGTCTCGACGTTGAACAAGAATTGCGTGTCCTCCTGCTCCTCGGGCGAATAGACCTTGTTTTTCGCATCGATGAATTTGCTGAGTGCATAAGGAGTCTCCACCATCGGTGCGATGATGTACTCAACACCGAACTGCTTGCTTTCGATGAGGTCACGGACGGCCTCGCAACCGCCAATTTTCAGCCCAATTCTCAAATCGGCCTTGCGGGCGAGTTCGATGAGTCTCAGCAATTCATCGATGCGAGTGCCCTCGGCCTCGAACTCCGCCTTGACGCCGACGTATCCCCGTTCCGACGCGCCCTTCTTCAGTATCCCAAGCATTTGACGTTCACGGGCATTCATCGTTGTGTGTCCTTTTGCTTGGATGTGAGGATGCATCTTGCTTGCGCGGACCTTCGAACGTGCTCGGACCCTCGAACGTGCTCGGACCCTCGAACGTGCTCGGGCCATCGGACTTGCGCTGGCCGTCGAACCTGCTCGGACTGTCGAAATTGATCCGCTCACGCTCGACCACCAAGGGCCGCCTCAACACCTGGGTGTGGATCGCAGCGATGTATTCGCCGATCAACCCTGTGAAGAAGATTTGCACCGATCCGAAGAAGAACATGCCAATCAACAATGGTGCGGTGCCGAGTTGAAACCGGTTCCACAGCACCAGTTTCAACACGAGATAGGTGAGGGAAATCAGAAAGCTGATCACGGACAGGGCAAAACCCGCCATGGTCGCGAGGCGGATCGGCACCTTGGAGTGGCTCGTGATCCCGAGCATGGCCATATCGTAAAGCGTGTAGAAATTATTCTTGGTGGCCCCATGCGCTCGAGTCGGTTGCCGGTAGGGGATGCGGGCGACATCGAATCCGATTTCCGCGATCAGACCCCGGAAATAGGGGTAGGGGTCATCCAAAGTCCTCAGAATATCCACGACTCTGCGGTCGTAGAGCCCAAAGCCCGTAAAGTGTTCGAGCAGCTGCACGTCCGCCAACCTGCGCGCCAGGCGATAATAGGCAGTACGCACGAGCCACATCAAGCGGGATTCCCGGCTGCCTTCCTTGATGCCCGCAACCACCTGGGAACCCGCCTCCCAAGCCCTCACCATCTCGGGAATGAGTTCCGGCGGGTCCTGCAGATCCGATGCCAAACACACCACGGCGTCTCCGGCACACTGGAGGATTCCATAATACGGGGAGCGGATGTGCCCGAAATTTCGGGAGTTCACGATCAAGCGCACCGCGGAGTCGCGGGAGATGATCTGTTTGATGCGGGCCACGGTGCCGTCGTTCGACGCATTGTCGATGAAAATATGCTCGAAGCGATAACCAGGCAGCTGTTCCCGGACACTCAGGAGTCGCGAGTAGAGTTGATCAACATTGTCGGACTCGTTGAAACAGGGCGTCACGATCGAGATGAGTTTCACGCGCCGCCCCGGCGACTCGAGTGCCCGCCGCGGCGGCGATGCCAGTCCGCGGTCCGCGCGATGGCCCGTTCGAGATCCGTCCAAGCCTCGAGTCCGAGCGACCGTGCCTTGGCAATGGCGGGAACGTACCAGCGGCGCTCCTCCGGAGAATCGGCGGCGCCCGCAAGGATCGTGGCGGAGGGATTCACGATGTCACGAACCCGCATGGCCAGATCGATGATACGCACGGCCCGGTCTGACCCCACGTTGACGGTCTCGACGCCTTTGGCTTCGAGCAGCAGCAGAATCAGCCAAACCGCCAGATCTGCGCCGTAGAGGTAGCTGCGAATCGACGCACCGCTCGTGGCAAGCCGCAACGCGCCGCCATTGAGCGCGTCGCGGATCAGGTTGCCGATCGCAAAATGCCCATCGAGGCGCAGCCCCGGCCCCACGAATGCGAAGCATCGCGTTGCGATCACATTGAAGCCGTGTTCCTCGGCATAGATGGCGGCCAGAAGCTCGCTCGCCCGCTTGGCCTCGCCGTAGGCACTGGCGGGCTTGAGTGGGTTGCAGGCGATCTGCGCGGATTCGGGCAGTCCCGCCGGGAGCTGCGGGGGAATCGCGCCGTACTGAGCGCCCGAACCGCACAACAGCACGTTACGTACCCCGTGAGCCGCCGCAAATTCCATGGCGCAGCGGGTGCCCGCCACAATTTGATCGAACAGTTTCAGCGAGTCCCGCTGATGTTCCAGTCCGGTATCCGTTGCGGCGTGCAGCAGATGATCGTGAATCCCTTCACCAGGCCACGGATCAAGCACGTTGCCGGTGTGCCAATCGAGCCAACTGAGCTTTTGAACCCAGGGCTGTTGCTGGATGAACCGGTCGGGCGACCTGCTCAATGCGGTGACCTGGAATCGCGCGCCCTGGCGATGCAGATAGGCCAGGAACGACAGGATGTTCATCCCAAAAAAGCCGGTGGCTCCGGACAGACAGAGCCGGCTGCCGTCGATCTTCGAACACCGCTCAATCGGCCCCGGCCCGATTCGCGTGAAATCGTCGGCAAGGTACGCATCCATCCCGACCGAGCCGTTCATAGATCGTGCCCGCCCGGCTCCACAGATCACCCGACCCGCTGGTTCGCGCCGAGCGCACGGCTCATGTCGTGCGCCCCAGGAATTCGATGATCCGGTCGGCGGCGAAATCCAGCATGGTCTCGGTCAGACCCGGATAAACGCCGATCCAAAATGTGCGCTCCATCACCACATCGGTGTTCTGCAGCGTCCCGCTCACGCGATGTGGCCGGCCACGGAAGTAAGGCTGGCGGGTGAGGTTGCCCGCGAACAGAAGCCGCGTACCGATCTTGTGCCGGTCGAGAAACGCCGTGAGCTGCTCGCGGGTCTTGGTTGCCCGCGGTCGCAGTGTCATCGGGAAGCCGAACCACGACGGGTCGCCTCCCGGAGTGGCCTCCGGCAGGATGAGCCGATCCGCGAGCGGTGCGAGCCGGGCCTGCAGATGCCGGAAATTGCGCTTTCGCGACTCGATGAATCCGTCCAACCGATCAAGTTGCGCGAGTCCGAGCGCCGCCTGCATGTCGGTGATTTTGAAATTGTAGCCGAGGTGGGAATACGTGTACTTGTGGTCGTAACCGGCCGGCAGGTCGCCGAACTGCCATTTGAAGCGCTTTCCGCAGGTGTTGTCCCTTCCCGGCGCACAGTAGCAATCTCGGCCCCAATCGCGGATGGACTCGATCGCACGCCGCAATACATCATCGTCCGTGAACACGGCACCGCCTTCGCCCATTGTGATGTGATGTGCCGGGTAAAAACTCAAGGTGCCGACGTGGCCGAAGGTGCCAACCTTTCGGTCGTGATACGTGGCGCCCAAGGCATCGCAACAATCCTCCACGACCCAGAGGTCGTGGCGGCGTGCCACATCCATAACCGCATCCAGGTCGAACGGATTTCCGAGCGTGTGGGCCAGCATGATTGCCCGCGTTTTCGGCGAGACTGCGGCTTCGATCCGGTCAGGATCGATGTTGTACGTCGGCACCGCGACGTCGACGAACACCGGGATGAGGCCGTTCTGCAGCGACGGATTGACGGTCGTGGGAAAGCCTGCTGCGACCGTGATGACCTCGTCACCCGGCTTGAGAGCGCGGTCACCGAGCAGGTGCGACGTGAGGGCGGTGATCGCCAGCAGATTCGCGGAGGACCCCGAATTGGTGGTACGGACGTGTCGCCGGCCGAGATACTGGCCGAGCTTGCGTTCGAAGGCGTCGTTGAAGCGCCCCGTGGTGAACCACCCGTCCAACGACGATTCGACCAGCAGTTCGAGTTCCCGCGCGCCGATGACCTTGCCGGACGGCGGTACGGCCGTGCGACCCGGCACGAACGCCGTCGGCGCGAGGGCAACCTGCGCATAACTTCGCGCCTCGTGGGTGCACAATGCGCGGTGCAGGCGCGCGAGTGCCGCTGCCTTGAGCGCACCGGTCGCCTCGGGTGCCTCGACATATTGCCAGCCCAGACGGTCCAGACGGACCCAGCCGTTCATTCCGCCGGCCGTGAAGTCCGCCGGCTCGAGCTCAAGACCGAAGTCGTGACCCGTCTTCTCGCCCGTCACGAGCGGCGCAAAGCGCAAGTAGCCGTCGGCATCGGGCGCGCTCAGGGCGATGAATGGCTGGGTTCCCCGGCCGCCGTGGGCGACGAAGAGACTGCCGGCGGACACGGGCGAATCGATTGCAGGCATGGAATTTCGCAACTCGGTATTTGGGTTCTTCATAACAGACCTCGCCGCCACATCAAATCGGTGGCGGGATTATCGCAGCCGCGCGCCTGGCGCCGACCGACCGCCAATCGGTACGGCGCGCGCAGCAGATACTGGATCGCTTGACCGCGCAGGTGTGCGACGTAGTGCGGCGGGTATGAGCCGCAATTTGCATCAATCAAAGTGGTCTGCAAATTCATCGGCCATGCATTGAGCATCACGGCTCGCGCGAACTCCTGGATCGGCGTCACCGCACCGATCGCCAACAGGCACAGCAGCAGGAGTTTCCTGCGCTTCAGGCGAGGGTCGGTGCCTTCCGACGATAACGCGAGGCAAGCCGCGACAGCGAGCACCGCGAGGCTCGGAATGGAGCCGCGCATGACGAGATCGTTGCCGGGTCCCAGACGGACCAACGGCAGCAGCGCCAGAACGCCCAGCGCCATCACGACCTCGGCAGACGGCCGGATCAGCAATACCGCGAAACCGATGAAGCCCGCTTCGAGCAAGAAAAACTGCGCGATTCCCAGCAGGTCCATGACCGCTTCCGAGACGTCGCCGCTGCCGACAGACAGGCCTTTGGGAATGCCCCCTGGATCCAGCATCAGATATGCGCCGACAACCGCACCGACCAAGAGCGCCGGCGACCATACGCGCGGATGGGCAAGACTCCAATGACGCTCGACAAACAGTCTTCTATACGCACGTAACAAAACAAACGGCACGGCGCCGGCCGCGGACAGCGGGGACCACAGGGCCGCGGCCACGAGCAGCAGCGGCAACAGGGCATCCAACGCCGAATATCGCGAATGTCTGGCCATCAAGCCAATCATCAACCAGCCGCCCAGCGCATGATTGGGCACCCAGAACAGCTGTGTGGTCATCGACGAATACTGATAGCTCGAAGCCCACCACTCGATATGCTGCGCGATGTTCCAATTGGCCAGGAACCGGGGTCCCGAGGAAATGATGCTGCCGATGATGTCGAATCCGCTGAACAGCACGATGACGCCGGCCGCGAGCAGCGCGACGGTTGCCCGCGACCGCAACAGGGACACGACTTGCAGCAGAAAGAGCGACGCCCCGAAGGCGGTCCAGACTCCCATGATCCTATCTGCGGACAACAGCCCCGCCCATTTGCCGATCAGCGCTGCCGGCAGATAAAACGCGAGCGGTGCGCGCAGCAAGGTCTCCTTGCCATCGGATAAGCCATAACCCACGGGCCAGCGAGCCGTCACGAGGTCGTGCAGCACCGCATCGCGGAAGTACCAATCCGCATTCGCGAACAAGACGTGCCCCGCTCCCGCGAACGCGGTCCAACCACCTCCCACGCCGATGGCAATCGCCAGCTGCAAGCGCGTAATCGGCGCTCGTCCATGATCCCGTGGCATCGCAGTGATCAGCGATTTGAGGGCGTAACCCACGCACATCGTCAAAGGCAGCGCGACCCACCATTCGAACCAGCTCACCAGGAAGACGACCAGCGGCAGCGTCAGATACGCAATCGCCGTTCGATCCAACGAATCGAGCGAGAGCATGGCGTTGGAATCTGGTGGCTCCAGCATGGCCCGCAAGCTAACAGATTATGTCTCCTGGCGCCCGTGCACAGTCTCGATGTGTTGGATCGACCCCGCGAACCCCCGT
>Ga0116229_10014173_pt1 | contig 11115 bp, 11 predicted proteins | sample S1TSphgellanicum_3_FD_87313 | JGI IMG/M metagenome (GOLD analysis project Ga0116229, IMG submission 87313) | Host-associated microbial communities from peat moss isolated from Minnesota, USA - S1T2_Fc - Sphagnum magellanicum MG | ecosystem: Host-associated > Plants > Peat moss > Unclassified... | reverse complement strand
TTGGATGGATAGCGTAGGCGTAGCCCGCCGCAGGCATCGCCTAAAAAGTCTCGAAAAATCGAAGTTAAATGCCTGCAATCCATACCCCATATTTGGGTTTTCTTGTCAATGCGTAAGTCCTAAGTATCTAGACAAGCTTTCCGGAGAGCCATGAAATTTTAATTTATCCTCTAACTTCTGAAGTAGGAGTTTGACCAAAGTATTGTAAACGGCATTCACATCGCATACATTATCAGATAAAAATCGTTCCCAACTACTTAAATTTCTGTCAATCCAGAAGCAACAGTGAGCAATGTTGTTCATCGTCTTTCGTCTTCCAGTCAGCAACAGTCCCCATAGATACCCTTGGAAATAGACGAAATTCGGTTTTGAAAAATGTGTCTGAAATATCAAAAAATAGCCGAGTAATTCTAGAGGAATAAACTGTCGCATACTGAGAATGCTCAACGAAAGGAAGCCACCGTCTACTTTATCATTCGAGCGTTCCAAAGAATAAAATGCAGTTATCGTATGAAACTTATTAAGTGTGAAAAAACCTAGTTCTGTAAAAATAATAACCAGTTCAATGCATTAGCGAACTAGTTTTTAAAGAAATCCTCTTGTCATGCCATGAGTATTATTACTCATTCGCAAACAGTAAAAACTGCAAAAGTATAGTGACTTTATCAATCAAGTCACGGTGCACTCGCGGTTTTTTGATAGAATTTGAAAAACATTAAAAAATGCTTTGGCAAGTGATCTTAGGGGAACTATGGCACAAAGGACTTTGTTGGGAGATGTTCTCAGACCTTTAAACTCTGAGTATGGTAAAGTAGCGCCAGGTTGGGGTACTACCCCTCTAATGGCTGTTTTTATCCTGCTATTTTTCGTGTTTTTGTTGATTATTCTTCAAATTTACAATCAGACCCTGCTCGTTGAGGGTGTACCTGTAGATTGGCGGAGTTTAGGCGGCAGTTAACAGAGCAGGGCAATGGGTAATGGGCAATGGGCAATGGGCAATGTTCGGGAAAAATGACCAATTACCAATTGCCTAGACTCGATGCCCCATGCCCCATGCCCATATAAATATCTCGCACCCGGCTAGTCCGGGTTTTTTTTCAGATAACCACTGACTATTGACTAGACTACATATATATGTTGGTTTATAAGACAGTTTTTGAGTAGACAGGAGAAAAAAATGAATATATTTGGTATCGGTTTACCAGAAATGGCTGTAATTATGGTGGTGGCACTATTAATCTTTGGTCCCAAAAAGCTGCCAGAGATTGGCCGTAGTATGGGAAAAGCAATTCGTGGTTTTCAAGAAGCTTCTAAAGATTTTCAAAACGAGTTTCAGAAAGAAGCCACTCAGTTGGAAGAAGCCATGAGGACTACCGCTGAAATCGAACCAAAGCAAATAGAAGCTGTTAAATCGGAGAGTGATACCGCTAGTTCTCCTCAAAAAAGCTAGACGGAACCAATGCGCAGATGATGGATTAAGCAATAATGGTTGTATATAAAGCAAAAACGTTAATCTGAAATCTAAAGTCGCAAATCCGAAATCGAGTGACAGAAACTGTTGCCCAGAAAGCTTTGCTAATTCCCCAGCTAATCGTCGGGTTGGGGAATCCAGAGCCGAAGTATAACCAAACACGCCACAATATCGGTTTTGCCGCTGTGGACGTTCTTTCCCGTTCTTGGAAGATTCCCCTAGCAGAAAATCGCAAGTTTCAGGGGGAGTATGGCGAAGGAATGGGACCGGGTGGAGCAAAAATTCGCTTGCTGAAGCCGCTTACGTATATGAATCGCTCAGGAGAGGCAATACAATCAGTAACAAATTGGTATAAGTTACCACCTGAGTCAGTACTGGTGATTTATGACGACATGGATTTACCCCAAGGAAAAACCCGCCTACGCTTGTCTGGTTCTGCAGGGGGACAAAATGGCATGAAAAGCGCGATCGCACACCTTGGTACTCAAAACTTTCCTCGTCTGCGAATTGGTATCGGTAGACCCAAAGGTGCAGCTAGTAGCGATGAGTCAGGAGGTGCTGTCTCTTATGTACTAGGGCGATTTTCCGCTGCTGAAACTCAGTTAATGTCTCTTGTACTTCAGTTTGTGGTTGAATGTGCAGAATTATGTTTTAAACAGGGAGTAGAAAAAGCTATGAATATTTGTAACAGTCGCACGGTTGAGATTCCTGAGTCGTAGAGACGGAAACTAATGCTCCCCTTTCCCCCCTTTGCCCCTTATCCCCAGAGGGGACCCCGAGTTCCCCCTGCTCCCCAGCCCCCCGCCTCCCCCGCCTCCCCCGCCTCCCCCGCCACTTCCAGCGCTAGCTGATACAGTTGACGCCGATTCAGGGAGGTAGTTTTTGCTAACTGACGGCTGGCTTGTGAACGTGATACTCCTTGACTTATCAGCTTTTGTAACTCGGCTTTGAGTTCCATTTCAGAAAACTGCGGTAACTCCGGTGGATTTCCTGCTACTACTAGAGTGTATTCTCCTTGGGGTTCGCGAACGCTGTAGTGGGATATTGCTTCTGCGATCGTTCCCCGCCAAAATTCCTCGTAAAATTTAGTTAATTCCCGTGCTAGCACAATTTGACGCTCGCTGCCGAAAATTTCTGCAAAGTCTTGTAAAGTTTCGCGCAAGCGATGGGGAGACGCGTAGAAAATTAATGTGCGAGATTCTGTCCGCAGAAATTCTAAGTGTTCTCGCCTAGCGTGAACCTTCGCGGGCAGAAATCCTTCAAAGACAAACCGATCCGTTGGTAGTCCTGCTGCACTCAAAGCCGTAATCACAGCACTAGCACCAGGAATCGGCACCACTGCTAGTCCCGCCTCAACACAACCTTTAACCAGTTCATATCCAGGATCGGAAATTCCTGGTACACCCGCATCGGTAACTAGGGCGATCGCCTTGCCGTGCCTGAGTTGCTCTAGTAATTCTGGCAGACGGCTACTACGGTTGTGGTCGTGGTAACTTACGAGAGGAGTCTTAATTTGAAAATGTTGTAGCAGTTTCCCTGTGTGGCGCGTGTCTTCTGCTGCAATGAGATCCACCGTTTGCAAAATTCGCACTCCCCGGAAGGTCATATCTTCCAAATTGCCAATTGGTGTTCCAACAACGTAGAGTGTACTTGGTTTTGGATCGGTTTGCATATGTAGGGAGTGGGGAGTGGGGAGTGGGGAGTTATAGTAACAACCAACAACTAACAACCAACAATGACTAAGTATGGTTTATTTGTCGGTTTAGTAACCTTGGATCTGATTTACCTGGTTGAATCTCCTCCTAGGAATAATCAGAAGATTGTTGCTTCTGACTATACTGTGGCGGCGGGTGGTCCAGCAACAAATGCTGCTGTTACTTTCAGTTATTTGGGTAGTAGAGACGGGATCAATCGGGTCTCAACAGTGTTGGGTGTAGTAGGTTCTCATCCGATGACGCAATTAATTAAAGGAGACTTGGGAAGTTATGGAGTCACGATCGCTGATCTAGACAAGAGCAATACTCAAGCACCGCCTGTCTCTTCTATTATTGTCACCCAATCGACGGGGGAACGGGCTGTGGTTTCCATTAACGCTTTGCTAACTCAAGCCACAAACCTTGTTATCCCGCCAGAGATTTTACAAAATGTTGATATCGTGCTGATTGATGGACATCAGATGGCAGTTGGGATGGAGATCGCCCGAAGGGCTAAAGCTAAGAATATACCAGTTGTGATAGATGGTGGTAGTTGGAAACCAGGGTTTGAGAAAATTTTACCTTTTGTAGATTACGCTATTTGTTCTGCTAATTTTTATCCTCCAAGCTGCCACACTAGGGAAGAGGTGATTGCCTATCTCAGTCGAGTTGGTATTTCCCACATCGCCATCACTCACGGAGAAAAACCTATTCAATACATCACTCATGGTCAGACTGGCTTTTTAGATGTGCCTATTAACGGTGTTATTGATACACTGGGAGCGGGAGACGTTTTCCATGGTGCTTTTTGTGACTACATTTTAGGAGAAAGTTTTACTGCTGCACTTGAGCAGTCAGCTAAAATTGCTTCTTTTTCGTGTCAATTTTTTGGCACCCGCCGTTGGATGGATGACCGCTTGTAGATTGGTGATGATGAGGATGATGAGGAGTCATAAATGAGAAATGTAGAGGAAATATTAGCGATTGCATGTTCTGTAGGTAAGGAAGCGGCGGATCTACTGCGGTCATATTACCAAGGTTTAGGCGATCGCAATTTAGATGTGAAATATAAACAGAATGAACCTGTCACTGTTGCTGATCTAGCTGTGAATCAATTCATTTTGGAGAGGTTACAAGCGGCTCTAGGTAAGGAAGATTTTGCCTACATCAGCGAGGAAACATTACCAGAAGCTAGACAGGAAAGTTCTGAATGGGTTTGGATAATTGACCCCTTGGATGGGACGCGAGACTTTATCGAAAAAACTGGGGAGTATGCAATTCATATTGCCTTGGTAAAGGAAACACGCCCAGTACTAGCAGTTGTAGCAGTACCAGAAATGGAGAAATTGTACTACGCGACCAAAGGCGGCGGTGCGTTTGTAGAAAAGGGCGATAGCACAGCACCCGTACAGGTGTCGTTACGGGAACATGTCGAGGATTTGACCGTAGTAGTTAGCCGCAGCCACCGAAATCAAAGATTAGACCATCTGCTGCAACGACTGGTGTGTAAAAATCAGAAAGCTGTCGGCAGTGTAGGTTGTAAAATTGCCACAATTGTTGAACAGCAAGCAGATGTATACATTTCTCTTTCTGGCAAGTCTGCTCCCAAAGATTGGGATCTAGCTGCGCCAGAATTAATTTTAACAGAAGCTGGTGGTAAATTCACTCACTTTGATGGTACACCATTGCAATACAACACAGGTGACATAAACCAGTGGGGTGGCTTACTGGCTAGTAATGGTCAATGGCATGAGATGCTTTGTCGCGAAGCAGAGAGAATTTTAGCCCAAGTCGATAGTGCAACTCCCTGACTCCTGACTCCTGTTCATAAAGCTTGCAAAATCTCCTCATCCACCGAAAAATCTACCTCAGTTTGATCGCGTCTTGATGGCAGATAATCATTTTCAAAAGAGTCTTTTAGTCCAGAAATCAGGCCATACTCAGGCTGCCAGCCTAGATCTGTCATGGCTTTATTGACTGATGTAAAGAAGTGTTGCGCCCGCAGAGGAAAAGTTTTGCGCTTGCCAAAATCAAACTTTTTCGGGTCGTAATGGATGATTCGCACCAGTGATTTACCAGCAGCAAGAGTGCAGGCGCGGGCTAAACCATCAAAAGTGATAAAGCGATCGCCTGACACGTTGTAAATTTGTCTAACTGCTAGAGAGTTGCCCAAAACTTTGCACATCGCCCGAGATAGGTCTTTGACGTGACCAAGCTGAGTGATATGCAACCCGTTACCGGGGATGAGTATAGGGCGATCGCGCACAATTCTGTCAAAAAACCAGGCTTCCAAATCGTTATAGTTTTGGGGCCCATAAATGTAAGTCGGACGAATTGATGTAAAGGGCAATCCCCCTTGCATTAGGTAAGTTTCTGTTTCATGCTTACCCAAGTGACGACTTTTTGGATCGACAGCATCTCCTTCCACATGGGGCATTTGGTCTGATTTGAGATATACTCCAGCAGAACTCATATATACAAAATGTTGAACGCGGTCTTGAAAAATTTCTGCTAGTGGTTGAGTATCAGTCAGTTCCCGCCCATTATTGTCAAAAATGGCATCAAAATTTTCGTTTGATAATTTTTCCTTGAGTTGGTTAGTATCAGTGCGATCGCCTGTAATATGTCCTACCCCCTGCGATGGTGAAGGACGATTACCACGATTGAACAGCACGACCTCATGTCCTTGTGCTAGAAGCAGTTGAGTTAAGTAGACACCGATGAACCGGGTGCCACCCATGATTAAAACTCGCATAAATTCCCAGTTCCTTTCTGTATGTAATGGGGAGTGGGGAGTGGGGAGCAAAGGGGCCCCCAAAGCGTGATTAGGAGTAATGGTGGGGGGACTAGTAGAGTGTCAATTTTGTTTTGTAGAACTTCACCAAACCCGGTTTCTTAAACAAACCGGGTTTCTAGAGAAAGTAGGAAAACAATCCCCTACTCCCTACTCCCCACTCTGAGGTTATCAGGTTACGGTATACCTCTGGAACCGGTTTTCCCGCAATTACGTCTACAAATTTGGGGCGTTTCCATATATTATTGACACTCCCACGTTTAAAGGCACGTAGGATTCTTGGTTTAAGGAGCGCACTTACTATGATGCAGTCACCTTGACTACTCCAACAGGCGCATCTCACAACTGAAGTATGTGTCTTGAGACTTGCCGATCTCCCAGACTGTAAGTGTTCTCGTCTATTCATTAAAGTTAGCTGTGCCCTTAAAATATGCTCTCGTGCATGAGTGGTTTACACCCAAAGCTACCGGCGGTTCAGAACTCGTTGTTCGGGAAATCCTGAATCACATTGATGCCGACTTGTATGCCCTCATTGACTTTGAATCCAACAATCCTGATAGTTATTTATACAAGCGTCAGATTGGCACAACGTTTCTCCAGCACTTTCCCAATACAGATTCTGGTATACGAAGATACTTAGCGTTGATGCCGCTAGCAATTGAACAACTAGATTTACGTCGGTACGATGTGATTCTCTCTTCATCTCATGCCGTCGCCAAAGGAGTCCTTACCACTCCCGATCAGTTACATATTTGCTACTGTCACAGCCCAATGCGGTATACGTGGGAACTGACCTTTGATTATCTACAGCAAAGTCAGTTGGGAAGAGGCGTTGTTGGATGGGGGACGCGGTATTTACTGCATCGTTTACGCCTGTGGGATGTAGTGACAGCAAATCGGGTTGATTATTTTATTGCCAACTCACAGTATACATCTCGTCGGATTTGGCGCTGCTATCGACGAGAAGCGACTGTCATTTACCCACCAGTTCATATTGAAGGTTTTCCCTTTTCGCCTCACAAAGAGGATTTTTACTTGACCGTTTCCCGGCTAGTGAGTTACAAGCAGGTATCTTTGATAGTCAGAGCATTTAATGAACTGCAACGACCTTTAGTAGTAATTGGCACAGGACCAGATATGGAAAAAATTCGCAAACTAGCAAAGTCTAATATAAAAATCATGGGATGGCAACCCGATGATGTGGTCAAAAAGTATATGGCAAATGCTAAAGGATTTGTGTACGCAGCTTGTGAAGATTTTGGCATTGCCCTAGTGGAGGCCCAAGCTTGTGGCACTCCAGTCATTGCCTATGGTGCAGGCGGTGCTTTGGAAACTGTGCGAGACGTTCGCTATTCACAAGCGTTTACAGGGACAGGTCTATTATTCAAGGAACAAACTCAAACAGCTTTGGTAGAAGCAGTAGAAGCTTTTGAAGCGTATCAAGGAAAGTTCGATCTCGAATATGTACGCTCCCATACCACCCAGTTTGATGTATCAATCTTTGCACAGCGCTATCTAGATTTTTTAAATACTTGTAACCAAAAAAAGACCGTCTCACCAATGATGGTCTAGTAAAGGGATGGTTGTTTTGTGGGCTTTTGGAAAATTGCCCCCAGATAGACCTCCGAAGGCTTTAAGATTGGGACTATGTGTGGTGTGGATTGTTAAGGAGTATGATGACTGCCCAGAGTTCACTCCTCTCCGGCAAGCGATCGCGTACTTTCTTAAAACGTGGTCAACAAAAAAAGACACCGAGAGTTAAACTCGAAGGCTTGTCTTTGCAGAGTATAAACGGAGAGTTTGCCAAGCGACTTTTCGACATTATGTTTTCGCTGTTGGTACTGATCTTGTTTTCTCCGGTCTATTTAATTTTGGCCTCGCTGATTGCTTTAAGCTCAGAAGGTCCAATTTTTTATGTCCAAGAACGGGTCGGTAAAAATTACAAACCCTTTAACTGTATTAAATTCAGAACAATGGTAAGCAACGCCGACGAACTCCTAATGCAAATAATGGAAACGTCGCCTCATCTACGTCAAGAGTTTGAGGCTAATTTCAAGCTAAAAAAAGACCCACGGATTACGAAAATTGGTTGGTTTTTACGAATTACTAGCTTGGATGAATTTCCCCAATTTTGGAACGTTTTGAAGGGGGATATGAGTGTTGTCGGACCGCGACCTCTAGTAGCGGAAGAACTACCAAAGTATGGTGTTCATATCGATCAGATTTTAACTATTCGACCTGGAATCACAGGATTATGGCAAGTCTCTGGGCGCAATGACATTCCCTATCCCCGAAGAGTCCAAATAGACCTATACTACGTTAAATTTAGGAATTTTTGGCTCGATTTATGGATTGTTTTAAAAACAATTGGTGTTGTCATTATACCAAAAAGTAATGGTGCTTACTGAATAGTCATGAGTCAATGAGCGAAGCGAAGTCATTTGTCATTGGTAAATACAAATGACAAATGACAACCTAAGCTGCTTGACTCAAGCTTAACAAAACCTAGTCAGAATATGAAGTATTTGTAAAGATCAAAAACTATATGGCAGTGAAAATACTTGGGTTCATGTTACAAAGAAAAGAGATTACTACCAGTATCTTTTGAAAGCGGCAAATTTACGTAATATCATTGGCTAAGTGATAAGAGAGACTAGTAGGTTCCCCATTGGGCAATAGAACAGTTACCTGCTAACTTGTACCAAGTCACCTGTATATTTTTGATCAAAAACGACAAGGGATAATTGAGCATGATGCAAAAGAAGCGAGCATTAATTACTGGTATTACTGGTCAAGATGGTTCATATTTAACTGAGTTTTTGTTAGAGCAAGGCTATGAAGTTCATGGTATTATTCGCCGGACTTCTACCTTTAACACAGACCGCATTGATCACATTTACGAAGATCCTCACAAAGAAGGGGTGCGGTTGTTTCTCCACTACGGAGACTTGACGGATGGTACTACGCTGCGTCGCATCTTAGAAGAAGTCCAGCCAATAGAAATTTACAATTTGGGCGCTCAATCCCATGTACGGGTAAGTTTTGATTCACCAGAATATACAGTGGATGCAGTAGGAATGGGAACCCTGCGTCTATTGGAAGCAATCCGTGACTACCAGCGACGCACTGGTATTCAGGTACGCTTTTACCAGGCAGGTTCTTCGGAAATGTTTGGCTTAGTACAAGAAGTGCCACAGAAGGAGACAACACCGTTTTATCCCCGCAGTCCTTATGCTTGCGCTAAAGTTTACGCTCACTGGCAAACGGTAAATTACCGAGAATCTTACGGTATGTTTGCATGTAATGGTATACTTTTTAACCACGAATCGCCTCGACGTGGAGAAACTTTTGTGACGCGCAAGATCACTATGGCAGTCGCACGCATCGTTGCTGGCAAACAGAAAAAACTTTACATGGGCAACCTTGATGCTAAGCGGGATTGGGGCTACGCCAAGGATTATGTCAGGGCAATGTGGATGATGCTACAGCAATCTACACCAGATGATTACGTGATTTCTACTGGTGAAACCCACTCAGTGCAAGAGTTTTTAGCACTGGCATTTGGTTATGTGAATCTCAATTGGGAAGATTATGTAGAGTTTGATGATCGCTATCTTCGTCCAGCTGAGGTAGACTTGTTAATCGGTGATTCTACCAAGGCACGACAAAAGTTGGGCTGGAAACTATCGGTAAATTTTGAGCAATTAGCAGCCCTGATGGTAGAAGCAGACCTACAAGCACTGGGTTTGACTTCACCAAATGGAAAGGTCACAAAAGTAATTCAAGATAATGCCATGATTCGCCAAGAGTTGGGCATGCTCCACTTCTAGTATAAGGAGTCAGGAGTCTTGTCGGGAAGAATACATACATACTTGGTTTTAACCAGTCTCTAACTATTTGGTTGTTTCCGCTGCTCTGTACTAGGTTATTAATGACAAGGATAAAAATATGAACGCCTTAGAACTAAAGAACAAACGTGTTCTCGTTACTGGTGGAGCGGGTTTTTTGGGGCGTCAGGTAATAGACCAACTGTGTAAGGCAGGAGCAGATCGCGAGAAAATTACAGTTACGCGATCTCGTGATTGTGATTTACGTGTCCTAGAAAATTGCCAACGTGCTGTTGACCAGCAAGACGTTGTGATCCATCTAGCAGCTCATGTCGGTGGTATCGGTCTCAACCGCGACAAACCAGCCGAACTATTCTACGACAACTTGATGATGGGAACCCAGCTGATTCATGTAGCCTATGAAGCTGGAGTTGAAAAATTTGTTTGCGTTGGCACGATCTGCGCCTATCCCAAATTTACCCCAGTCCCTTTCAAAGAAGATGACCTGTGGAATGGTTACCCAGAGGAAACTAACGCCCCTTATGGAGTAGCAAAAAAAGCTCTTCTCGTGCAACTGCAAGCCTATCGTCAGCAGTACGGGCTTAATGGCATTTACTTGCTACCAGTAAATTTATACGGACCAGAAGATAATTTTGATCCTAAAAGTTCCCACGTTATCCCGGCATTGATTCGCAAAGTCCAAGAAGCTCAGAACCGGGGAGAAAAGAAAATCCCTGTTTGGGGTGATGGTAGTCCTACCCGTGAGTTTCTTTATTCTGAAGACGCAGCACGGGGTATTGTTATGGGTACTCAATTATACAACGACATTGAGCCTGTGAACTTGGGCACGGGCTATGAAATTTCTATCCGCGATTTGATTGGTCTCATTTGCGAACTGATGGGGTTTGATGGCGAAATTGTTTGGGAAACCGACAAGCCTAATGGTCAGCCTCGCCGTTGTTTGGACACCGAACGGGCAAAGCACGCTTTTGGTTTCACTGCCCAGGTGGACTTTAAGCAAGGTTTGAAGAACACAATTGAGTGGTGGCGTAAAAACGCTGCGTAATTGTAGGGTGGGCATTGCCCACCTTATAAGGAAAATGCCGAAAACCCCTGAGAAGCAGTGGCGTAGCCACGTACTTCGTACTTCAGGCTCTTGATGAAGGCTGGCTGAGTCATGCGCGGACTCCGTGAGGTTTTCTTTTATAAGCTGCGTACAAATTCTCTTAGCACATCACTTTTCCCTCTACCAGTCTGTTCACAATAGTTTTGCAGTATCAACCTTTCTTCTGTCGTGACTCGAAAACTGATAAATATATTTGGTTTTAC
>Ga0116229_10014170_pt1 | contig 11118 bp, 6 predicted proteins | sample S1TSphgellanicum_3_FD_87313 | JGI IMG/M metagenome (GOLD analysis project Ga0116229, IMG submission 87313) | Host-associated microbial communities from peat moss isolated from Minnesota, USA - S1T2_Fc - Sphagnum magellanicum MG | ecosystem: Host-associated > Plants > Peat moss > Unclassified... | reverse complement strand
TTTAATATTCTAAAAATTAAAAATATTTGTTTAAAAATAAAAAAAATTGGTTTTAAAAAAAAAATAAAAAATGAAGAGGTTTTTTTAATGGCGGGGTTTTTTTTTTTTTTTTTTTTTTCCTTGAAATTTTGACTTCATGAACAAATTAGTTAATTACATAAATTATGGCTTTAGCCCCCTTATGGCAAAATTCACACTGAGGGGGTGGGGTGGAGATCATTTTTTGTATTTTCAAGGTACCCCATACATTTAGAGGATATTGTTTTGTTACCTAATTATAAATGGGGTGGTTATTAATACATATATCCTTGTTTATTTAATAAATGTTTTCAAAGATTTTGTTAGGGAATGAAACTAATTTTTTTCTATTTTTTTCATAAAATTTACCTCCAAAGTAATTTCAAATAACCTTAGTTTGAACTGACATTCTTTTTAAAAAATGTAAATGAATTCCGCATGATGGAAAATGAAAATTTACAATAGTCAAATTAAAATAAGAAACGTTCCATAAATTCTTGAACAAATGGGTCATTATAGATTGGAGAAATTAGAAAATGTATCCCCAATTAATTAATAAATTAGAACTAGACCCATTCTAAAATTAACACCAAAAGGTTTTATAAATATTAGATTTATCAAACTTAAAACTATTGGTTAAGAAAACTTGATTTGGACCTAAAATTGACAAGTTTTATTTTTTGAAATTACTAATTAGACCTAAAACCATAAGGTCTTCCACCCAAAACCTAGACCCTACAATTCCAATAGAAATTAAAACTTAGCCAACATTACTAGTAAATGATTAATGTCTTAATTAAATTTTTCATAGGACCTATTCTTTATGGCATACATTACCAACATGAAATGTGATGTTAACTCAATTAAGATTGACCTTCAATTGAAAGTAATGTCCCCATTTTAGTATTTTCCCTTACACAAAAAAAATTATTGCCAAGTTTGGCATTTCTTTTGTAGGGAAAGGGTTTCCAACTAGGTAGTAAAAACATATCTTTCATGATGACCTTGTGGAGGAAACCCACAAGGGAAAAAGCCAAAAACCAAGCCCAAAATTAACAAAAGAAAAAGTCAACAAGTCAAAACTAGGCAATAGACTAGTATAGGCCACTACACCAAATAGTCAAAGGAAAGCTAACAACAAAACAAGTCAATGGCAAAATCAACTTGTCCAAAATGGCATTTTGGTCAAGTTGGACATGGGGGCAAAAAAAACCATGGGGGGGTGTTTTGACCAAATTCCCAATAAAAAAAGTTGTGATTTCTTGTGGTGCTTGAACTTAATAGAAGGTTTCTGAGACAGGAGCTCATGAATGTAACTAGCATTGTTTACCTTTTATATTGGGTATAACCAAAAATTGCCTTGATATCCCCTATGCATTTGCAAATTCTGAAATCACATTACTGTTATCGTAAGTTAATTGAACCAAGTGTTAAATCACATGGGGGTTTAGTATATCATGTTTTACTTAAACAACAATTTGTTTTTTTATGACCACCATGTAGTCCAATAATGGGGCTACGATGAAACCCCCCGATGATTACAATTCGACCACTTGAATGTGGAAAATGTTTTCTTCTAGTGTGATTTTGAAAGACATGATTTTTGAGTAGTTCAAACTTGTTGAACTTGCAATTGTTGTTGTTTTAAGGAATGTTGAAAATGAATGTACATTTTTTACTATCACTTTCATGAAGTGCAAATTAAGGAATTGACTGACTACTAATTTGGATATGATGGTTAGAATATATGTTTAGGATTTTTTTACATTGCATACTTTTCCATCCAAACTGCCATAATAAATTGGAACAAAGTAAACATTCACTATGGGTTGGAGCTGCAACAATATGGAATAACAACTTTGTGTGAAGACAACTCATATGTTTCATGGTGTCTTCATAATTGATTTAGCCTTTGACAAGTTGATTTTGGTTTTTGTTAGGTTTTTTCAATTAATAAAACTTAGTTTTTGGTCAAAAGTTGGTTTAAATTTAAATTTTATTTTAATTTTCAAAGCTAATTTTTGGTTCTAAAGTAGGTTAGGGTAGTTCCAAGTAACCTTTTAGTTAGGTTCTACAATGCCAAACATCACAAAAAATAATGAAAAAAAATTGTTTATAAAAAATTTCAGATTGTTACAAAGATTTGACAAGGCTAAATTGAACAATATTTAAGTTTTAAAATTACATTAATAGTTTCTAATGTATGAATATAATTTTTTAAATGTCAATCGGTTTCATGTTCATGTTTCATCCACTTGTATGTTAGTTTTGAAATGAGCATCTTGACACCCTTGAATTCAATTGTCAAACCCCACCTCCCAACCAGCCCCAAATCTACCTTCCAAATCACCCTTTCAAAAACCCTTGAATGCATCCCCTTCTTGCCCCAATTATTTTCTTTAATTCAACCTTTAAAAACCCTAAATACTTTTCAATGTCTGGCCCCTAAACCTTAAAAAATTAACCCAATTTTGTTCATTAAACACCTTGAAATTTTGCCCTAACTTTGCTGAATTCAAAAAAAGAAACAAATTAAAAAGAAAATTGGCATAACAAGGAGAATATATATATATTCTAAAACCTAGAAATTTTTTAGGTTAAACATCGCATCCAATTTTTTAAGGTTTGGGTCATAAAGCGATAATCTAATCCAAATGTCGTTTGAAAGACTTATGATAACCAACACAAAAACACATTTTAGGTTTTATAATTGGTTAATAAAACGATTATTATTATTTTTTTATTACAATTATAACTATAAGTTCATGTCAATGACTACATAGTTGTTGACGCACCCCTAAACTCCTTGATAGATTCAACTATGAGTCCAAATGTGCAAATAGCAAAAGGATAAGGAGTTGGGGTACATTCCTTGGTTCGTAATATTTTGGGGAGATAAAGGGGTGTGTTAGAGCTCCAAGATGGGAACAAAGATGAATGACAAGTGGGTCAATCATTCACATGAACTTGCACAAGCCAAACAACAAGTTGGTCAGTGCATAGTTGGAGCATTGTTGGTGCACAGACAAGCCATGGGCAAACACGGACTCACAGGATTCACCAAAGCCTGAACTTGGGGAAACCACCACCTTCCCCCTTATAGTATTCTTTGTGCCTGGCCATGGGGCTTACACCCAAATATCATTTTGTTTAGGGACTCCCAAGTTGGGAATCTCGAAATTCTTGAAATTGGGATTCTCATGACTTTGGAGGCTCATAACTTTTTGTGTATATTTTTAATTAAGATGAGACCTGAAACAAAGGTGTAGCATTCATTGAGAGCTTTCGAAAGGTATGTGGCATCCCACCTGCACATAAGTAAATCAAGGTGATTTTTGATTTTCAGTGGTCGGAAGTCAAATTGGCAGTTTGATTCCCAACCGTTTTTTTTGCCATCACTTATGTTTTAAGTACCCAAATGAGTCATGTGAGCCCATTGTATACATCTATGTTTTAAGAGCTTTCTAATGGTAGAAGGAACTTTTCAATCCAATAAGTTTTGACTCGTACAATTGCCTTTTGAAAATTTGGGAGTCCATTAGGACTCCAATTCCCAAAATGAGAAATCACTTGGGAGTGTGGGGGTTCATTCCTTCACACTCTCTTACACCCTTAAGAGTATGAAATGTGACTCTCGAGCTTCATTTTTAGCCCACACCTTTACAAGCCCTTGCCTTGGTCGTGAGCCAAAGGCTAAAGTTGCAATAATTGTAAACGACATTGTGGTGCCACGTGGCATTATGATTTTATGACTATATCGATATCACAGTTTAATGGTTTTTACACAAATATTAAAATTTCAAAAAATTATTTTTAATGTATTTTTAATCATCCAAATTAGGTAATAACAAAATTTCATTAATTATTGCAACTTTTGATGAATAATGACAATTTTATGGTTGTGTGATGCTAACATGGCATGCTACATGGCAACGAGGTTGACTAGTAGTCACAACATTTCATGACTTATGAGATTAACTTCAAATCATGATTCATGTCATTGATTTAATGAATTAATTTCATGTATTAATTAGTTGGAAATATTGTTGTCCTTTGTGATAAATAATGACTCGATTTTCCATGTGATGATGACATGGCATGCCATTTGGTAACAAGGTATTATAAATTTTCATGGCAATCCATAATTTTTTGACACGAAAATTTTTTGTGTGTTTTGAATTTATGGCACCAATATTTGTCATGACATGCCATAATTTTGTATGTCATGAAGTTTTTGAAGTTATGAATTCACATGTATGTGTATGTGTACTAAACAATTTGCATGCCATAATTTTGTATGTCATGAAGTTTTTGAAGTTATGAATTCACATGTATGTGTATGTGTACTAAACAATTTGCAATGACAATGACCAAAACCATAAGAAGATGAAAAGGAGGAAGGTGATGGCACACTTGGCAATGGTGGGTTGCAACAACAAGAATAACGCTATAATCACCATCACAAAAAGAATACCACCATGAGGAACGTTAGTGTGACAAAAAAATCATGATCATAATGGCAATGATGTAATAGATAGTAGTAAGTAACAAGAAGAACATGATCATGGAGAAAAAAATTGACCTTTGACTTTTGACAAGAACTTGCCACCTTTAACCCCTAATGAAAACCCTGAAATTTAAATTGGAACTGAAATTAGATTAAAAGAAAAATTGGTCTGACTTTAGTTTTTTGGACCACGAGGAAAGGGGTTTGGTTCCACATCTTGGACTTGAGTTTGGTTAGGTTCTAAATAATCAAAATTATAAATGAAAATGGGTTCTCAACCAATTTGGTACTCACATAACATTGAATCCAACCTCCTTCCCAAGGATTTCAAGGTGGTTCACAAAGGTAAACCTTAAATTAAAATCATTATGAAAATAAAAAAAACTTTATTTTCACCTTTGTTTGATTATAAATTTTGTTATATTGATATCATAGTTATACAAATTGATAAATTATCTTATTTTGGTATATTAAAGTCTCCAAAAAGAATTCAGTACCATTACCACATTGGCACATGATAAATCATATACTTGCTTAACATTGGTTAATTAAGAACCATTGTCGTAAAGGTATTACTTTGTATTGTTAAAACATGGGAGTTCGAAGTTAAATTGTTGTGATTGAAATTGAACTAACAACCTCTTGTTGGAACGTACACAATAATTAGATGTTGGAATTAACCTTTTGCTAGATTTGGAAGTGAAATCAAAATCATGAATTTTTTTTGAACAAATGGTCAAGTTTTTTTGATAAGCAAGTTGAATTCTTTGAAAACTTGACAAGTGGGTTGAGCTTTATATTTAAATATTAGTTTAATTCATTGTTGAACTTTATACTTATGTAATCTTTGTTTTAATTTGTTATAAAACTTTGTGAAAAAATCATTAGGAAAAAATCTTTTATGTTTGGAGTGGGCTAAATCCCAAGAACTTGCTTGGGCATGGGTTTGTAGAGTGTAACCCACACTCTAGGTTGGCAAAGGGGGTGAGTGCCTTTATTTTTTTTCAAAATGCTTTATGCAAGGTAAGGGAACCTTTGGAGCTTCATAGGTTCTTGCCCATTTCAATCTCACAAGTGGTCCAACTTGTGAAGACCTTCATGGCAATGCATTACCCTACACTTAATTACACTTTCTCTAGCATTAGGGAGTGGTGTGTATGTGGAATTGAACCCGGTTTTTGAATTAGGCTAGGAGGTTCTTGAATTTGAAGAAATGCATCAAAATTGAAACCAAAAGGTTTAGAATTTGAAAGAACTAGGGTCAAACCCACACCCATAGAACTAAAAAAATAAAAGTTAGTTTAGGACTGGAGATTCTCTTTAGAAACACAAAGACCTACACAGTATTGGTAAGAACTAGTGTTGGGTAGGCATCTGGTTTGGTGGGTAAGAAAGGTCAGTTTTGGATGTAGTTAATAAGAATTGAATTGGAATTAGGTTTGATCTTTGAAACTAAAACCAGAATGGAATTAAAAAAAAAGAAAAAGAACTGCAATTGGAACCAGGTTCCTAAATCTATGTAGATGTAGAACCAAAACCAAGATACATTAAAAAAAAAAAAAAAAGTGACTAAAACCAGTGATTATTTAATTAACTGACAGTTAAGCACCACAAATTGAAACTGGGTCTGATTTTCAGAATCAAAACCAGAATTCATTTTCTTGAAGAACAGGACCTGGAATCAGATTCTCTATTCCATTTATGTGTGGAATTGGAATTAAGATAATTCTAACTGGAACTGAAACCAGACATTCTTCATAACAGTAAAGAATGACCCAACATTTGTAAGAAATTTAATCACATCTTTGGTTACCAAGACTCAGATATTGGCATCAATCTAATTAGAGCTCTTGATAGTCTACTAAACTACAATTGGGTCACCTAGTTATTCAATCTGCATAGTATTCTAATTAGAAGAGCCAGATTTTGAACATGACCTAACAACTGTTAGAATAACTCTAAACTACTGTTCACAGACTTTCATCTCATGAAAGTACAAAGAGAATAACATAAACCATAGATATAGATACTAATGAATATTAATATTAATATCGAATTTACATACATAGGGGTTTTAGTTCGTAATAAATCTAACCCAAAATTAAGTCATTCAATTTGGGTCATCAGTTTCCAACATTCATATGTCAGTATTGAAGGAAGAGCAATGTGCCTTTAAATGCATGTCCGGGCAAGGTGGTTTGGAGTGTTAAATCGAGTGATTTTTAAGTTTAGATTTTCATGGCATAGACCTAATCCAGCACCCTTTTGGTGAAACCAGCACAAGAACTAAACTGAGCAACTAAAGAACTAAACTGAGCAACTAACCTTTTGGCAGAACTAGAATTTTAAACCAAAAAATAAATGAACACATGTTTAGATTCTTTTGGTAACTAAGCTGAAACTTTTTGAAAAGTTGGCATTTAATTTTATGGGTAATTGATCGATCTCAATTCATTGTAGAATTTCATACTGGTGTGGTTATTTCCAATTTTGTGATGTTGTGAATTTTTGTAACTTAGGAGATTTTTTTTTCATCAAATGAAAAAAAAAGAGAAAGGGATTTTAAGGAAATTTTGGGGTTATTTTTAAAAATAAAAATAATTAAGTTACTCACATCTAGACCTAGGCACTACCTAGGTCACCCTTGTGACCGCACTGTTGTAAAAAAGCTACAACCCACTTAGGATAATCACCATTTAATGTTAATTAATGGTTGGCATCCCCCTTGGTTGACTTACTGGAGGAATTTGAAAACAAAGCCCTGGTTGCACATTGGCAATTATCCACAAAGAGATTTAGCCAGATTTTCCTCATGACTTGGCATGGCTATTTGCTTGAACAATGTGTAAAAACACTATGATTTTAAACATTTTATTTGATTTTTGGCGGCGATTTTGATTTGAAAGTAAGCGCATCTTAGATAAAATATTTTATTTTTGAAAAAATACACTAAATGAAAAAAATTCGCCACCAAAAAATGTTGCTCCATACCTATACAATCCCTAATTTTAATTTGCTTCAAAACTTTGTAGGTATACAATATTCAGTCTGGGGGAGTGTGTAATGCAAATCTGGAGGTAGACCTGGTTTTTGAAATGGGCCCAAAAGTTGTTGAATTTGAAAAAGTGTGCCAAAACCAGAGTCATAGGGTTTAAAAATTTGAAGAACTGGGTTCAAACCTGCACCCAAAGAACTTACAAAAATAAATTTTTTAATGTCAATAGAGAGCAAATCCACGTAAAACAAAGCCCAAAATGATTTTTATGCATTTTTATTTTCATTAAAAAAATTATTGCTTTTCTTCAGCCTTCAGCAAAGAAAAATATATTCTTTTTTCAGATAGAGTAAGGAGAGAACCCTTTTATTGAAATATTTTTCATGTCATGCAAAAGTCATTGCCAAAACTGAGACTGGAGGTCCTCCTTGTAAAAGAAGAACCCCCCAACACTGGATTGAATTTATAATCCATCATGCTGCTATTTGAAGTCTGAACAGTTCCAATTTCATGAATGAACAGAAAGTTTTCATCCGGGTATGGTATGCTACTCATAGATGAACATAAAGTTGTTATCAATTGGCTATTCCTTTATTACTAAAAGTTCCCCCCTTCCCTTGTAATTTACCCAGGTATTCTTTTAAGTGTAGTTTTGTTTGATCTTCCCCCATGGATGTCTTAAGGCAAGATGACTTGAATACATGGGTATCAGGGATGTGGTGGAACATACCCAGCCATCCTATCTCTATTCTTTGGATACTTGCCAAAAACTATCATTTATTACGATGGATGTGGGATGACCCACGTCTGATAGACATCATTAGACATCTATTTGCCCTTGGGGAGTTTGCTAGCCAAATGATATTGTCCAATTTTAGAATTTTGGATATTCATGCAGTCCTAAAGTACGTGAATGAATAGCCTGCTTTAGCCTTTGAGTAACCACCAACATCAACATCTGCACTTTCAATCATCCACCTCAGTTAGTACAGAAATCAAGACTATGATGGATGAACTTGTTTTCTTACATAGAGTCCACCATGGAGGCATAATGAATTGTCTAAGATCAACATGTGATTACCACTTGTAATATGGACATAAATTTGTGCCTGAAGTTACATATTACTATATATGCACACATATGGGATGTAAACATCCCCATTGGAATTGCCAAAATTTTAAAAATATTTTCAATTTGGCAATTAGATCCACAATTTCCAACTCTTTGATCATTGAACCATGACTATTGCATTAACATGAATTGTGTAAATCATTAAATTGCACCTCACATAACCATTTTTGTGTGTCATGGGATCATCTTACTTATTGAAAATACTACAATTTTTATAATTTAAAAAGAGAATGCACACAAGGTCAGCAAAAACACGTTGAGGGAAGAAGAAAGGCTTTCAAGCTTACATCCTTCCTTCATCATTTTCTTATTTTGATAACAAAGCTTTTAGAGCATTCCAAGAAGTCCACATAAAATTTCAAATGAGTAAAACCAAATCATAGTCATTACCAACTATCTTTCCCCCCGAAATGACAACCCATTCATTGCATGTTTAGAAATCCACAATCTTGGTCATTCATGTTTCCAAGTGGTTTTCATTTCAATACCTAGTTACTTCCATGCATGAGGCAAGATAAGTACAACAATTGTCAACTTGAATTGTTGGGAGATTAATAATAATTGCATGTGGATACATACTATGGTCATATGGTTCATTGCAATCCAGACCATAGTTTCACCAAGAATCTTGAGGAAAGGTGCACCTAATCATGGTCAAAGAATTGAAACAAGAGAGATGGATTGGAGAACATGCAAAAAGGGTTAGGCTATGTCTGAAAAATGGATTTTGAATCTCTTGTTCTTGGTTTCACTTGCATTTGGTACCCTGTTACAAATGTAACCAGTTTTGAGTGTCCCTATTGAAGCACTTTTTCAAGCTTTTTTTCTAAGTTGGATAGGCAGCCATCTGCGGGTTCCACTTTTGGTATGGTCAGTTTCACTTGTAATGTGAATAGAACGTGCTTGATAACGGTGCTTGAGAACATGCTTGACCCATCTATAAACATACACCCTTTGAAGAGATTCCTGGAAAACTACCTAATAATCCAATAATTCACAAATTGACCAAGCAACAAAATGAACTACCTAATAATAATAACCCTAAAAAACCTAACCCATTTTACACATCATCTTCTGGGGTTCTTCTACATTGGATAAGCATATCATAGTACCTTTACCATTCTGACATCTTCTTGCTAAATATTTATTTATTTATTTCACTCGGGCAGTAACAATAAGAATTTCCTGAATTTCTAACACTTTCAAAGAGCTGACCAGGTAGAGCTGGAATAACCGAATGACCATGTACACTAGGTAGTAACAGAATTTCTAGAACTTCCCAAATCATGGGCAGTTAATTTTGAAAAAAATTCCATTTTCTGAATATAATTTAATTATTACCGGAATGGTAAAGGTACTATGGTGAATCCATTGAGCTAGAAAATGAATCCTTTAAAGAAATCCAAAAAGAATTTTTTTAAAGAAATACTGCCTTTGTCCTAGTGCCCTTATTTTGGGAATGCCCTCACGCCATGGCACTCACTACACATAAGCTGAGAAAAGGCCACTCGGCGGACATTTATTAATGGGCTCTTACATAGGTGCCTACAAGAAAACCCATTTATGACATCCCGTCCTCTTAATGAGAGCGCTCTTGAATAGTAAATCATGACAACTACTGACTTTTCCGTTGGCCCCACATTTCAAAAATAGTTGGTAAGTTTTGGCACCTCAAAAATAGGCACAATATAAATATATTATAATTTAAAATATAATTGTATTCATACTGAATAATTAATATAATATAATATAATATCATAAATATGTAAATATATTATAGTATGTTGTGTGTATGGCTCAGCAAAATGCATGATTAAAGGAAAGTGCATCCTAAGCACATCCATGAAAATGTCCAATGAAAAGAAAAAAAAAGGGGGGATGGGATGGAAACAAGGATGGGATGGGATGGGAGGGGATGAGGTCAGATGGCATGGCATGGGAAGTGCATTCTCATTGGTCAATTCGTTTGAAAATTGGGGTGCCGCGCGGTTGATCACAGAATGCGCTGTCACGCGGTTCGCGAGAGGTGGCGTGGCGACATTCTTCGGGTATCAGCCGTTAGATCGACGCCCGTTAGATCGTCGGGTTTTGTACGGCAGCCCCGTGTCTACCCACCCATTTTGCCAAACCTACTGGGAGTAGGTTCACTAGGTTCACAGGCCTAATATATACACCGTTGACCATAGGTTCTCCCTGGAGTTCCATCGTAGAATGTGCACGAGCCCCCCATTACGCTGGGGTCAGAATGGATACTAAATATTCTTTAAAATATTGAAACCAACTTACGTAAAATTAATATAACGCTGAGTTGCTAAAAATCGTCATAATTATCGCAGTTTATAGTATTAATAATTTCATTACTTGAGACGACATTGTTATAATAAATATTTCTAGACGTAATAATGAGCATGAAAAAATCAAATGTTTTTAATTTCGCATATTTAATGGAAAAATCAAATGTGTTTA
>Ga0116229_10014169_pt1 | contig 11118 bp, 6 predicted proteins | sample S1TSphgellanicum_3_FD_87313 | JGI IMG/M metagenome (GOLD analysis project Ga0116229, IMG submission 87313) | Host-associated microbial communities from peat moss isolated from Minnesota, USA - S1T2_Fc - Sphagnum magellanicum MG | ecosystem: Host-associated > Plants > Peat moss > Unclassified... | reverse complement strand
ATCTATTGTTGGTTTGGTTGGAATGGGTGGGATTGGGAAAACCACTTTGTGCAAAAAATTCTATCATTTGTTCCACAACCAATATGACAAATCTAGTTTTTTGGAGGATGTGAAATCAAAGGATAATATCAATGATGTCATAAAACAACTCCTATATGATTTGTGTGGCAAAAGGTTATGCAAGGATGAAAATGTGAATCAAGAAGACCTTGACCAAATTAGGCAATGTATGATATCGAAGAAAGTGTTAGTGGTGGTGGATGATGTTGGTAAGGCAGAAAACCTTACATCCTTGCAACTTATCATTGATAAGGTTGCCAAGAATGCAACTTCTAAAAGCAAAGTACTTGTGAATTGTCGAAATTGGCAAATTCTAAAATCTCATGTGAGTGAGGATGGAAAAGTGGTCATGAAATCTTTGGAGGAAGAGCAAGCAAGGGAACTATTTATGTTCCATGCATTCGGTAATGCAAATCATGTTCCAACAAAGGATTTCAAAGATATATGTATGAAGATTATAAAAGCTTGTGGGGGGCTCCCTTTAAGTCTTAAAATATTGGGTTCTTTTTTGTGCAATACCAAAGAATTGGAAATCTGGGAAGGTGCATTGAACAAATTGAAAAGTGGGCAAAGTTTCACCATGGGCAATGATAATGAAGAGCTTTGGAGTAAATTGAAAATTTCTTATGAAAACTTGGATAAACAACATCAAAATATGTTTTTGGATATTGCTTGTTTTTTGGGTGGTTTGAAAATAAGTACAATTTGTCGAGTGTGGAATGGAGATTATTTAAACCCACAGTTTGAATTACAAAATTTACAAGATGGATCTTTAGTCCAATGGGCAGAAGATGGAATCTTGTACATACATGAACAGTTACAAGACATGGGTCAAAATATTGCAATGGAACTTCCAATTATGAATCGATTTATATGGAAATCAAATAAGTCAAACTTTTTTTTACAAAAGGATGAGGTTGTCACGATACTATTTCAATCCTATAATTTTATTTTGATTTCCTATGAATTTGTTTTTATGTCCGAAATCAAATGTTTTAACTTTGAACATTAATTTTATAAATACATGTTTTTATAGTAAAAATTGGCATTAGGATGAAATGTTATTTTAAATTGACAATCCTTTTGTTTTCATTTCATGTGATAGGTGATGGAAAATTTAGAAGGCATCTCACTAAAAAAATGTGTCAATTGGCCTACATTGTCCCAAATCGGCTCAAAGGGATTTCGCAACCTTAGGTTGGTTGACCTAACAAAAGCTTCACCAACTATAGTGGAAATTTTCATCCAAGGGCGAAATTTGAATAATTTGAAGTGGTTATGCCTCAAAAAATGCATGATTCAAAAGTTGCCAAATAATTTGTTTTATTGTTTACAATTACAAGTACTTGATTTGGCACAATGCCAAAATTTGGTAAAAATACCTTCATCTATTGGCCAATTGAAAGCACTCCAAGAATTTGATTTGTCAAGGTGTTCCAACTTGAAAGAACTACCTTCATCTATTGGCCAATTGAACGCACTCCAAGAGCTTGATTTGTCAGGGTGTTCCAACTTGAAAGAACTACCTTCATCTATTGGCCAATTGAATGCACTGCAAGAGCTTGATTTGTCAGGGTGTTCCAACTTGAAAAAATTACCTTTATCTATTGGGCAATTGAATGCACTGGAAAAGTTTTATTTATTGGAGTGCTTCAAATTGAAAGAACTACCTTCATCTATTGGCCAATTGAATGCACTCCAAAAGCTTGATTTGGGAAGGTGCTCCAATTTGAAAGAACTACCTTCATCTATTGGCCAATTAAATGCACTCCAAAAGCTTGATTTGAGAGGGTGCTCCAATTTGAAAGAACTACCTTCATCTATTGGCCAATTGAATGCACTCCAAAAGCTTGATTTGGGAGGGTGCTCCAATTTGAAAGAACTACCTTCATCTATTGGCCAATTGAATGCACTTTAAAAGCTTGATTTGAGAAGGTGCTCCAATTTGAAAGAACTACCTTCATCTATTGGCCAATTGAATGCACTCCAAAAGCTTGATTTGAAAGGGTGTTCCTACTTGAAATAATTACCTTTATCTATTCGCCAATTGAATGCACTCCAAAAGTTTTATTTGTTGGAATGTTTCAAATTGAAAGAACTACCTTCATCTATTGGCCAATTCAACGCAATCCAAAATCTTTATTTATAAAACTTTTCTAATTTGAAAACATCATGAAAGAAATACATTCATCTATTGGCCAATTGAATGCATTCAACGTGTTTCATTTATCAAAATGTTCCAACTTGAGATAATTACTTTCCTCTATTGGTCGATTGAGTACAATTCAAAAGTTTCATTTGTCAAGGTGTTCCAATTTGAAATAACTACTTTCATTTATTGGTCATTGAATGCATTTGAAAATCTTGATTTGTGTGAGTGCTTCAACTTGCACAAATTACTTATATTTATATTGGCTAATTAAATGCACTCCAAAAGTTTTAGTGGTGGGAATGTACGAACTTGTAAAAATTACTTACGTTTATTGGCCAATTTAATGCATTCAAGGAATTTAATTTGTTAAGGTGTTTCAATTTGAAAAAATTACCTTCATCTATTGCTAATTGAATCAGTAGTACAAAACCCTTCTTTTTCAACCAACCCACCTTTGACCTAACGTCATCTTCAACTACGTTTCAATTGTAATTTTTTGAATATTATTCACAATTTCCAAGTAAATCGAGTTGCCTACTCTTTTGGTGGACAAATGAAGGTGAATCCCAACTATTTTGGCACCCACATGGTCTACAATTGAATTCTAGTTGAAATGTTGACTTGGAAAATTACACACTCTATAATCAAGCCTCCCAAGGTGGTGTGTCAATTAAAGAAGCCCCATGTTCAACTATTTTGGTCAATTACAAAACATAGTGATGCATGATAAATCACACATGGATGAATGACATTGAGATTAGGATTAATGTCTTTGTCGCAAGTGCATGGCATGATTGTCTTTCAACTATAACTACAAGTTGAAAGGCAAAAAATGAATGTTAAGTACTTTTACATACTATGTCAACACCTCAATTGTAAGTGCTACTTAGTAAACATGACAACAACCATTGTGCCATGCTCTACAAACATTAGTGTGCATGGTTTTGGTTTTAAAAAACAAATAGTTATTGAGGTTGTCAAAGCCACAATGATGAAAATATGTTCATTCTATTTGAAAAACCCCAATAGTTAGATTTTGAAAACTATCAAGTTAATTGATGATTTGTTAAAAACATTCGAATCCTAGGTTCCATGATAAATGGTGGGCAATGATTCAACTTCCAAGAAAACATTATTCCCATTAGGATGTGACCTTTCATCCAACTCCATATCAAAAGAAATTTGGCATTCAGAAGAAATATAATAAAACTAGTTTTCTCTATACTTCAATACATGAGAAAATATATATGGACAAGGATAGCTTGATGCCCAAGAAAAGAAAGGACCTTTTCATCAATAAAAGCATTGTCACTAATAGAAAAATCCTAAAATGTAATCAAATGATTTGTGAATACATGCAACTAATTGTTGTTGACAACTAACATTGGTTACAAATGTGATTGAAAATCACACCACACATTTTTTGGTCACATTTATGACTATGTTGCAAGTACTTATAGGTTTTTCATTCTTCCAATGGATGATCTTTCACATTTTTTTCATTTTAAAAGGCCTTTGTATGGCCCATTAGTTGCAAAAGTGACCCAAAAATGGTAACTAATATTTATTTATACATTAAGTTATGTATGTTACTAATTTTGTATAAGGTAAGTCATGTGTTTTATGATATGGTGACTAACAATTATGTATAGTAAGCCTTATGTATACATTATGTACTCCACATTCATAATGGTATATATATATATATATATATATATATGTATGTATGTATTATTCTCATGGATTAGTTAGGCATGGTTTGAAAAAAATATTATTGTATATTAGCCTCATATTAGGGTATATTTAAAGGCGACAATACATCAAACATCCATAGGTGTATAAAAAACAAGTACAATTATTGTCGTAAAATTATTGTAATTAAATTAATTACCAAAAAATAAATAAATATAAATAATCAAATTCCTTACAACTTAAATTTTATAATTAAAATCCATATTTAATCTTTTTACACCGATCATTATGTAATTCCAGTAATTACTATAATTATCATCATTACTTTCAAATTAATATATCTATTATTTATAATTACTTATTTACAATAAATAATAATTCTTCCAACATAAAAATTTACCCTAATTATTATTTTTTTACAATGTTAAAAATTCATTAAAAACTTTTATAATATGTATTACATTTAATAATATCTTTAATTTATAATTTAAATTAACATTTATAAATTTTATTGTAATTTTATTATAATGTGAATAATTAATGTACTTATTGTAATTAAAATAATTCAATTATAATAAATTATTGTAGGCAAAACCTATAATATTTTATTGAAAGTGAATAGTTATTACTAAAAATTTAATTTTTAAAATTTTTAAAATATTTTTACACAGTAACAAAAATTATTTTAATCAAATTATTTATTATAAAACCATTTTATTTACAATAATTGTATATTTATTTAAAATTATTATCATAAATAATTATATAATAATTTATTTATTTATATGTTATAAATTATAATTAAACTGGGATTTAATTTTTTGCATTAATTATGTTATAATTAGAGGAATGAATATAATTATTGTAAATTTTTAATTTATAACTTAAAATTACTTATTTACACTTAAAATTTATTAAAAATAAAAATATTCACATTAATTATTCATATTTTTGCAATAATCAAAATTAATTATTGCAATTATAATAACCCACATGTCATCTTTATGGATTGTGATTTAGTTGCAATAATTTATTGATAGCCTTTTTTGAACATACCTATCACCTTTGATGTATAGGAAAATACACACAACTTTGTCCCATTGTGTTGTTCTTTTTTGTGACACCATCTTTACTACAAATTGGTATGCAACTTGGGGTTTAAAGCTAGATTCCTAAGATGTTCAAAGAAGGGTGGGTATGAAAATAAAAGCGAATATGATCCAATCATTCCCAATGGAAACACCCAACATTTCATTTTCAAACATGTGAAACATAATTTTGAATACATTTTGTTGTCTACATGTTTATGTTATTTATTTCCATTCATTTGTGTGTTTTGTTTCAAGATTTATGGTTTTTTAAAATCAATTTTTCATTGTTCTCTTTTAGTCTTTAATCCTAATGCACATGAATAAGTCTAGTTCATAATGATGCGCTCCCAAGTCCCTAGTTAGCCCCAAGTTGGGTCTAAGTTACTCAAGTTGCGGAATTGTGGGGGACTCGGGGCATGCTCCTAACTCTCAGCATTAAAAGGGGTAGAGGGGCGTGTTGAAGCTCCGAGATGGAACTAGGAAGGGTGACAAGCTATTCACTTACTCGAACCTGCATCAAACCAGCCAGCAAGTTGGTTAGGTCACATTCTGGAGCACCCTTGGTGCTAGGACAAGCCACGGGCAAACTCTGGACTCACTTGACTCACCACAGCCCAAACTCGGGGGAAGCCACCACCTTCCCCCATATAGTATACTCTATGCTTTTTCGCGGCACTCACATTCGAATGGCTTTTTGTCCCGGGATTCCCAAAGAGGAGTCCCGAAACTGTCCTGGTTTGGACTCCCGGGACTTTGAGCGATTATAACTCTTTGCTTAGACCTCCGATTGGGATGAAGTCTGAAACAAACTTGTAGCTCTCCTCGAGAGCTTTCCAATAGTGTGTCGCACTTCACCTGCACGCATCGGGGTCGGGTCGATTTTTGACTTTTAGTGGTCGGGAATCAAACTGCCAGTTTGACTCCCGGCCTTTCTTTTTGTCATAACTTGTGCTGCAGATGTCCAAATGGCCCATGTGAGCCCATTTTCGAAGTTTCGGGAGTCCCGGAGGACTCCCAAGTCCCAACTTTGGGAGTGTGAGTTTCATCTTCACATTCTCCCAATGTAAGGTTGCGACACATAGAGTCTTAGTTTTTTTTTCAATATCATCCTTAACGAATTTCTTACATACACATGGTCAAGGTCAATTAGTGCACCTTCTTAATTTTTGTCACAAAGGTGTCAAACCACTAGCTTTTTTAGGAACAAGGTGTGGTTTCAAGAATTTAAAATCCTTAGTAAGTCTTAGTACAAGACCTTATAATTTTCCAAAATGTAGGGAATTTGTGAAGGAAACAAATTAAATCCTTTTGAATTGGGAATATGAGTCCTTGATTTTGTAGGAACATTTATTGCCTAATGGCTTTTACAAAATTGGATCCATGATTTAGGATCTTCAATTCTTTATTAAGACATGCAATGTTGTGTCAAGAATTGGATTCTTGGGTTACAACTTCACTTTTGTTTTATGAAACCCAATTTTGCATTGAGCATAATTAAGTGTTATATTTCATTTTTCAATCTTACATCAAGAGTGTGGATCCTAGACTAACAACATTATGTCTTATATTGAGGAAAATTCATTCCATTTTTTATCATTGTATTGGTAAGGAAAGTAAGAAACATGATTGGAAATACAATAGAAAGTTTTGGCATTAAAGATGTTTCACCATTTGTCTCCAAGGCTCTACAAGACTTGACCAACATATTGCCAAAATAAAGCACAATAATTCACGGCAAAAAAGAAAATGGTAGGGTAATGTTTCATGAACTCTTACCACATCCATCAATAGGTGAAACATTCATTCCAATTGATATAAACACAAGAAATCATGACAAGCTCTCTAATTTCACATGTGAGTATGTTTCAACAAACTAGCGATAATTCATGAACATTTGCACATGGAGCAATGAACACACCCATTTCAACTATCGAATCATGTGATCATTTACCAAGTCAAACCTAGTTTATTGGCCCAATTGCCCCAACAATGCATATATTGGCTATATTTCATCTAAAATTTGGTGTATGATGCATATGTGGAGTTCTATACTAAAAGGTTTCACCCTAAAAAATGAAGGTGCCAATATATACCATTGTTCCTTTCTAGAAATTTTTGTTTGTAATTAAAATTAACTATCGTCCCTAAGAAGATTTAGCCAAATTTGGCTAGAAACCAAATATGAAGTACAAATCTTTAATCATTTATTATTACTTTTAATTACAAACTCAAAATCAAATATTAGATTGGTGATTTTCATTAAGTTTTTTCTTCACTCATGGTCTTTGAAAACCTCCATAATTTATTTATGAAAAGAGGTAGTTCATTTGATTTGTTTGTCACATCGAATTCTCCCAAGTGATGGTGTGTCTTGTCATGTTCTTGGTGTTGTTGGAAAGTTTTCAATGAATAAAGGTGTATTAAATTGGTTTCATAATGTTTCAACTTTCAATGAAGAAGTTATTGAAAACAAATTTTTCATTAAAAATTCATTTAAATCAAATATATATAATGGAATTTGGGCACACCCTTGGTATTGTTAAAAAACTTTCAGTGCATACGATTTAATGAAGTTGTTTGGATTTGTAGAAATCCAATAGCATTTCCAAAAAATATTGAATTTTGAGTAGTTTTCTTAGTTTGAAATTCAAATAAATTACCAAAAAGATGGCTTTGGAAGGAAAAAATGGATAACCAATTCACATTCAGGCCAATGACATAGGTTACATGAGTACATTTGAATTAAAATCTTTCCTCAAAAGCAAAGGCAAAGCTTCTCGCAAAATCTAGATATGAAAAATGAAACTTACCTTCATCACAAACTTCATGGGTCATGATTTGGCAATAATAGTGATGTGAAATTTGTTTTTCATAAGTTCGAATGGAATAGACACAGATGTCATTCATCTACTTGTATCGTTCGAACATTGATGTTATGTGCATTGTTTAGACATGAATGTCATATGCATGTTCATATTGTTTAAACACGAATGTTGTATGTCTATTTGTATTGTTTACACATGAAAGTCGTGCACACAACTTTCATGTTTAAATATTGCATGACACTCATGTTTAAACCATATGAACCCATGAAATAATAAATTTCGCATGGATTTGGAACAAACCCATGAAGCCTATAATTTTGTGATGTTAGGAAGGGGAATGGAACCTTGTTCGATTTAAGAGTAACATATTTCTATGTTATTAAAGTTTCACCTTCATTTACATGTAGAAGGTGTTGGTGGCATTGTAACGAACGTATACAACCTTTATTTTGAGTTGTGTTATTATTATAGGTGAAGGTTCATCTAGGCTAGGTATTCTTTCAATTAATTTAAAGAGCGATTTTATTAATTTTTGACTCATTGGATTAATTTCAAATTAATTCACATGTTCCCATGATATATTTAAAATACAATTATATAGACAAATCTTACAATTTAACATCAAATTAATTTATGACTTTAAAACATGAAAAAACCAAACAAGCATTACATTTGTTATGGTATGTGTTATTATAACTCCACCCCAAATGTTTTCTTTCAACAAGTTAGACCTAGCCATGTTTTTGCACTAACTCCCAACCCCTTTCAAGATAGTGTTGAACAAGGTAATAGTAAAATCCATGTTTGTTCATGGGTGGTTCCAAGGTTTAGGGGGGTTGAAATGTGATAGGTGGTTCATAGGCAACATTGACACCAATGTGTATTACCATCAAACAATGGGCACAATAACCTTTTTTTTTACAAGCCATGGTTTTTGTTGTCCTACATGATGATATACCGAGAGGGTGTGGGAGCTAGCTTCAAGGTTGGGTAGGTAGGTGGCCATATAATTTGATGTCAATTGTTTGTTACTTATATAATTATTTAAGGATTAATTTTGGTAACTTATTAAATGATAAGGTTTTATAATTTAACAATGGTTTGATGAGTCATTCTTAATTAGTCATGATTTCAATTAATGTGCATGACTCAAGTACGACTCACTAAAAAAATCATGCTACAAATTAATGTGCATGTTGAATCATATGGTAAGCCATATGATGTGTAAGATTTTAGAATTTATTATTTATTTGTTTGTTTGTTTAGTATATAAATGCATGTTTGGGTCTTTTGAAAACACTTTCATTTGACAAGAATAACTTGTTGTAAATGGGAAGTTTCATAGAATATATTTGTGAAGGGAAATGAAAGGTTAATTTTGAAAGGTTTTGGCATAGTTTATAAGTGTGTAGAATCCATAGTAGGAAGATGGTTTACCCATAATAGTTGTACATTAAAAACAAATATGTGAATAGATATTTGTGTAACAAAAATATATATTTCCATAACTATGTAATAACAATACATAGTTTCGGTCCTATATGCAAATGTATTCCACAACCACATTTTTGGAACTAGCATTATTGAATTTAGAAATTTGGATTAAAACAAGGTGAGCTCCAAAATAGCCATGTCTTTGGCATTTGGTCATAATTGAACAAATTATAATTGGTGTGATATATTTGATTCAAATTATGTCACAAAGTTATAAATTGTGTCTTCCTTGATGGGGGTTTTTTTATTGTTCCATATATATCACAAGGGAAAAAAATGCAATCTTTTGACATTCACCCCAAAATAGACCAATTGTAGGTTTTTCTTTAATCATATCTATCTATATTAAGGAAGAAAAATTGTATTTGTTTGTTTGTCCCATTGAAGCCTCCCAAACCATGACACATCTTGTTGCATTATTGGTACCCTCCATATGTGTCCCCAAAAAAAAATCAAGGAAAATCCTATAAAATGAAATAATGGTCATTCTAACTTTTTCTTTTAGTGCAGGGTAAAGCCCCAAGGTGTATTTTCAAAATAAGGGGAGTGAGGTGACAAATGAGTGTTGCCCCACATTTTGGAAATGTCTCCCACTAGTGTTTTTTTTAAAGGATTTTTCAAAGTCGCCTAAGTGGCCACTATGAGTTTCAACTAATAACTCAAGTGGTAACATCCATTATTAGAAATATGTGTTTTTAAGCTAGTTTTTTTTCAAGTTAAATTTAGTCATATTTTTAGTCACATCAGACAATGGACAAAATTGGTTGTAATCATAATAAACCAATTTTTTTTGACACAAATGTGACTAAAAATATATGATTAACATGACTAAGGCTATTAGTTGATGTGACATTTTTAATTTGATTAATTATTACAAATTATTACAAAAATCTGATTATTTTTTTAATCCAAAAAATATGTAAATCATAATTCTTCTAAATAATCATTAATTAACAAATTCAAATGCATCATTTGAAACCTTGAATTGAGTTATATATTCAAATATTATTTAAACACATCTAATTTATTAACTTTCATGAAACTTTGTGATTGTTCCATTTCAAAATGTACAACAATTAAGATAGTTTTAAATATTTATTTAAAAATTCATATGTAACGTTTAAAATATAATTATTTCAATAAAACACTTACTTTAACAATTACATTGAATTTTTAATTTCTTTAGTTTCAAAATGTGAACAAATAATTTAATCACTTAATTTTAAAATTCATATATAATGCATTAAATCTTTGATTGACTTACAATCTATAACTATTTTGGTAAAAATGATTTATTATCATAATCATATTGAACTTTATGATTCCTTTCAATTTCAAAAATGTTTTCAATGTTTTTTTCAAAAATTCAAATAGTGTTTTTTCTGCGTGTGTTAGAAATTTCACATATAATTATTTGAGTACATTTGGTTTCCTTACTTTCATCATTGACTTCAATTTTATAATATTTTAAATCCAAAGTTTTAAACATTCCATTAATTTACATAATTTGATTTATGCCACATATTTATCAAAAATGAATGTTTCAACAAAATATCTTTAAAATATCATAACCAAAAAAATTCACTTTTGAATTAATGGTATTAAAATTTATATGTCTTCAACCTTACATCAATTTTTGTAACAAAAGTTTAAAAATTGAATTAAATGTTACAATGTTTTGTAATAACAATGGATTTATTATAGTTTTATTTATTATTTATTTCAAATTTAAATGAGATGTACATTAATTTTATTCTATTTTTTTATGAAATTAAAAGAAGTTACTTTATTTTATTATTCCATT
>Ga0116229_10014167_pt1 | contig 11120 bp, 5 predicted proteins | sample S1TSphgellanicum_3_FD_87313 | JGI IMG/M metagenome (GOLD analysis project Ga0116229, IMG submission 87313) | Host-associated microbial communities from peat moss isolated from Minnesota, USA - S1T2_Fc - Sphagnum magellanicum MG | ecosystem: Host-associated > Plants > Peat moss > Unclassified... | reverse complement strand
CCTTAGTAAACATTTACACCATATAGTGAACCATTTTCACCAATGAAGGTAAGGGTAGTGAAATTATAGTGAACTTAATTCACTTTTATGGTCGCATAGTGAATTAGCCTAGTGAACTACACCACATTTTCCTAGTAGTGTTTATAGATATGGGCCTAATTTACCGACAAGGAGAGGATTGTGTTTTGTCTAGATTTTTGAATGTAGATTAGGCCAATGATAGAGATGATAAGAGATCAACAACCGGCTACACTTTCCTTTTAGGGTCAACACCCATTACGTGGCATAACTTACAACTGTGTGTTGCAATTTCATCAATGGAGGGCAAGTACATGATGCTATCAAGTTGTGCCAAAGAAGGTGTCTGGTTGCGGAGATTGTTGATAGACTTGAATCTTATCAAAAGCACAGAGCCAACGATAATCTCTTGTGACAATCAAAGTGTAATCAAGCTTTCTGACAATCCTATTTTCCATGCAAGAACTAAGTATATAAAAGTTCATCATCATTATATTCGAGAACAAGTTCAAAATGGTGTTATAAAGATCACACATGTACCCTCATATGACCAAATTGCTGACATTTTTACAAAACCACTTGGGCATACATTATTTTACAAATTTCGCTGTGAGCTTGGACTTGTACACACGAATGACTTCAATAATGTAGGATTGAACAGATTAAACCACCACCCATGACACGTGGTTTAGTATAGGTTGTAAACATTATTTAGGCATTCTTTTTGCTCCTTTTACAAATCTGCATAAGCTTGAGGGGAGGTGTTGAAAACATTCATCCACTTGGATGTAACAAATTGCATGAAATATGTAAACGTTTGCATAGAGAAGATTGGTACATAAGAAGTTAATGATTTAATTACAGTAACAAATTAACAACAATGTTATAGATTAAGAAGTTGGCATATTGCCTTGTAAGTTTTAAAGCGGATCTTGACATGTATGCATATCAACTTGGATAATAGGTATGTAACTATGTATAAATATCCTTCCTTGTTGAAGGAAATATTAGTTTTTTCTTTAATATATTATTCTACTTGTAGTAATGAATTCCTTTATTATATATGTGTTTGAGGACACCGTACCCATTCTTGAAGCTTAGAAAGTAGGCACAACAAAAACCAATGAATGTGGTGGGAGAATGTTGAGGTTTTGAGGATGGTGTCATCTAACGTTTTTAGAAGACTTGATAAGTTGAAATTGGGTGTGATGAACTTAGTATTTTCTCCTTGACAAAAGGATTTTGCAGATATCATTTTTACAAGTTCTCTTCTTAATATGGCAATCTATAACCTTGAAACCACCCCATATTTTCATCCTTTATGTATCTTTATTTCTCTCTAGTTTTCTTTGACCCTGTTTGTGTGTTCTAGAAGTGTGCGTGTCTTATTTTGAAATATGTAAAGAACTTTTTCATTTCTCAAATATTATGTATTGTGTTGTGGATTTATTTTCTTTAATTGGTTCTTGCAGTGTGATGTTTTTAACAATTGTGCTTTTTGGGGAGGTTAAAGGAGCAAGGAAAGTTTCATTGTTAATTATTAGGCAACAAGCTAGAATAAATGCATATTTGTGTCTCCTCCATCTCATTGCATGCATCCTTGTTAATAAGGTCTCAATGAATCTACCATTCATATGGAATTGTGTCCTTGTGTTGGTATTTATGTTTTATCTTTTCTTGGGCGTAAAACATTTCCTAGAACTATATGTAAGTTGATGGCTACTCCATGACACCCTTAAGAGGACAATGATTTTCTCAAAATGTGTTTTTATGTAGCTTATGTTGTGGATTGAATGTTTGTTCACAAGATGAGTTTTTTGCTTGAGTAGGCTATGATTGAGGTTTGATGGGGAAGGCATTGTAGTTGTAGTTACAGGGTAGGTCCTAGTAATCACAACCATATAAGAAATGGCTTAAACAAAAGCTTTTAGAACTATAGGTTAGGGCCATTTCTCTACAACGATAGGAGAAGGCAAGCAAAGTTCCGTTGAAGGTGATGGGTGGCATGTACTAGGTTAATTTCTTCTCTATATGAAGTATTATAACACCCATTAGCTATGTAATTGTTCTATTTATCTTGAAGTGTGCTATAATTGTGGGTTGAAGAATGGCGGTTTAATGCAACATTCATAAAATATTTGCTAAATTAAAATTGACACATAGACGTCACATGTGGTTTGGGTGATTACATAATCACTATTAAATGCTTTGCCACAACAACATTTTTCAACTTTGTAATATTCTCTATCTTTGAGATGATGTGCTTGCTTGCAATATGGAAAGCTCATAGGGCTATGGTTTCTAGGGAGCACTAAGAGAGCATGAACTAAGAATTCTCTATTCTTTACTCCCCATTGTGTAAACTTGGTGGTCTCCAACCATCTTTTCATGTTTATTTTATGTTTATTAGTTTTTGCCTTTTTGCTTTTGGTTTTTCTCAACTTGCATATATTGAATGTGGTCCATTGTAAACGAGGAGAAGATGAAGAGTGAAGAAATTAACTTTGTGGGTTCACTTGTGTTTTATTTGTAGAGTTATGAAAGTTCATGCAGTTGTAGGGTTGGCATTTAACACATTTTTCGAGGTTTTCTTTTCTTTTTTAATATTTGTTTGCTTGTTTTCCCTCCCTTCTTTATAATTTTTTAGGGTTTATGATTTAGGATTTTAGGGTTTAAGGTTGAGGGAAATGAAATTCAAAGGTCTTTTGTCCTTGTAACATTTGGCATAATCCTATTTCTAATTGCTCAAATTCAACTATGGATGACAGAGTGTAGGATTGCAAGCTATTGATGAAATCATCTTTGCTTTTCTTCATGCTTCACACATCAACAACTGCTTTTAATGGCCTCAAGCAGATCTTCAAGTAATTCCCTTTTGCAGATCTTTCTAGGTGGTTTTTTTTTGTTTTTTTGACTAATAAATTGGAGTTGTGTTTTCTCAAGGTTTGAATTCATAGAGTTTCCATCATACCCTTTTTGCTTGACATAGTTATGGTGTGTCAGTAATGTGTTTTAGAAATCGAAGGTCTTTTTTAAACAAGTAGTTGGCAATTGTGAATGTGTTCTAGTGTCAAGATAACCACAATATTCCCTCACATCTTGCCAAAGTTGGTGCATTCACCACTGAAATATGTTTTTTTCTCTGCCTAGATTTTGAATTTTGTGATCATGGGTATAATCACATAGTTTTGTGTTTAATATTTAGGGTTCAATAGGACAACCTGAATGAATGGAATCATGGGATGGTGTAAAACCATGAGGGTAGCCTAAATAGACAAATTTAGTGGCTTTTAGACATAATTGAGGTCCATTTTACTAAATTACCAACTTGTAAGCCTCTATATATTATTGTAGGTCATTATTATTTTGATGGAAAATATAGAACTAGCTAACTATTTAGTAAGAGTAAAAATAATGATTTATGATTCTAATAGTGATCATATGGATCTCATTAAGGTATAATGGTTTCCAAGGAAATTGTAACCAATTTGCTTTGTCAAATAATAGCTTTGCAATGAATGATCAAAGCCTTGATTAAATAATGGTTTATGACTTGTACAAAATTGGGAAGGGAAAAGTTGCATATTACATGTTTTAGAAATGTTTTAAACGGCCCTTTCAATTTCTCCTCCAATGAGAAAATTGCGAAGGGGAAATGCCCCACATTAGATTATTTAGAAATGTTAGCTTTCCCTTTCTAGTTTGCCCTTTGATGAGAACTTTGAGAAGGGCAAAGCCTTTTATCACATGTTAGAAAAATAGTACAATTGCCCTTTGAAATCCCCTCCAATTTGGAAGCATTTAAGAGGAGAAAAACCCATTTTTAGATGGGCCAAAATTGTTAGGTTCCTCTTTCATGGAATCCCCTCCTTGAATTCACCTTCAAAATATCCTTTCTAACAATCCCATGTGGTCCCATTATCCTTTCTATAGAAATAAAGCCTAGTGTGATTAAATTATAAACACATCCCCTCCTTATGAAGAGGGGCTTTGATTTTAATGACCAAAAAGGGAACCCCAAAAACTTTGTTGCACAACTCATGAGACTTCTTCACTAGCACTAAAGTCCTAAAGTATATTACTTACACATGAGCAGTTACAGATTGTCACAATGGCAAGTGCTACACAAGCAACTATTACAACTTCTTCCTCCAACTTTTACACTTATGACAATCTAATTTACAACATACTAAATTGCACAATGCAACTATTGATAATGCAATTAGTAGGTGGGAGCAAATGATCACCATGGATTATCATTGCCAAACCTTCCTTGAAGTGAGATCGATTAAAAGGAGCTCTGACAACAAACTTTTTTAAATTTCCCCACATGGATTATATATAAAATTACATATATAAAATTTCATTAAAATTTCAAAAGATAGGGAAAGTCACCTTCTAAGGATTAGTGGGACAACATGGAGGGACTTTCCTAGTTTTCCACAGAAGGAGATTTTAAGTTTTTCAACTTATGACCCACATGTAATTTCTTTGGTTTTCTTGTGAATGGTTTTTTTTCCCCTTGGGGATTTTGCAGGGATAATTTGTAGGTTTGTTGAAACAATTCAAGAACGGAAATCAAGGGGAATTTTGTGTATTCTCAAAAGTATTTTTGTTTCCTTTCTCAAACTAAAGCTAGTATATTGTTATAATAAAAAAGAACAATTTGTTCAATGGCTGGTTACAGTAGCAACATAGCTCCTATGCATGGATCCATGTATAAGCTTTAGCATATACAACTTTATGGCCATGTGCACTAGTAATAGGTTGTCATCAATTGGAAGTTATCATAGCCAAGGTCAAGATAGTTGTTTTGTCAAAAGGACTAAAGAAGAGAAAGCCAATGAACAATGTTTGCCATTGTAGAATGGATGATGGATGATATCTACTACATAAAAGTACAATGTCACCTACCAAATGTCTATTAGATTTCTTACAACATTGTTGGGTAGATGCTTCACTACAATCCTTATTCTTGATTTTAATTCTTCCTTCCTCTTCACTCCATAGTAGCAAACCTGATTTTAGTTTTTCCTTCGTCCTCACTCCATGGCAACAAATCATGGCTTCCCACATTGTTAGACCTTAATATTTGTAGATCTAAAACTTCTTCAAAACCACAATAATAAAATTTGAAAATCATTATATTCCAATGAATGCAAATTAAAGAAATGTGACAAATAAGGCAAAAAAAAAATGTTTACACTACTACAAATCATGGTCTGTTTTACTAGGGAAATTGGTCAAAAAGGACCCAAAAGTGGTATTGGTTGACTTAACCAAGGTGCCATTTTGAACAAGTTGATTTTGATAATGTCTATTTTGACCAATGGCCTTTTTGACTAACTATACCTTGTCATTTTGATTAGCAAAGTGACTAACAAAGTGATTGACTATTTGATTGATAGACAATGGATTATTTGATTGGGTCCATTTTATACCTAAATTAAAATCATATTCTAAATTATTATTTAAAAAATTGATAGATAGGTAGGTAGGTAGGTTGAAAAAATACATTAGATAGGTAGGTGCTAGTTTAACTTAGTCAATTTAATTTAGCTTAATTTCATCGAAATCCTTTAATCTAACCTACCTACCCTAACCCTTTAAACATGCACACATGTTGTAAGTATAAGGAATTGAACCCCAAACCTTCACAATGATAAACCAAGTCCTTATCAATGGATTACATTATCAAAGGTGTTCAATTTTTATCAAGTTTTAAATTTCATATGTTTGTTTAACATCATTAAACATAAGGGCAAAACCTAGGTGATAATTCATGGCTAAATTTAATGTTTAAATTTAATGGTTAAACTTAGTGATTTAAAGTAATGGCTAAACCTAGTGGCTAAACTTAGTGACTTAAAATAATAGTTAAACCTAATGGCTAAACTTCATGATTTAAAATAATAACTAAACATAATGGCTAAACCTAGTGATTTAAAGTTAATGGCTAAACATAATGACTTAAAGTAATGGTTAAACATAATGGTTAAACCTAATGATTTAAAGTAACGGTTAAACTTGGTGAATTAAAGTAATGGTTAAACCTAATGGCTAAACTTAGTGGCTAAATTTAATAAATTAAAATAATAGTTAAACTTAATGGGTAAATCTAATGGCTAAACTTGCTAAATTAAATTAATGGTTAAACCTAGTTGTTAAACTTAATGACTTAAAGTAATGGTTAAACATAATGGTTAAATTTTGGTTAAATTTAATGATTAAATCTAGTCGTTAAACTTAATTGATAAACTTAATGGCTAAATTTCATGGTAAACATAATGGCTAAAATTTGGCAAAATTTTGGATAAATCTAATGGTTAAATCTAGTGGCTAAACATAGTGGCTAACTTAATGGTTACACATAGTGTATAAAATTAAGTAGATAATATGTAGGTAAGCAGGTAGGTATGTAAATAGGTAAGTGAAAAGCTATAAGTAGATAGGTAGGTAGATAAATAATTAAGTAAGTAAATAGGTGGATGAGGAAGTAGGAGGTAGAAATATAGGGTAATAGACCATGTTGTATTTGATTAAAAATCGTTGGCTATTTTGATTAAATGTTCAACTTGACTGAAGATCATTAGCCATGTTGATTAATTATTCATTGATAATATGTTCAACTTGACTAAAGACCATTGACCATTTTGATTAAGGTTGTACAACTTGACTATGTGTATTTAATCAAATAAATCATTATAGTCAAATTGATTAATTAACAAATACGTGTGTCATTAAAACCCTTGGCCTATACTCAAATGCACATGTCCATTAATAAAAAATGACAATTTAGTTAATTTTAACTTCTTAAAAAACCATGATTTGTAATAGTGTTATTTGTGACCATCGTAATGAAAGAGAAAATACAAAAAATGATTAAGCAAGGATGAAAAAAATAAATTCAAGTGTGACAATACATCAATGAAAAGAATTGAAATTGTGAATAGTTTGTTGTGTCGATGTACTGCACATGAGTCCACTTATATACACTTGAAGAGTCATTAAGCATTAAAGATTAATAGCTAGTTTGTAGGAAGTTTCACTTAATGTGGCTTCCAAACTTCTAGTTGTTGAGTTTGATTAACTTAGTTATTTACCTAACATACCCAATCTCTAATTGTTTAGTGTGGACATTTCAACTACATTTGTTTTTTTCAACTACTATTTACCTAACATACCCAATCTCTAATTGTTTAATGTGGACATTTCAACTACATTTGTTTTTTGTTGAGCTAATTTAATCTAGCTTTATAGTATGTTAGTTTAACAACCTTTTAAAAGTTATATAACAAGTTGTTAATGATTTGTTACTTCTTTTAACACTCCCATTTGGCATTAAATCCTAAGTCATTTAAGACCTAAACTTCTTTCCATGCACTTGTAATGTTTTGTCCTAGAGATTTTTTTTGTCAAAAAATCTAGACTCATTTCATCAGTCCCACAATATTTGAACACCTTTCCTATGCTTGCTAATTCTCTTACATAATGATGGTGGATGTCGATGTGTTTTGATTTACTATGGTGCATTGGATTATTTATGAGAGATGGTTTTTTTATTATTTGCAAAGATGATGGTTGCTTGCTTTTGAGGAAAATTAAGTTCAACAAAAAAGGTTCTTAGCCACATTGCTTCTTGAATTGCTTGAGTTATTGCCATGTACTTTACCTTTGTGGCATTGGAAAACGTAACTATCAATTGCCTCTTACTAGACTTAGTTGATTGCCCCATTCATGAGAAGGAATGTGAACCCAATGGTTGATCTTCTACTATCAACATCTCCCCAATCTACATCACATGAGTCATACATAATCACACCATGTTGTGATTTATAGGGTTGAAAGTACTACAACCAAAAACTCTTTACACCTTGCAAGTTGTATTTAAATATTTTCTTTACGTTTTCCAGTGAATGAATTTAGGTGATTCAGCAAGCTTATTGATGATTCCAATTGTAGTGACAATATTAAGCATAGTAGCTATCATGGCATACATGAGACAACCTATAGCTTTTCTATAGGGTATTTTTTTCCATCTTAACAACTTTTTCTACTTTCATGGGCTCATTGGATGAAAGCATGGTAAAGTATACAATTTAATTATTTTGGCAATCTACCTGTCAAATTAACAAGAAGTAGGACTAAAACTCATCATAAAATTATTATACATTTAATATATTTACTTAAACATGATGAAAAACAGATACTTTTTTATTATTATGAATCTATTTTAAATTTTTACATTGTAAAAGTAGGTTTCAAGTAGACTTTTCTAAATTTAAGTAGCTTTTGAAACCTATTTTTTGCAATGTAACATTTGTTTCAAGTATGTGTCAAGTATATTCTACCAAAGAGAAAGTATTTTTTTTTCCCCTAAAAAAAGACTTAAATGGAAATTAATAATATTTGTTCAAGTTACTCCATATTTGGACCACAAATAAAATAAAATATGTTTTATACGATGGCACAAATTTTTAGCATGGTAAGTCGCCAAATTTTGTGGAATTGATGTTAGAATCTTGGATTTTTGCAAAAATAGATGCATTGATAATGACAATCAAATTAATTTTTTAAATTACAAATCTATAGTCCAAAGGTTTGGAAAGAAGTACAAGAGATGAGGGTGCAAAAAACCTAAAACAAGGCATTATTTGACTTTTTAATAGGGTCTTGGCATTCCAAATGGAATTATGTCATTTTGGAATGTTAAAATAGTCATGTATTTTTTTTTGGTTTATATTTGAACAAGACATTCAAAATTTATTTAATTGATTTAATCATTCATTATAATATTAATTGGTTGAAAGTTTAAACATACATATTCTCTTTTGGATGCAGTCATATTAACTTGTACCATTAGCAATCATAACCACTATTTAATTTTTTGAATTTTGGATTGTATATATATATCAATAAAATGTTATTGTGAATACGTTATGTACATATTCTAAAAATTTGGAATCAATCTAATGAGTAAAAAATACATAATTTACACTTTTAAAGACTTGTAACCATTGTCTTAAAAATAGTTTTGACATTAAAAACACAATCTGAAATTGTTTTTTAATGAAAATTTGGGATTTAAAAAATATACACATGAACATAATAGTATTAAATTATATATATATGATATATTAAAAAATAACAAAAAAGTAGTGGTCTAAGGGGGCACATGTGATTCCTTATAATGTGGTTAAACCCTTTCATTGTTCAACATTTTAAAACATTCATTTTGCTAAGTCCTTGCTTGAGAATTCAAGACACAAAACAAATGGGTGTCATGGTTTTTATTGTGGTACCCCAACCATGAATGCACCCAACCATGCTTTCGCCTTGCACCATAATGGAAATGTAAACATGTGTAATAGATATAATATTAACTTCAGCTAAGGTACACCAACTTGAACATCTAGAAATTCTTGTAACATATTTTAAAACCTAAAGGCACATTGTATGTGATTATTAAGTAGAAAAGACAACTTATAGTGCACGTAATGGATTGTTGATGAAATTGCAAATGGTTGACATTTTGGAATAAGGCCTTTCAACCCTTCTTGTAATAGTTGCTTTCCCACCAATTTTAGCATAATAGGCAACTCAAGTAGGGAGCTTCAAACCCTTGAAATGGTTGTAACCAAATGTGCCACTACTTTGTTACACTTTCTTGCAATTTTCTTCAAATTGTTTTCTAGACTTTATCATTTCAACTTTAAAAATCTACATTCACAGTTTTAGATTTAACACTTGCCAATAGAATAATAGATACATTTACTCACCAATAACATATATAAAAATTGAAAAAAAAAGTTGTCAAGAATTAGTCTAAGTGTGAATCAAATTGTGTAACTCACCATGTGAAGGGCTACATTCTAGGTAATAAGAAGGATTAGGCAAATGCTTAGAATAATATTCCATAGATTTCAATGTTTTAAAGAAAAGATCTAAAGTTTGTATAGAATATCATGCATACTTTTTGATTCACGTGTGCATGATCCCATTAAAAAAAATTGTGCTCACAACCATAAAAATAATTCCAAAAATTACATGATGAATAAAACAATAAATGAATAAATTGTAAGGTAAGACCTTAAAATAAGGGCAAATAGATCCATGTATTGCTTAAGACAAAAATTTGCAACAAAAGAATTTTTGGCAAACAGGCTTTTCAAGAACTTTGATGACATGCATACGCACAACCTTGGCAATAAGCTCTTGGACTTTATGGCCATGTGCATTAATAGCAAGTTGTCATCAATTGGAAGTTCTCATAGCTAAGGCCAAATAATTGTGATATTGATAAGAGTAAAAAGGAAAAAGCCAATGAGCAATGTTTGTTATATCTAAGTAGATGGATGATGGACTATATCTACTACATATAAAAATATGTAGTCACCTACTAAATGTCTATTAAATCTATTACAAGATTGACATCCATATAAATGTTTCATCGAAATCCCTAGTTTTGATGATCTCGGTTTTTCCTTCCTCTTCACTTCACAGTAACAAATCTTAGCTCCAAGCATTGTCAACAAACCCTTTCAATATTTATATCTAGACCTTCTTCAAAACCACAGTGCTTCAATAACAACTTTTGAAAATCCTTATATTACCATAAATGCAAATAATAAAAAGCAACAAACAAGGCTTAAAAACACATATGTCTACTTTTCTTCCTTAGAAGGAATGCAATACCCTCATTAAGCCACATGACAATACCCCTCTGAAGGTATCCCAAAAATACATTAGGTTCTATAACATATCTTTTGACGTTTGAAAGGATAATGCATAGCCCTACCAAAACCTAGAAGGATGCAATACCCCTTAAGTAAAATTTATTTTTCATGATTTAATATTGGCTTAAAAATTGGTATACATATATTGTTCATGATTGTCATTATCGTTGAATCGAAGCTCATTGAGGACATTGAGTGGATTCTCCATGTAATATGCTTTGTCTGTGAAGAACGCCTCTTTAAAGTTGCCGTTGTTGTGGGTTGCTGCCAGACTAATCGGATCCTGGTGCTGGTGGGCTTTCACCTTGCAGGGTCATATTCTGGGAATTGCTGCACTGCTGCTGCTGCAGAATTAGTTGTGGAAAT
>Ga0116229_10014165_pt1 | contig 11120 bp, 13 predicted proteins | sample S1TSphgellanicum_3_FD_87313 | JGI IMG/M metagenome (GOLD analysis project Ga0116229, IMG submission 87313) | Host-associated microbial communities from peat moss isolated from Minnesota, USA - S1T2_Fc - Sphagnum magellanicum MG | ecosystem: Host-associated > Plants > Peat moss > Unclassified... | reverse complement strand
GGGATGTGACAGAGAATGTGGTGGGTGTCTGTTTTGTGGGGCAAGATGTGACTGGCCACAAATTGGTTTGTGACAAGTTCACTCGCATACAAGGTGATTACAAAGCAATAGTGCAAAATCCAAATCCCTTGATCCTGCTTATTTTTGGTTCTGATGAGTGTGGTTATTGCTCAGAGTGGAATGCATCCATGGAAAAGCTCACTGGATGGAAAAGAGAGGAGGTACTTTTCACCATTCTTTACATTTTGCTACAATGCCCATTCTGTCCATGTTTATCAATGGATGTCCAGTAGCACTCTAAGTTTTCTGAATGATTTGCGACATGCAAAGCTAAAAGTAGTTGTAACTTTGGACAATTACAGTACTTCAGGTTTTGGTGAATTTGGATGCAGGTGCTTAGCAAAATGCTAGTATGTGAGATTTTCGGTATTCAAATGATGTGCTACCGACTCAAGGGGCAAGATTCAATGACCAAGTTCATGATATTGTTCAACAGTGCTATGGATGGCCAAGATACAAACAAGTTTTCATTCTCTTTCTTTGACCAACATGGCAAGTATGTCAAAGCCCTTCTCATGGCCAACAAGATAATTGATGTTAATGGGGTCATCATTAGCGTGTTTTTCTCCTTGCAAATCGCAAGTCTAGAGTTACTCTAGGTGGGTCTTGCCTCTTATCTTTTCTGAGGTTGAAAAAATTTTTAACTTTTCAGGATGAAGTGAGTTGTGGTTTGTTGAATTGTTGTTTTTGTAACATGCATGCAAGCACTCACAATACAACAAGCAACTGAGAAGGTGGCATTTGCAAAGCTCAAAGAGCTGGCCTACATTAAGCAGGAGATTAAGAACCCTATGTATGGCATTATGTTTATACAAAATCTGATGGAGGATACAGACTTATCAAAAGACTAAAAGCAGTTTGTGGGGACAAGTGAAATCTGTGAGTTGTAATTGTGGAAGATTCTAGATGACATGGACCTTGAGAGTATTGAAGATGGGCACAACAATGATCCCTTCTTGTTTTTCCCAAGGGAATGAAGATGAAATTTTTTCTTTTTTTGGTGTGTTTTTGTTTAACAAATGTCAATAAAACTAACCTGGTGGATTGAACACCAAAAATAGATATTGTACAATTAGTAACACTTGATAGGAAGGCAACAACTTGTTATTATGGACCCGTTATAGAGGTTTGTTTATGGCACTAGTTTCCTTTGTCAAATGAAGATGCACTCTTTGATTTTCCCAAATCATAAATGGTTTAGGGGAGAGAGGAAAAAAAGATTGTTGTGGAATAATCTAGAAAAACCTCTCTTGAGGTTAAACCAAGGAACAATTCATAAGTGAATGATGATCAGTATGTTCAGCCAACATATCGCCACACCCAATTCGACAATTGCATTGGGTGAAGGTATGAATTGAATCATCAAAGCCCAGAGATCGATTGAATCTAGAACCAACCAGTTCACCACCAAAAAGAAACCTCATACTCGTCAACGCATCATGGTGATGGAGGGAGGTGATGAAAACATGGAAATTGATGTCACGGCACAACAAGATGACAAGTCAATAAGGATGGAGAATGACTAGTTCAAATTGAACCTAATTTTGAACTGAAACTCAATCAAGGACCTTCACCTATTCAAGAAACTTTTGTTCCTATAGAACATGCTAATAACCTGCTATTAACAAGTACAAAACCGGTTCAACCAGTTTAATCTAAACTTGTTGAACCAACTCAGGTTAAACCTTTTTACATTTTTCTTGAAACATCAACAACATATGCCCAACATGAAAGCTTAAAGCATGTTACCCTTTTCTTTGAGCAAGTAACCTTAATTAATTAGACAAGGCTTTAAACAGTAGACAATTTAACTAATATGAAATCCAAGTATAATAATGTTGAGAACTTGTTAGAGGATACAAATAACTAGTTACATGCCCATTGTTTAAAATTGGTTAATCATAATCAAGCCCTACAAAACATAATTAAAGACTTAGTTACTATGAAAGCCCAACTCCTCAAACAACAGAGAAAGAACAAGCATCTTATTACTAAAAGCATTGAAGCGAAAAGGGCAATCAAAAAGGTACAAACCCTGCAGTCTAAGTACAATGAGCTAACCCAAGTTCATTTCAAACTTGTGATGATTTAAAGACTTTGCAAACTAATCTAGGTCCAAGCATGATAAAGTATATAAAAAATATAGTTCTACAAAAATTTAATTTTAAACATAGTCTTTTTTCAACATTCACATTCAAAAAGACATTAAAAACCTATTTAAATTGCATTTTGAAATCATAGAGCTCTTCATTGAGTTTATTGTACGTTGAACATGAAGTTTGAAGAATATTTTTAAAAAAGGATGAAAAGTATGTTCTAAATTGACTAATTGTCTAAATTTTCCAGCATACTTTTTACATTGACACTTTAATAGATCATGACCATAATATGAAAAGTTGAAACTATATTCATACACATTAGGGCTTTATAAACTTGAAAGTACAATAATTTTAACTGATATTTTACTTTCATGTACTTGTAACTCTACTTTGCAAAATTGGACACATACTTTCCAATACTTGCATCTCAAAAAATGTACTTAAATGCATTTTAAAACATGTGGTTCTTCAATATTATGTAATGAAGTTAAAGAACTTTTCATTGTTGATCATTGACTTAAATAATATTCATGAATCCAATATATTATGACATAACTTATGGGTACTTTCCAAAAAAGTAACAAGTGTCATCGATTGGCATACTTTACCATGTTTATGCCCATCTTGACTGGTTAGCCAAATATAATGGTAAGATGGAAGCCATTAGTGTACAATGGGAAAAGACCATGTTGGTTGGAGAGTACCTATTTGCAACAAAGGGAATAGTTGATGGAAGTCAACATTGATATGGAAAATTGTACCCATGAACTTTGGGTACAAATTCAAGAATTGAAAGGTTAATTGGAACACTTCGCAAAGCGCCCAATAAAGCTTATCAACCTACTTACATGGACAACTGGTTGAAAGAGTTTGAATAATTACGTTTGGATAATGCCTTGCTTAAGGTACATAACCAAACACTAGCTAATAAGAACCTGAAGTGGAATGAATGGTGGCAAATAGTGTAGGAAATCATTAAGAACATATTTAAGAGAGTTTGGAGATTGCTCGTCCAGATGAAGAATGAATGAATTGGTTACATACTAATTGCATTTCGAAGGCTACAAGTATGACTAATTCGCTGGCAAACTGGTTGAGGTACCTATTAATGTTTTCTAAAAAAATTCACATGTGCAACTAATTGTTGTAGCTACAAGTTTTTGGAATGAACATGTTATTATCACCACTAAATAACTTGAACCCAATAGAGGGGGAGCAGAACTAACCATTATTTCTTATACTTTACCTTTGCCCATAGAACTTGTGGAAGTACATGTTATGGTTGTTAGCACCCAGGTAGAAGCCTTGGAAGAACCTGCCACTCCAAAACCTATGCCATTAGTTTTACTTGAGCTTGGAGTAGGCATACAGGTTACTTTGATTGATAGTATTACCCATGCTTCTGAAATTTTTAAGACTCTAGATACAATATTTAAGGACACGCCTATTATTGAAAGACCAGAATTTCAATTAGTTTTTATGGTTAAATTGTTGATATTACAGGTAAACAACCTATTGATGATTTAGCTATAAGTGTTAAACATGTAGTTCTAGGTGACTGATTTCAAGGATGAAATCTGGATTTCAAGGGGGATAATGTTAACCCAACTTTTTTAATATGTATATGGTAATTGGTTAAACCAATCGATAACCAACGAATAGTATGATTTAAGGACATTTCAGTTTTATGGTCAATAGGTCTTAAGCTAACTAGTTTGTTACAAGAACTGGTAACCGGTTTATTACAATAACTGATTGATTAACAAAACAGGTGAATTTGAACTTGTGACCAGTAACTTATTATTTTGATTTTAAAGTTATATTGGCTAGTGATTGTTTAAGTTACAAACAACACTATGAGCTGGTATAACTATGAGGACTTGGAGATAAAAGAGGATCTTCATCTTTTTTTTTTTTGTAACTATTGAAGAGGTTTTGATTTCTAAATCAAAGTTACTTTGAGTTTTTTTATGAAGTTTTTCCTTTTCTATTTTTAAAATGCAAGTTTTAGAATTGTTGTTCTTGATGCATAAGCAACAAACCACAAATGCTTAGTGTGTTTTTAATATTTAGATTTGAAGCAACCTATGGATAATTCAGAAAACCACAATCAGAAATTAGAAGAGAACATGTGAAACTAAAAGGGACAAAAAAACACCTTAACACATTTAGACACCAAAAGAGAAAAACAAATCCTTGGCACACAGATGACATTTCACAACAAGACAAACCAAATAAAAAAGCTCCAAAGAGAAGAGCAAGAAGAGCTAAAAGAAAAAACCACAAGATTTTGCATTTCCGTTGTCCAACCCTAAACTCAGAAGCCGAGATGAATAACATGTCTCCTGATCCAACTGCGAAATACAAATCACACAACCAAACAATCTTCCAACTACAAACCAACCCAACAACGAAATTGTATTCCCAAACTTCTAGATTCCTACTCTAACCTTAAACCATAAAAATTCCTGATCCACAACAAAGACTCAACAGCAACAAACCGGAAACCCTACCTTTGATTTTTTGGGTCTTTTGAGGGCTCGTTTCAGCAGATCTGGGAGCTAGGTAGCTTGTGGACAAACCTGGGTCATCCCCAATGAAGCAGTGTCTGTAGGTCTACAAAAAGTTTGCAACCTTGTTACTTTTGCTATTGTTGTTAGGTAGCCTGGGAACAAAGTTGGGTCATCCCCCAATGAGCACTAATGAGACTGAGGCCACTGTGTGCACAATGTTTCTGGACCTTCTGATGCTCAACGTATAGTCCTTGATTAATAATTATTGCTCAGGGCTTACAAACGCAGTTGCAGTTTGCATTTCAATTGTAATGCCAATTGAGTTCTCCCCTCAGAAGATTGATCCCGCTATTGTTGGGCACTGAGACCCACCTCAACCATAGGCTCATATTGAACAATAGTCTTCTGTTTCTGATCCTTATAATTTAAAAGCAAAGGGCAAGTCTCCTATCTCTTTTGAAGACAATAGAGGTGATTTGAGGTTTAGCCCAACCGCTCAATCAAATAGATCAGCGTCCTGATGAGGTCACTGAAGAAAAGATACAGAGGCAAGGAGAACTTCAATGATACAACACTGTCTGGGTGTGAGTTTCCTAGAAAAGTACTAACTCCTTCATAGCCTTTGTGCCAGTTGTGTCTCTAAAGGAAGTGGGAGGAGAGCAGACAAGAGGCAATCAAAGAATCGTGCAGTGAATCATGAGAATTTGAGGCAAACTGTTGAAACCGCAACTCAGATGGCCAAGGGAGCAAAAGAAGCTGCACAAGCAGCAGCTCTCTTTCTGCCTAAAAATTCCACTACAGTTGAACTCCTCCTATAAACTTTCAGTCCATCGCTCTCCAGCTCCATTGCAAAGCATTTGGAAAGAAGTATATTGAAATGCAAGCAAAACACCAGATGCAGACAAACCACAATTGCCAATGACAAGTCTGAAGAGGAAGAAAACACAGACGTCATGAAGAACAAGAAGGTTGTGAAGCAAAACAATACAACACACTTGGTGCTTGGGTTTGCCTTACTTTCTACTCTTCTTTGGAGATATGGAGTCGTCACAATAGGGACAAGGTTCATGGACAAGCTCATCAATACTCTGGGCTTCTTTAGAGGCTAGATCACTAATGGCTACAAAAACAATAAACTACAAAATGAAAAGAAACCATTACATTGATGGATATCTGAAGCCATAAGAACCTTATTCTAGTGTGGTCCAGCTCAACCAAGCTGCCTGTGTTGCCCACAATCTGTACAAATGGTGCTGATTCAGATGGTCCCAACTCTGGTGCAGTGGAAGGTGGACAGTGAATGGTGTTGTTCAAATAGAAAAGAATGTCTTGCAAACCTGTTGCATCACAACAACAAGGTTTCACTTCTGTCCTGGGAGGTTTCATTGATGAAAACATCAGTGAAGCTCTTGTAACCTATTTTCAGTAGTACTTCTGTAATGTACTCAACTGTAATCATTACTTCTTGCGCTTTTCCTGAAAATGGGTGTCAGGTGGTACCTATATGAGAACTGGAAAAGTCTTGCAATTACAAGATCCGTGGTGGCTCTCTTAAATTCTTCAGCATTCATATCCATTGTTGTTCTAGGAGATTACTATGTTAGCTTGTGAGCGGCTACCTTATGGTCTGTCCATGAAGTCTACAACAAGTTAGCATTATCAACAGCAATCTCAGTGGTGAACCTGTATTTCAGAGCTGCGGCCCTCAGATTTTGACAATACACATAGGAACAAGGTATTGTCTTTGAGGAAATCCAACTTAGAAAAGGAAAATGGTCAATTGCTGTCAAAACAATTGGAAATCAATGTAAATTCAGTGTGTAATGCTATGCATTTCAATGTGATGGACACCATGAGCAACTCTGGTGTAGCTCATGAGGTTCAAACAATATCTCTAGGTGATAAAAATTGTTCTCTTGATGTCTTGCTCTGATTTATCGACTAAAGAATCTTGTGTGCAAACTTGGGTAACAGTAGGCAGATTTACCAGGGCAACATATTCAAAGGTATTCTTGAAAAAAGGAAGCCTTCTCCTCCCTTCAACAGCTGTCAAAGCTACATCCTTGAAAGTACCTTCAAATACATTGCATTGTACCTGTAGACTCACCCAACCCAGCTCACATTGCATAAGTTTTTACCCCAAAAAGTTCACATGTGCTTGATGTCCATAACTTGAAGATCAAAAAATGTAACCAACTACTAACAATAATGAACCTGAGGGAACATAAATGATTGTTGTCATGAAAGATAAGATTTTGTCAAGGAAATTAGAGGTACCAGTAGAGAGGCCAGCTGCCATGCAAATTTGCCAATGGGGTTTGAAGACACGTAAAGCTGCTAGCCAACCAGCAGTGGCCTTTTGGGTCCTTCCTTTATCTCCCCATCCATAAACAAGAACAATAGTAGACTCCCACTTTGCATGTTGCATAGTTTTTGCAAAATTAGTCCTATAAGTGAAAATGCTTTTCTTACTCCCACCTCTTTGTTATCTCTTCAAAAACCTCATGAAGCTTCTAATCCTAATACTTGAAGCAAGGAGAGATTCAACAAAACTTAAGCCTGGAATGCTTAAGAATACATTATAAAGTCACAATGGTATGTACCAATCCACACTTTTAATAGAGAGTTGTGTTCCAGCATGCTTCACAAACCAAAAACTGACAAAGAAACCTAGAAACTCTTATACAATTGGAAATTAGAATTTGAACTAGATTTCCTTCCATATATATCCTCAAAAAAGTGTTGTGCATTAAAAACGCCATTGTCAAATAAAATGCCCTGGTGCAATGTAGGTGTTGCTTGGTAAACCTTCTTCAATCAGCTCCCAAAATTCGTCCCCTTACCCTTTCTATCATCAACAACCTAACACTTCAATCTTACAATTTCCAAGTATCATGTACATACACTTGGTCAAGCAATAGCAATTGGTATCAATTGAAGTTCATCATCACCACAAGAGGAGGAATAGTAGAACAGATAGTGCACAAACTAGAATATTACAAATCATGAGACAAATGGTGCAATCAGCAACTAGAATAAAGATTCTTGAGGTTCTATGAGATTCATCCTATTTCTATCAAGTAGAATTATAGTTTCTTTGGATCACACTAACAATTTAGTAACCTGCCATCCACCCACCTGAGAAATGTGTGCCCAAAAGTAAATAGATACAAAATTTGGACACATACTGTAGGAGAGGTCTCTGACATTGGAGGTAATGCCCCACTTTTGGCATGAAATGTGTTGCCCAATGCAAGTTCATGGCGATCTACATCAAACAAAGAAGAAAAAAGAAAGTGGATAAGAATTGTTGTAGTACATATGCCCATCTGTATCCGACATGGCATTGAGTCTCTCCTTGTTGCATCTTCTTCACTCTAGGTTATGTCCATAGGTACAATAGCAGCTTCTTTGCAAGCAAATGAGGCAGAGGTTTAAAAGTTGATCATCAGAAGATTTTTATTCCACCATACCATAAGGACTTGACAAAAGGTTGATCTTGAAATAGGTATTCATCATTGGCACCCATAATCTGAGCAACACTAGATGGACCACATGCTCCTCCTTCCCTTTTGCTGGAAGAAGTAGCAGTTCCAAGGTTCTTGCTTACATACATCCATGCAAAGCTTTGTTTCACCTCTAGTATTGAGACTTTGAAGTACCAGCCTTCAAAAAACTCATGGCTACTACCATCAAAGTGATACCTGAGAGAGAGAGAGAGAGAGAGAGAGAAAGAAAGAAAGAAAGAGGACAAAACAAAACAAAACACAATACAAAAAAGCACCAAACTGTCAATCATTCATTCTTGTGTCATGCATGATTCTTATCTTTCTCCAACAGCAAGTTGAAGAAGAGCACAATGCCCATGTCTCTCTCTCTCTTTGCTCAACAACAAAATCACATTTTCTCTTTCAGAAAGGACCATTGTAAGAACTACACAAATCAATGCTTCCCACAATGCACAGAGAGTTGAAAACATGAACATTGCATGACTCTTATCACTCTCCAATAGCAAGTTGAAGAAGAGCACAAAGCCCATGTCTTTATCTTTCCCTCTATCTTTGTGCTCATTAACTAAATTAGATATTCTCTTTCAGAAAGGACCCATTGCAGAAAATTGGGCAAATCCATGTTTCCTTTGATGCACAAAGAGTTGAAAACACGAACATTGGAGCTGAAATAGGAGGAACACAGAGAGGGGGGGAGAAGGGGGGATTGTACTGAGCTTACCCACTGTGAGGATTACGAGTTTCTGTCACTGGAGTGGTAGACATGGCACTCTTCTGTAGTGGGTTCCCATGCTTCTGTAACCCCAAGGTCTGTGAAGAAAGAAGAGGAGGAAGAGAACAAGATTGCTGCTCTGTGGGTGGTGGTGGTGGTGGTTGTTTGTTTTGAGCATGAGTCACGAGAGCAGGAATCATGCAAGTAATATAAAACATGCATGACAGCATGACCTGAGTCATGTCCTTCTCAGTAGAAAGCAGACAAAGCGGAAATGGACCACAGTGGGACCAGTTGGGGGTGGGGTGCCTAGGAATTAGGGTTTCGAAACACTGTCTTGTTTGAAAGTAGCTATGAGAAGAGCACACAAACAACACAAGAGAAGAATAAGCAGAAGAAGAATAATAGAGAAGAGAAGATAAGAGACATCAGCATTGAGAGCTTGGAAACCATGAGTTTTGAAGAGACAATGGAGAACTTGCATTTGAGTGCCAATGCTGGGACAGGAAGAAGCTCTAGTACAAGGCGCAGGGTTGCACAATCCACCATAGATATGTCCCCCTTCAGATCCATCCCATCACACCCTGCCTCCTTGTACTTGCGAAGGCCCATCTAGCCTGAGTGGATATGGAAAGAAACAGACTATCTTGCTTTTAGATATAAAAATGCTGAAATGGGAGCTACCCTACCCCTAAAAGAGAGAGAGAGAGTTGGCTACAAATTTTGAAACAATTTTTTTCAAACATACTGAGCTTCCCAAAGATAGGATTCAAGACCTTGATACATACAAAAGGGAAAGTTCGGATGCTTTGCATATACGACGACTCATTTCAACATGGTGAGTTGTCTGCTGCTACTTTTTGTTGATTGTGTTGTAACGAGCCCTTGATCTTCATGCCTATTTGAAGTGACAAAGGAATCCATTGCCACCGCCACCTTGCATCATCACCTAAACATGCACAAAAAAAAAATAGTTTGAGTGTTGTAAACCCTAACCCTTCAGAAGGCAACTCAAAAAACTTCCTTCACCTATAGGAAGGATATTGAAAGGACATAATCTAATTTTTGTTAGGCTTCCTCCCTGCTGCTACATATCCATCAAGAAGATGTAATGCTCATTATTATCTCCTTATTGAAAAGAGTGGAGGAGGAGGCGAAGGAGACCTAATCCAAGGCAATTTGGAAGTGCAATCAATCGTTGAATCTTCAATTGCAGCCCTGGACCAGTCCTCAATCTTGCTCGTGCCTTCCACCTGTGCTCCTGTTTCAGATACAACAAAAGAAAACACAAAGAGAGAGAGATATAGAAACATACTATGAAGAACAAAGAGAAACACATTATCAAGCTTCACAAAAACAAACCCTAGCAGCAACAGCAACAAAGATAGAGGACTCAGACAAAACAAAACACCCACCCGGCCAGGTATCCATCGGTAGAAACGAGGAGGAAAGTAGCTAAAATGCGGTTGCAGAAAGCACAAGCCTCCTACACAGGCCTCGTTCTCCATCTCATCTTCGTCTGCCGACATCGCAACGCCTTTCATGAGACCGTTATTCTCCGAGGCTCTTCCTCAAGAAGACAAATGCGCAAGCCACAAATCCAGCTCATGCAAATCCTCCTCACAGCAACAACAACATCAAACCATCTTCTTCATCACAGAGACGATGAGACAAAGCAGCAACGAACAAGGGCAGCGGGAGGCAAACCGCCTGAAGCATAAAATGGAATCTACCTCGAATAGCACATTACAACTGAAATAACAAAAAAAATTAAATGTCAAAACGTCCAGGACAACCATATGAAAAAGACCCTATAAACCAGTTCCTCGAAATTCTCATCGCTGGAATTATCAAGTATAGCCTTTCAAAACATGAAAAGGACCAAGATTTTAATGAATTTCAACTAAAGAGGTCATTTCCTCAACACCCATGATCACCAAAATATTTCATGATTATTGATGTATGAACAACATTTTGGGCAAAGCCAAAAGGGGTGTTGGATTGTAGTGCAAATTGCAAGGAATTGTAAATATGTTTATGTATTGCTACATGAAAATCATGGTAATTGTGGCTTGTTGTGCTAAATGATTAATATGAGTGTTAAGAAATTCATCAAAAATTCATGTAATCCACCTTTAGGTTTTGGTTTAAGTTAATGACTTTAAAAATTGACCACTTGTTGTATTAAAGGTAGTGATTTTGTGAAGTGTGTTAATTTTCTTAATTG
>Ga0116229_10014163_pt1 | contig 11122 bp, 6 predicted proteins | sample S1TSphgellanicum_3_FD_87313 | JGI IMG/M metagenome (GOLD analysis project Ga0116229, IMG submission 87313) | Host-associated microbial communities from peat moss isolated from Minnesota, USA - S1T2_Fc - Sphagnum magellanicum MG | ecosystem: Host-associated > Plants > Peat moss > Unclassified... | reverse complement strand
TTTTTTTTATTATATTTTGAGGTTATGTTATAAAGCAAAATGTGATAATAGTGTATTTCAAAAAAACCGAATGCCTTTTGTACCATTGTATGGAGGGGATTATGAAAAGTGAAATGTTTGTAGGAATCGACATTTTTCTTTTTGATTCTTCAAAGTACAAAGGAAAAGGAGTAATGAAAAAAATAACAATAAAAATAAGTTTTCCAACTTACAAAATGTGTTTTTTTTTCCTTTTTTTTTTTTCTTTGGACCCTTCTTACTTTCAAACTTCATAACTTTCTTTAATTTTTATTTATTTTAATCGATTTAAATTGTTATAAGAGCACCAATTGAAGTTTTACAAATCATCTTTGAATTTTAAAACAACATACAAGCAATTTTTTGGGTGTTCGAGAATTAGCTTTGTGGTGTTCAATGGTCCCTCTTTACTTTGGGGGCCATAACTTTCTCATTTTTAATCCATTTTTAATGATTGTTACTATGTCAGATGCGCCAAGAGGAGGGGTTCAAGTTTTGTTTGGACACTAGAAACAATAGAGGCCTCCCCTTAGATCCAACTTGCCCCAAGTGCTTAAGTGTTTGGTCACCAGCTGATTTACCCTAGCTTAAAACATGTATTTTTGTCGAGACCACTTTGTAGTTGGTAGCATGATCACTAAATACGCCCTTGAGTTATAAAGGTGCATTCACACTTGGTGTTGAAGACTCTGGTGTTCAGTCCCCTAACACCATGTTAGTCATTTAAGACTTACACCTACATACATGAACATTTTATGTTAAGCTACCATTCATTTAACATCAAACTATCATCCATTTAACATTGGGTGCCATCTAGGATGCTACTTAGATTTTCATTTAATAATGCCTCAACATCAAGTGTGAATGCACCATTATAATCAAAAGTAATTCATCTTCAAAAATTAAATGTAAGCAATCATTCCATGGGTAGTTCAGACTAATGTGCATTGGAATAAATTAAATTTCATTTCTTAATATGGCACTCACAAAGGAAAAAAATCTAAGTACTTAAATACCCTCTTGGTTCTTACATAAGTAACCTTAATTGGAATGGGAAATAACTTCTCAACCTATGCGTGCCTGCCTAATTTGTACCCCAATGGGGTAGGTTTAAAATATGGACTAGCCTTCATAGACAAAGTCTATGTCATTTGTTTGTGTGACACAATTTTTTTATAAATAAATGTGAATGTCATTTCCATACATGTTCCATATCAGAATATGTTAGTTACTATCAATTTCCAAAATTAATTAAAAGAACACCAAATTCAAAACATATTGGATGAAAATGTGAAGCTATTGGGACCATGGGAAACCATTTGGGAACATTAAAAAAAACCCCCTCCCCCTCCCCCTCCCCCCCAAAGCCCAAAAAGAAACCCAAAAGTAAAAAAGTGGGCCCCCTTAAGTGCATCTTGAACCTTCTCATTGGCTACATGAAATTTGTATTTTTAAAATTGTCTGTTTTAGGGGCTTTTATATTAGGGGGCCCTAGACTGTGGCTTGTAGAACCTCATGATACCCCACTTTTTGGATGGCACATGGCTCAAGGGCCTTTGCTCACAATGTGAACCCAATTAGTTCCAAAAGAATGGATCACGTTCATTATTTCTTTAATAAAAAATAATTTTGTTAAAAAGGCGTTTGGATATGTGATTACCTTGATAATGTGAAAAACCCTTAACAACACATTATAATATCCACAATCAACTCTAATGTAAAATCCTTCTCCCAAATCCTCCTTTTCAACATACTCATGGAAAAATGAATTCAAATCTTCCCTTCAAAAACATAATTCAAACCTCTCTTCAATCTTAATAAGTTCAAAATAGTAGTAGAAGTCTTAATCATTTTAAAACAATAATACAGTCCTAATCAACCTTTTAAATGTCTTTTAAATTGTCTAAATATTCACTCAACAACGGGTGTTTGGTGATGGGTAGTTGTACTTTTTAAAAAATTCATTATGTATCTCAATCATACCAATTAATGTGAAACTTACAAATTCAACCCAAATGTTTGAATTGGTTAGTTACTAACCTTGTTATCCAAATGGCACAAATGCAATGTCAAGAAAATTTGCATTGTTATAGATGTGGTGATCACAAATTTTTTTAAATCAATTTAAGTAACACTTGTATTACACATTTTATTTCAACATTTCAAGTGCACTATGTTACATAGTTTACAAAATCAAAAGGGAGGACAAAATATATGGCATAAACTTTCCAATCACAACCTAGTTGCAACCTAGTTCTAATTATTACATATTATCTATTAGCAAATATTAACTACCTACCAATCACTTAACTAATTTTGATTACTATGACTATATTGTGATACCATAATGCTAGTTCAACAACATTTTTAGTCCAACTTTTCCATTTCAACAAGTGGCATGTTTAGAACCTTGAAGGATATTTCTATGTTTGAAAGAGTTGAAAGTCAATTTGACACCCCTTTTTGCTATACCTAGACCAATTCCACAAAGTTCAAGGTCCTCAAGTTCCTAAAAGCACTTGAAAACAAACTAATATATTGTAAGTCATATCTATGGGATTGTAACTAGTAAGTACTAATTTTTATTCTAAGACAATACCAAAATTTAATTACTAAATTAAATTGTATTGCTAGCAAATACATTTTACAAACTAGTACAATTTCCAAAAACAACTTGAACTCAATATTTCCAAAAATTAATTTTACACGTACATAGTCACAAAACATGTGCAAAACATAAATCCCAAAGTTGTTTTTCCTCATTCCATAATTCACATACATCTTATGAAGCTCTATCATAATACGATAACTATCAAACTCTTCACATGGTTCCCAAACTTATTCCAATCATACAGAATCACAATGTTTAGTAGATGCAACAAATTTCAAAAAGATTTAAAATCATTTCAAATATTCTTGGATGTAATGCATTTTTTAATATGTTGTAATGTATATTATTCGGCATAAATATATTCTAACATCACATCATATGAAATAAGAAAATGTAGTTTCTTTGGCATTTGATTTCTTTGGGTTTGACCTATCATAATATGTAAAAACATTGTAAAAACCCTTCATAATAATCACATGGTTGAAGTTCAAACATGGGACTTTTGAAAAACAATATAATGTGACAACAATCTTGGTCCCCTTGTAATGTGCTTTCATCGATGTATAAAAGTTATAAGTTATAAAATGACCTTTACATACTTAACTTTGGAACTATGTTGTGGGTTTGATGCTAATGAAATGGCATGTGGTGATTGTTGTGCCTCTTGTTATTGGTCTATAGCCACATTTTTATGAAACATTGTATGGGTTTATGTTTATCCATTGTTGTCCACTTCTTATGTTGAAAGTATTGTTTCAAATGCAATAACATGCACACCATATTCTTGTGTTTAATGTTTTTGTTTTTATGGTTAGACTGCATGAATGTCTTGGGGTTGTTGATGTGCATGTACTTTTGTTGCAAAAAATCTCTCTCCTTGAGTATGGACATATATTACCCCTTCAACTACCTCTATACCTACACACCCTCCTTTCATGTCCAGAAGTATTACAATTGTTTTTGCTTCAAACTTTGATGTTTTTCCACTAAGTCAAGCTATCCCTTGCTCCTCCAACTTTGGGTTGTTTGTTTTGTATTATGGACTTTGCACAAAAGTTTGATCATATGCAAAGTTTGGATAAGCTTGCTTCTATGCTTTAATATTCTTCAAGTATTTCTTCATCCACATGATGTTTGGCAAAAATGTTTTCTAGGTCTTTTACAACCATGTATTTTACTAAACTCCACCATTTACCCACTTCTATTTCCTATAGATCTATTGCCTTCTACTTTGTCCAAAATATGGTATAATTTATTTTCAATTCATCACATTGTTGCAATATGTTTCTTGAATAGTACGATTCCACTGTTTTCATTTTTCCACAAATGCATGTAATATGTGTGTATCATTCTAAACTCCCTACATTGATTTTGCATATGTTGTTGATATCTTATCAATCTTTAACTAGGCTTCATTATTGTCTTGTACTACTTGCTCCAACTCTAATTTTAGCTATTGATTTTGTTTCTCTTAATCCAACAATCTAGTGTTGTTGATGTTTTATCTATTTTTTCTTCAAAGCCTAGTATTTGTCATCCTCTTATTTCAAATTTTGTTGCAACATGTCCCTTTTCCACCTTGATTTTCTTTATTGCCTCTACTTACAACTCCATATTGGCTTTCTTTTAATGGTGACAAAATCCATATATGCATTTTGTTGATTTGTTTTTTTTGTTTATTAATTCCACTCTGAGAAAATGGGGTCACTTGCAATTAGGTTTTTGAGTTGCAATGACCATTTGTAACTCATTGCAACTTGACATATTTTTATGGGCATGAATGTTATCAAACAAGTTGCATGAATTGCAACAGATGTAATTCATCATAGATGATTGTATACATATGCAACTTTTGCAATTCAATTACAACTATGTAGGAACAACTATTGTGCAATTCTAATGCAACTAATTTACAATTACCATGTAACGTCATGCTAACGTTACTTTTCATTGATCCATCAAAATCTAACATGTGGCATTATGGAAATTTTTGAGTGATTTTTAAGAAAAATATTGATCTTCACAATCCATCATGATTGTTCATTTTATATGGTTTTAGATTATGATATGTGGTGCAATTACAAGTTGTCATGTGGCATATCAAATGAATTTTGAATTTTTTTATAATAAATATCAACTTAAGTAGCTAGGTACATTGATACATAGGTTGGTAGGTTCTTCCTACTTACTTAGGTATGTATGTAAAATTAAGTAGTTAGGTAAAAATAGGTAGGTAGGACATACCTACATACCTAGGCTACATATTTACCTACTTACATGAGAAGGTAGGTATGAAGGACATACATACACTACAAATTTACTTACCTACCTATGTAAGTAGGTAAAACATAGGATTAGTTATTTACTTACCTAGGTAGGCAAGTAAGTACCACAATAAAAAGGTAGGTGAACTAAAATATATATAGTTTTTAAATTATGTTTTAAGCTCATCCCAAATTGGCACATGTATTTTAATGTGAGCACACAAGAAAAGATATCTTATTTATATAGTTTATGAAATGATATTTAACGACAAAATATGTGGGTTGAATTTCAGTGATGAGTAATTAGAATTGGTATATGGGAGATTTTTTGGAATCCTTCATATGGTTGTCCATGGACCATTCCAAATACAATTTCAGAAATAATTACCTCATTTTCAAGCTTACCTATTTCATTCCTTTTCTAATAACAACTTCCATTTTCCATTAACTTTCATAATAAATATTTCCCACCTTTTTTAATAATTACCTCCATTTGATAGCTACCTCATTATTTTTCCCTATCCACCAACATGGATATGAAAAAATAAATTAACATGTATCTTTTCATGTCCATGAAATGTATATTAATTTAAATTAAATTTGACATTGACATAAATAATGATGAATGATTGAAAACCATATGAAAACATGAGAAAGAAATAAAACAGTTGATTGTCACTTATAGTGTGTAGTATCGCAAAATTCAAATATTTTAATTACACATTAGTTGCAAATTGGGTTGCAACTAAAAAACAATTTCCCAAATTATACAACAAAATATATATATATATACGAAATAATATTTTGAATTAGTTATTTTAATTCAAAAAATTAATTATCTAAATTTGACATATTAATTCAAATTAATAATTAACTGTTCAGTCTAATTAATTAAACTTCCTAGTTCCAAACACTAACTTTACTTTAAAGGGGTAAACATGTATCTATTTGTTTTTTCCACAAGAACTAATGATACCTATTGTACCTTACCACCTAAATTGGTCATGGACCTAATGCATGGTTTAGTTTTGCATAATTGAAACTTGGAAGTAGATGAAACTATAAAAATTGAAGGTTGTGAACTTTGTGGTTTTTTGGACTTTCATTAATGTTCTTCATTCGGTGAAATTGTTGTTATTTGTTTCCTTTTTTGAAGTTGGAAATGATCATAGGTTACGCCAATTGTGTTCTTACTTTTTTGTTTTATTTCTATAAGATACAAAGTTAGACTTCAATGTTATGTGTTGTTTTTATTACTTGTCAAAATACTTATTTATTTTTTGCTCTATTGTGTATTCAAGTGAGGATGATAGTCTTGGCAATTTACATTTTGGAAATTGCATTTTTAATGGCACTACACACAATGTTGATGAACTTTCTCCTCTTGCTATAAGGATTGCCTATTTTCTTCTTCTTTCTTGTGTGCAAGGCATTCCAATCTTTCAAACAAGTTGCCTTCATTCATTTTGGAAATTAAAAATGACAAACAAGGAAAATGGCAATGACAAAATAATTGTTGTTTGTGACAATTATCATGATTAATATTTATTAGAAATTAACAACCAAAGTTATTTTTTCGTGCATTTTTAGGTTAATGATTTAAATATCCCATTGTTTAGAATACTAATTTTTTCCCATTATACCTTTTTTTCTTTCACACAACATTCACCACCACTATGCCATGTAATTCCTTTCTACACAATCTTTCCCATTGACACATTAACTTCCTATTGGTCTTCATTGTCTACATACTCATTACCAATGGCTACATTGTCATTTTTACCACACTAAATTTCAATACACTAGAATTATGGTAGTTTGCCTTAAACTTTATTGTCAACATTAATTGTAAAGCTTCAATTTGATCACATTCACAAGTACATGGTTAGGGTCAAATTGTCCATAACAATTAAAAACATTATGTTATACATTTTATGAGGTCCAAAACACTTAGGTGAAAGCACAATAAGGTGAAACATTTTTAGGCACATGTGGAAATCCATAATTGCCTAAATTAACATTGTGAAAGTAGTGTGAAGGCAAGGTACCTTGAATCACACAAATCATTTTACAAGTTATGGTGAAAAAATATTATAATTTTTTTTCAACCCTAGTTACCTTATAAACAACCTAAATTTGACATATGAGCTTCTAAATTATTACTTTCATTAAATAAAAAACTTAATAAGAAAAAACCATAATTCAAGGTACATAGAAAAATTTGGTCATCAAAATCCTTCCAAAAAGTCCTCCTTGGTATCAATGTTACCACATCATATTACCATTGAGTCCTTTAATCATTAAAAAAAATTATATGAAGGTGCATGGAATCCATACCCATTGATTATGAACTATTATAGATATTTTGGTATTATTTTGAAAGTCCATTATATTATGGTTATTAAAAAACTATTCATAAAATTTGTACAATGTGATTATATTATATATAACATTGCAATGTTGAGTCATTTATCATTTTAATCAATTATATATAATCACATGGCCAATTACAAATCCCAAAATCTTGCAAAAACTACCTTGTGACAACATTTTAGGGACAATGTAGTGTGTTTTCACCCTTTAATAATGACCTTCTTTAGATGTGTTTTACTTCCCTTGGGAAATCGCAATACATAATCATCAAATTGATTAAAAATATTTTTTAATATGGCATTATTTGATTCCATAATGTTATGTCTGATTGATTAATCCTTGCAATATCATGCGCATGTAGTTTATCACTCTATAGTTTTTAAGGATCTATAATTTTGTAATGGGGAACACAAACATGTTAATCAAGTATGTTTCCATATTGGGTTAACATTTTTGTGGTCCCCATTGTAGGAATATAAAACATGTAGACTAGTTGATAAGGGATGTACCTTATAGCAACTTTGTATGTTGAACTTTGTAAGAAAACAAGATTGTGGATCAATGTTCATCCCAATTTGTTTTATTTTCATTGATAAGCTTTGTCAATAGTCTACCAATAACTTTGTTAATTGGCTTTACACATCCATTTCCCTATGGATACTAGTGGAACTGACATAAATCAACATAAAATAATTAGTAAGGTTTTTTATGGCATCATTGATGAAAGGCACTCCCTAGTTTGTGACAAGAGTTATAGGACACCCAAACTTGGTCAAGATGTATTCATATAGGAATGTGGTTATACTATTTTAGTGTTAATGTGTAATCCCTTAGCCTCCACACACTTGGTGGCATTGTCTATGGCCATTAATATGTAATGTTCCATGTATAACATCTTGTAGGCTTGATGGAAAGTTTAGTCGTGACTTTATAAATGATTCTTCTAGAAGTGTAGTCATTAGTTTAACCAAGGTTGACTTACTAATCATCCTATTATTTGGCAAATGTTACAAGGTTTACAAAATTAATTGACATCTTTGAACAAAGTTAACCACGATTACCATATGTTTAGCACCTTCCTTATTATGACGTCCCATTATAAATTGTCATCTTATTGTTCCTTCATGTATTTATTTGAAAATTACTAAGACTTCTTCTAAAATTAAGCATTGTTTAAGCTTGTTGTCACACCCAAATTTATAGAACATGCCATCCTTCATGGTGAAAGGTTTACATGTCTTGCCAACCTTTATTTATGTGGTAGCATCATTAATTGCATTTAATATTTGTCCAATCTTTAAATATTCCCTCACCTCCTTTAGCCAAATTGATTGTAAGTGAAAAATAGTGGTGTTCACTATTTGGTCCAACACCCTTGTAGGTTTTGTGGGATTTCGTAGCTTAAATAGTGCAGTTGCACAACATGGGTTCATCCCAACTCTACATACCAATTTTGAGATACTTACTAAAATTTTGTGGTCCATATAAAAGGTTATGTCTTCTTTATGAATTTAGTGATCAAGGCCATAATGAAGTAGTGATAGAATTGTGCCATACCATTAAACATTTATATTTGCTATGGATTTGTAAATATAAGCATGTTTATTACTAGTTTTCATTCTTTGGAAACTATTGACCTTAAAATCATCCTAGAAGAAGCCATGAAAATGCATTTTGTGGGCTAAGACTAATTCCATATCTTTGCATTTTCCAAAGCACAACTTCAATTTTGACATATGATATCCATATCATTGTATGTAGCAAATCATCTAAAAAGATCTTCATGAACTTGTATACGTATTCCTTGAAGACCCTATTCAATACATTTTGGTAAATTGGTGGTCAATTGAATGGTAGCTACCTCATTAAAATTCTAATCAACAACAAAACATACAAAAATTAGGATTTTATTACTAAATTCATCTTGAGTATGGTAAGTACTTATTTTTATTTTGAAAATAATACCAAATTAAATTGTGCTTCTAATAAATACATTCTATGAACTAATACAAACTACAAAAACAACTTGAATTCTATATTTCTATAAATTAATTCTACATGTACATAGTCATAATATATGTGCAGAACATAAATCCCCAATTTTTCTTCTTGTTCATTCCATAATTCACATACATCTTATGAAGTTCTACCCAAGCTTTTATCTCTCCAATGTTGTTATCAAAAACATAATGGGAGAAAAAATCATTCAAAATCTTCCCTCCTAAAACAAAATTCAAAACAGAAAGCTAGATTTCTAGTCATTACATCTTTAATAGCCACAATAACAATTTCAAGGTAGCTATTAAATGTCACTTCTAGCTAAATCAAATCAAAAGAAGATAAGCATGTACAAGCATGTATCTTGTAAGTTTAAATAAATTTGATTCCAAAGTTTTGCAACTACTTAGCTCAACTAGGCAATGACTTAAACACGTGTGATTTTGCTAGTTGTGAAACTTTGCTTGTGTACATGTAAGCTATTGCAAGTCATGACAATGCTATGAAGGTCAAAAGTGTTGAACACGTTTTTCTACCTCCCTCGCTTGTGTTTATGAATGACATAATCATAATGTTTGCCCAAACAATGTTAAATTGTTGCCAAGGCTACTTCTATGACTAATTACCTTTCCCCATTTTAGCTTCAATTGCCTACACTACTACTACAATGTTAATTTCATGATTCTTAATGTTGAACAAACTTGATGGGCACAAATATGGAAATGCAAACTTATCATAAAGTAACATTTATGACTATTTTGCCAAGTTTTGGTAAAAGATGACCAAACTCAAATTTGTTGTCTTTGTCCATCTATAGTGTTAATATGGGTCAAATCTACATTTATGTATTCACAAGTGTTGAAGACTTATTCATATTTACAATTCAAGTCAACTTGAAGAATTGATGTACATGACCACTTTAATATGGGTTATGTGATGCACCTATAAGTTTGTCAAATGGTATTGGGGGTAGAAAACCATGTTGCTTTTCAATTTTGCAAGGGAATGCAAACCCAAATCACACTCTTTAGTTCTCAACAAAGATGTGGGAGTTGAGAATTTTGAAATAAAACTACAACAAACTCACAAGTAAAAGTCCAAGGTGAAATCAATCTACACAAACCAAGAAAAAAAAAAACTAATGCATATTAGACCCCTAAAATAGTGCATGGACAAGCCATGGGCAACCCAATTCACAAAACACACCACAACCTAAACTTGCGAGGAGATCACCATTTTCCTCCATATTATATATTGTAAAGGAAGAATGAAGCTTCCCTTGACTCCGGACGGATAGTGGCTACGAACAGTAGTTAAATATAGCGAGGGTGTGATTTGATGTCCTCTTTAGACGGTTCCGGCTTGGATCCATTGCTCTTGGTGACTTATCCCTTAGCAGCTCCCATCTTCAGACGCATCTGCGCATCCTCAGACATTGGACCTTCGGTTGGTGTGATGAAATTGTGGAAGAAGAAATTGATTGTCATTTGGCGGTAATTTGGCACCATTGCAAAAGAATCTCTCCTGGAGCTTTGTTGCATTCAAGCTGTTACTTCTAGATCATGCAGTTCTGGAGGTTGGTTGGTTGGGGTTTTTTATTATTTTGAAGGTGTTGGGTTTTGTACAGACATGCACACAGCAAGAGAGAGAGAGAGAGCGATCATGTCTGGCAGCGGAGATGAGGATGTTGTTTTTTTGTTTTGTTTTTTTTGGGGGGGGGGGGGGGGGGGAAGGTTTTCCGATTTCCAACATGAGTTTCGGCGGAAAAGGGGTTTTTGGGTTTTGTGGGAAAGGGAGGGGATTTTTTAACTGGGGCCTCATAAAAAGAAAAAAATTGGGGAGAAAAAAAAAAACACAA
>Ga0116229_10014161_pt1 | contig 11124 bp, 13 predicted proteins | sample S1TSphgellanicum_3_FD_87313 | JGI IMG/M metagenome (GOLD analysis project Ga0116229, IMG submission 87313) | Host-associated microbial communities from peat moss isolated from Minnesota, USA - S1T2_Fc - Sphagnum magellanicum MG | ecosystem: Host-associated > Plants > Peat moss > Unclassified... | reverse complement strand
ACGCGGGAAAAGCCGGCAGCCAGCAGGGCTTCTTTCACGCTGGCCTCGATGGCCGCAAGCGCAGGGCATGCCGAATACGTCGGCGTCAGCCGCACCAGGCAGTCGTCACGATCGACGAGCACTTCTCGCACGATGCCCAAATCGACAATCGATATCGCTGGCATTTCCGGATCGGGGATGCCGGCAAGCACCGCCCACGCGCTGTCAGCATTGAGCACGGTCGCAATCACCACGTCGCTTCCGGATAGCTGCGCTGCATGAACTGCATCTCGGCGAGCAGGAAGCCCAGGTGCTCGGTATGGCGCTTTTGGCGCCCTCCGGCGCGCGCGCTGGCTACAGCGCCAAGCGTGAGCGTGGCCTTCCTCGCAAGTGTCCCTACGGCTTGCCCCCAGGTCTCTTCTAGGGACGAGGGCAATGGCGCCACGCCCATCGCAGCAAGCAGCGCATCGCCTTCGTGATCGACAAACAGTTCGGCGACATGCGGCCAGAGCCGATCAAGCGCGCGCTGGCAACGCGCATGGCTCTCGCTTGTGCCATCGCCCAGGCGCACGAGCAGGTCGGCGCTGCGCAGGCGGTGATAACGCGCCTCTTTCACGGCCTTGGCGGCGATTTCGGCAATGCCTGCATCGCTTGATGCGACAAGGGCTGTAAGCAGCACAACATGAAACTCGTCGTAGAGGGCCTGGCGCACCAGGGTCTGGGCAAAATCACCGTTGGCAATTTCGCAGAGCAACAGATTGCGCCACTGCGCAACATCGCGCAGCATCGCCAGCCGGTCCTCGTCTCCGAACTCCGGCTCGCTGGCGCAGACCAGCCGATACCACTGCCTCGCCTGGCCAAGCAAATCGAGCGCGACGTTGGCCTGGGCCAGGTCTTCTTCGATCATCGGCGCATGACCGCACCAGGCGGTCAGCTGTTGCGCGAGGATCAGGTTCGAGTCGGCCAGCTGCAACAGCCGCTCGCGGCGTGCCACGACTGCCTCTGATGACATCGCCATCAGAGATTCTTCACGCCTTCTGGCGTTGGAAAGAAAGTCGCGTGCCTGAATTCCTTGCCCTTGGGCGATTCAAACAGCGTGTCCTCTTCGCGTGGATCACTGGCATGGATGTCGGCTGCGCGCACGACCCAGATGCTGACGCCCTCGTTGCGGCGCGTATAGGCATCGCGCGCGTTAAGCAGTGCAAGCTTCGCATCCGCCGCATGCAGGCTGCCAACGTGCTTGTGCGCAAGCCCGTGCTGGCTGCGAATGAAGACTTCCCAGAGGGGCGCGTCGTTCACGCCGCCGCCACAGCCGTCGCCTGCTTTTGCGCGTGCGCCTCAAGCGCCTCGCGCACCCAGGCGCCCTCATCCCAGGCGCGCTGCCGGGCCGCGAGGCGCTCCTGGTTGCACGGGCCGTCCCCATTGACGACGCGGCGAAATTCGTCCCAGTCAATCGCACCGTAATCGTAGCGGCCGCGCGCTTCGTTCCAGGCCAGCTGCTCATCGGGAATCGACAGGCCAAGAAACTGCGCTTGCGGCACGGTCTGGTCGACCATGCGCTGGCGCAGTTCGTCGTTGCTGTGCAGTTTGATGCCCCAGCGCATCGACTGGTCGCTGTTGGTCGATTCGTGATCGGGCGGCCCGAACATCATGAGCACCGGCCACCACCAGCGATTCAGGGCGTCTTGCGCCATGTCCTGCTGCTCGCGCGTGCCGCGGGCAAGAACGGTCATGATGGCAAACCCCTGGCGCTGGTGAAACGACTCCTCCTTGCAGATGCGCACCATGGCGCGCGCGTAGGGGCCGTACGAGCAGTGGCAAAGCGGGATCTGGTTGATGATCGCCGCACCGTCGACGAGCCAGCCAATCGCACCGATGTCGGCCCAGCTCAAGGTCGGATAATTGAAAATGCTTGAATATTTTGCGCGTCGCGCGAGAAGGTCCAGGGTCATGGCATCGCGCGTCACGCCAAGCGTCTCGGCAGCGCTGTAAAGATACAGGCCGTGGCCGGCCTCATCTTGCACCTTGGCGAGCAGAATCGACTTGCGCTCAAGCGTCGGCGCGCGCGTCAGCCAGTTGCCCTCCGGCAGCATGCCCACGATCTCGGAATGCGCGTGCTGCGAAATCTGGCGGATCAGGGTCTTGCGATAGGCCGCGGGCATCCAGTCCGCCGACTCGATCGGAATGCCCTGATCGAGTTGGCGCTCGAATCTGGCTTGCTCGGGCGCCTGCTCGGGCGAATGCTCGGGCGCCTGCTCGGGCGCCTGCTCGGGCATTTTGCTGGCGTCGCCCTCTGTCGCGCTCGTGGCGTTGGTATGCATGAAGTGTCTCCTGCCCTTTGCGACCATGATTTGATACGGTAATTCATTTGTCAATCCTAATTCCGTGTCATATTGCAGTGATGGCCAAGACCCTGTATCACTTTTCCTCCTGATGCCGCGAGCAGGAGATGCGCCAAGGGCGAGCCGATCGGCTCGCGCCGCGCCGCCTAGGGCACGCTCGCTGATCGTGACCTTATGGGGTGACGTGCTCGCGCCGCACGGCGACGAATTCTGGCTCGCGACGCTGATCGATCTGGCGCAGGCGCTGGCGATTAATGACCGGCTGGTGCGCACGACGGCGTTTCGCCTGTCGCAGGAGGGCTGGCTCACGGCCCGGCGCCTGGGTCGGCAAAGCCGCTACCGGCTCACCCCCGATGGCGAGCGCCGCGTCGTGCGTGCCGACGCACGCATCTACTTGCGTGGCAATCGCGACTGGGACGGCAAATGGACCCTGCTGCTGTTTGAGCCCTCGCTCACGGGCAGCCGCTATCTGGCCCTGTGCGACGAATTGCGCTGGCAAGGATTTGCCGAATTCGCACCCAGGCTGTATGGCCATCCGGCCGGCCAGGGTCTTGCGGTCAGCGAAATCCTGGCGTCAACGCGCACCCGCGCCGAAGTGACGCTGTTTCAGGCCAGCGCCGAGGACGCGTTCGGAAAGGCGGCGTTAACGACGCTCGTGAGCCGTTCATTTGAGCTTGCAGCGCTCGCCAGGCGCTATCTGACGTTCATCGATGACTTTGCGCCTGCGCTTGAGAATTGCCGAGAACTTCAGGACATCGCAGCATTCGCGCTGCGTGTCAGGCTGGTGCACGCCTATCGCCGCGTGCTCTTGCATGATCCGCAGTTGCCGCATGCCCTCTTGCCGCCGGAGTGGCCCGGGCATCGGGCGTTCAACCTCGCGCGCGCGCTCTATGGCGGCGTGATCGAGGCGAGCGAGCGCTGGATCGAAGGCGTACTGCAAGGCGACGCAGATGCGAAGCGGGCGCGCTTGCGACTTGCAGAACGCTTTCCGATCACGCAGGCCGCCTAGCCCGCCAGCGCCAGCACGCGCCTACCAGTGATAGTAGTAAGGATGGGGAGCGTAGTACGGTCCGCCCACGACCACGCGCGGGCCATAGTAGGGAGCGGGATAGACAGCGCAGCCGCCAAGCGTGGCGATGACAACGGCAAGTGCAATGAGCTTTTTCATGAGTTTCTCCTGGCAAAACCACAACATCGTGGACACGCTTATTTAACGCGCGTTGCGACGTTCGGTTGGTTTCAGGGTGTAACCGTTTCAGACCAAAAATGTCCGCCCCGGCGGCGCGCTTGCGCATCGCGAGCGCTTTCTGCCGAGATGCGTCACGCGCGGTTACAAACTCTCAGTGCAAGGCGCTGCCCGGGCTGCCGTCGGCCTGCTCGTCATCGTCGTGGTCATGATGGTGATCGTGGGCGCCGTGGGCGTGTTCGTGCTCGATTTCATCCTCGCTTGCCGCACGCACATCGAGCACCTCGAGATCGAACCTGAGGCCAACGCCCGCGAGCGGATGGTTCGCATCGAGCACCACGGTATCCTCGGTCAGGTCGGTCACGGTCAGGATCTCGACGTCTTCCTCGGGGTCTTCTGGCACGCCTTCAAAGCGCATGCCGATTTCAAGCGGCTCGGGAAACTTCGAGCGCGGCTCGACCCGCACCTGGTCGGCGTCGTATTCGCCAAAGGCGTCTTGCGGCTCGAGATTGAGGACTGATTTGTAGCCGCTCTCCTTGCCATCGAGGGCTTGCTCGATGCGCGGAAAGATGCCGTCGTAGCCGCCATGGAGATAGACCATCGGCTCTTCCGTTTCCTCGATGAATTCGCCTTGCGCATCGGTGAGACGGTAGGTCAGCGTGACGACGGTGTTCTTGGCGATTTTCATGGTTTTGCAAGTCGGATCGGAAGCGCGATTATCCCACACCCGAAGATCGGCACAGACAAAAGCGCGCAGTCGCAGATGGCATAATCAGCGCATGCCCACGCGCGCGCAATCACGGTCTCTTCTTGGCGACATCAGCGCCTCGCGTTTTCTGCGCGACTACTGGCAAAAAAAACCGCTGGTGGTGCGACGCGCGTGGAAAAGCGGGTGGATTACGCCCTCCGAAATCGCCACGCTGGCCGCGCGCCCCGACATCGAAGCGCGCCTCGTCAGCGCAGATCGCGGGAAGTGGAAAGTCAGCTTTGGACCACAGGCGCGATTGCCAGGCAGAACGCGCGACTGGACGGTCCTCGTGCAAGGCGCCAACCTGTGGTCAGCTGAAGCCGATGCGCTCCTGCAAAGTATCGATTTCCTGCCGCGCTGGCGTCTTGACGACGTCATGGTCAGTTACGCTGCGCAAGGCGGCGGGGTCGGGGCGCACGTCGATTCCTATGACGTGTTTTTGCTCCAGGTCCAGGGCACGCGACGATGGCGCACCAGCCGCCAGCGCGATTTGGCGCTAAAGCCCGGATTGCCGCTTAAGATTCTTGAGAATTTCGAAGCCGACGAGGAATGGACGCTTGAGCCCGGTGACATGCTTTATCTGCCCCCGCAGGTTGCCCACGAAGGGGTAGCGATGACTGCATGCATCACCGCCTCGATCGGGTTTCGCGCACCGACCTTTACCGAGGCAACGCGCGAGTTCTTCCATCACGCTGCCGACACCATCGAACTTGCCGGCCGCTACCGTGACCGCGGCCGCAAGGCATGCCGGGATGCAGGCGAAATCGATCAGCACTTGATCGATGCCGTTGAGCGCCATATCGCCAAGGTGAAGTTCAAGCGCAGCGCCGTCATCGAATTCCTCGGCACCTACCTGAGCGAGCCCAAGCCGACGGTATTTTTTGACGACAGGGAATCGGGCGATAAACGACAACTTGCCGCGCGTGCGCGTCAGGTCGGGGTCACGCTCAACCCGCGCTCGACCCTGCTCTTTAGCGGCCCCCGCTTTTTCTTCAACGGCGAGGCGCTTCGCGCGAGCGGCCTTGAGCGACGCTTTCTGGTCGGACTTGCAAATCGCCGGTCAGCCACCGGCGAGGGCATCCGCGATGCCTCGCCGGCACTCATTCATCAGATCTGCGAATGGCTCGCAGATGGATGGTTGCTACTTGGAGACCGATATGGAGCCGGCACCGATTGACGAAACCCGCGCGTTAAAGGGCGTCATGCTCGAGAACCGGGCTGACATCGAGCGGGAGTTTTTTTCAGCGATCCGCAGCGCGCAACGCGAGATCTGGCTCGCCGATGCGACTTTTCGGCCGTGGCCGATCAATAGCCGCGAGGCAGAAGACGCAATGCATGCCTTCCTGATTGCAAGTCGTGCCAACCGCATTCACCTGCTTGTCGCCAACGACCAGTATCTTGCGGCCGAGGCCGCGCGCTTCATGCGGCTTTTGCGACTGTTTGGACAATCCCTGATTTGCCGTCGACCTCCTGAGCAGCTATCGATGCGCTTTGCCGAGGACTGCAGTTTTGTGATCGTCGATCGGGCACGAATGGTGCGGAGATTTCACCGCGATTCGATGCGCGGAGTCGCTGAATTTCACCCGAACGAAGTCGGCCCGTGGGTCGATCAGTTCCTGTCAGTTTGGGAAGAGAGTTCCGCGGGATTGTCCGGCACCGTGCTTGGCTTGTCGGGCTAGCTCGCTCACCTGGCCGTAGCGAAGTTTGAACAGGCGCAAGCTTGCTCTATAATCTTTGATTGGGCTTCTGGTGACGCGAAGAATTTCCGCAGCCCGAACGTCGTTTTAGCGTTTCCGCGCCCCGTTGCGACAACAATTTGCCGTTCCGTCCTTTACAAATTTCAACTGACAAGAAGGAAAACCATGAACAAGACTCTGCTGGCAGCCTCGCTTTTCGCCGTTGCCATGACCGCCTGTGGCAAGAAAGATGAAACGCCTGCGCCCGCTCCGATGTCGGCACCGGCGCCCGCACCCGCCCCGATGGCAGCTCCTTCCGATTCGTCAGCAATGAGCTCGGGCATGAGTTCGTCAACGATGTCCGCGCCCGATACGGCGAGCACGTCGGCCAAGTAAGCGCGACAGCAACCGGTCGCTCGCGCAGCGGCACAGCGCGGCGACCGAAGCCGAAAAGTTCGCCGAAAAATTCGCCGAAAAGTCGACGAAAAATTCGGATCGACAACGCATCTGAGCGCCCCCGCAAATCTCCGGATTTGCGAGGGCGCTGTTTCGTTGACGGTTCAGTTTTCGCCGGCGCCGCTCGCCGCAACCCCTGAAGTTCCTTTTGCGCGCCGGTTATGCAGGATCAGGATCAAGGACATGATGACCATGGCCACGCCCACGACAAAAGCTCCCGCACGTGCGCTCAGGCCCGATTCTGTGGCTGACAGATAAGCACCCACAAGCAGCAGCATGCCCGCGTTGTCGACCAGGTTTTGCACGGCGATGGCACCCCCCGTGCCGATCAGGATTTCGCCGCGGCGCTGCAGCAGGGCGTTGAGGGGCACGATGAAAAAACCGCCGAGAACGCCGATCGCGACCAGCGCCACGACCGCAACTGCAATGCCGTCGATCCAGGCAAAGCTTGCAACCAGAAGTCCCATCAGTGCGCCCGCCGGAAGGACCCGGTAGACGCGTTCGATCGGCACGGCATGGCCTGCGAGAACTGCGCCAATGGCAACGCCAAGTGCGGTCGAGGCGGTGAGATAACCCGCTGTCGCCAGATCGCGCACGCCAAGCGCCGCAGGCAGCCATGCGATGAGCAGAAAACGCAAGACCGCAGCGGCGCCCCAAAAGAGCGCGGTGCCCAGCAGCGACAGGCGTGCGTCGCGGTCCTTTAACAGCGTCAGAACGGTGGGCCAGAATGCGACGAAAAGCGCGATGACGCGCAGGCGCCGCGGCCGTGTCGGCGCCAAGGGCGGAATCGCCAGCGTCAGCAGCATGGCAACGAAATACACCACGCAAAGCAGCATGACGCTGTTATGAGCGTACTGGTCGGCGTAGCGTGCACCGAGCACGGCGCCGGCCAATAGCGCGATCACGGTCGATGCCTCAAGCCAGCTGTTGGCCTTGACAAGCCAGCCCGGCGCGCAAAGTTCGCCCAGAATGCCACTCTTCGCAGGCGAGACGATTGCAGCCCCGATGCCAATCGCGCCGTAGCAAAGGAAAGGATTGCCTTGCAAAAAGAGCATCAGCGCGCCACTGAGCTTAAATACCGTTCCGAGCGTCAAGACGCTGCCTTTCCTGCGGGCATCGGCAAAGGGTCCGACAAAGGGCGCAAGGCAGATGAAGGCAGCGACAAATGATTCCTGCAGGTAGGGGATGTGAAATGCCGGCGAGCCGCGAGCCTTGAGCAATGCGATGGCCAGAAACAGCATCGCGTTGTCGGCAAACGTCGAGAGAAACTGCGAGGCGAGAACCAGCCACAATCCCCGCCGCATGCCTTGCGCTGCAGACTGCGTGCTCAACTGCACGAGCCGATCAGATGACCGCGGTCCACGGCAGGCCTTCGTCCTGGGTCGCGACCACGATCGCGTGCGCAGCCTCGTTGAGGACATGGGCCAGGGCCGCACGCGCGAGCTCAGCCGAATTGTTCTGCCGGCTGAGGTGGGCAGCGACGATCACTTTCAGCCGGCGCCGATCAAGCGCGTCGAGGATCTCTGCTGCAGTGTGATTGGCCAGATGGCCGTAGTCGCCCTTGATGCGCCACTTCAGCGAGGGCGGATAATCGCAGTCCTCGAGCAGGGCGGCGTCATGGTTGCATTCGAGCACGAGCGCGTCGCAGCCGCTCAAGGTCGAGACGATGTGGGCGGTCTTGCGCCCGGCATCGGTCAAAACGCCCAGGCGCACCAGGCCGTCGCTAAACACGTACTGCACCGGCTCGCGCGCGTCATGGGGAACTGCGTAAGGGAGAATCTGCAGGTCGGCAACGCGAAAGGCATGGCCCGGACGGCAGAAGTTGAGCATTGCGCCGTCGGCTTCGCTGCCGATCGCCTGTGCCGTTCCATAGGTCAGCCACACCGGCAAGTCGTAGCGCCTGGCGAGGCGGAAGACGCCGCCGACGTGATCGCCGTGTTCATGGGTCACGACAATCGCATCCAGGTCCGCGGGCGAGAGGCTGATTCTTTGCAGGCGCCGCTCGACTTCCTTCAGGGGAAAACCGCAATCGAGCATGACCCGCGTAACAACGCCCTGGCAGGTCGACTCGACCACCAGGGAATTGCCCTCGCTTCCGCTGCCAAGCGAGGCAAACCGCATCGCGCTACTTCAGCTGGTCGTTCAACAGCGTCAGAATGCGCGTTCCGGCATCACCCGTTTCCGGGTCGCCCGTCTTGTTGAGCACCGTCACCCGGGTGGTCGCATTGTCGGCCTGCGTCTTGACCAGCACGCGGTATTGCTGGGCCTGCTTCTTCGGGTCGTCGGAATTGAAAAGGCGTCCGAAGACGTTGCGCCTGTCCTTGTCGGGATCCTCGTTTGGATCGACGTAACGCACGAAATAGATTCCGGCATTGCGGTCGCGATCTTCAACGGTAAAGTTCACCCGGTCGAGGGCAAGGCCGACACGGCGCCAGGCGCGATCAAACGGATCGGCCAGTTCGACATAGCTCGAGCCGCTTGGCCCGGCGACGAATTTCGACTGCGCCGGCTGCGCCGGAATGGCAGCCCCGGCGGCACCCGCTGCTGCGGCAGCGGGGCTTGCCGACGCCACGATCATCTTGGCACGCGCCTCTTCGGTGCCAAGCTTGACCAGGAGTCGATTGAGAAACTCGGCCTCGAGTTCGGGATCGGACGGGCGCGTGGTCCATACCGTGGTCTGGTTCTGCTGACTCGTGACCACTTCCACCATGCCGCGATGGCTGATATAGATTTCCGAACTGCCATCGGGTCGGCGCTCGATGCGCGTGCGAAATTTGTCGCGCTCACCCGTATCGTAGATGCTGTCAAGAAAGGTGCCGAGCTGGCGGCGGATGAAATCCAGCGGCAGCTTGGCGCGATTCTCCTCCCAGTCCGTCTCCATGATGCCGGTCTCGGGCGAATCGACCTTGAGCAGGAAGCCGTTTTCCTGCCAGAAGTCGCGCAGGATCGGCCAGAGCTGTTCGGGGGTGCGGCTCACGACCAGCCAACGCTGCCCGCCTGCACGCTCAAGGTGGGCATCGGCAAGCTGCGGCAGGACCTGCGGCCCGGTCGCGACCGGGCCGATTGCTGCGGCCTGGTTCTTTTGCTGCGTGTACGTCGAAAATGTCGTGACGCCGTTTGCGCCTGGAACATTGAAGCGATCATCGCGCGGCAACGTGCTCAGATCCGGAGGGACCTCAAGCGTGTTGCGCTGCGGGCCTTGATTGTTGGCCTTGTAGTCGATCTTGGTGCCAGAAAATGCGTCGGTGAACGACGTGCACGCGGACAGCGAAGCGACAGATGCCAGCGACGCCAACACAAGACCCAACGGGATACCGCGTAATTTCATCATGCTCACACATTCCATTTCGAATTCACAACGCAATTCCGGAGCGCGTTAAGGCCGCGCGCACCGGTTCATGATAGGTTGGCGACAAGGGCACCAAGGGAAGCCTGATGCCGCCCCCGATCCGGCCCATCTGATTTAACGCCCATTTGACAGGAATCGGATTCGGTTCAACGAACAAACTTTTATGCAGCGGCAAGGTGCGCTGGTGCCACTGTCTTGCACCTGCCGCATCGCCCGCGAGGGCCGCCTTGGCAAGCTCTTGCATCGCCGCAGGAGCGACATTGGCCGAGACCGAAACGTTGCCGCGCCCGCCAAGCAGCATCAGCGCCACCGCCGAAACATCATCGCCGCTGTAGACCGCAAACGACTCCGGCAGCGCAGCGATCAACGCCAATCCCCGTCCAATGTCTCCCGTCGCATCCTTGATGCCGACAATTCCAGGCACCTGCGCGAGCCTTAGCACCGTGTCGTTGCTGACATCAGCGACGGTGCGGCCCGGCACGTTATACAGGATCAAGGGCAACTCCACCGCCTCCGCAATCGCCTTGAAATGCGCAAACAAGCCGCCTTGCGTCGGGCGATTGTAATAAGGCACGACCGAAAGCGCGGCATTCGCGCCAACGCGTAGCGCATGGCGCGTCAATTCGATCGCTTCCGCCGTCGAATTGCCCCCTGTGCCGGCAATGATCGGGATGCGTCCCGCCGCGTGTTCGACGGCCACGCGCAGCAACTCGACATGCTCCTCGACCGTCACGGTCGCCGATTCACCGGTAGTGCCAACGGCGACGATCGCATCCGTGCCTTCAGCAATGTGCCACTCGATCAGGGCCTTGTAGCTTTCGAAGTCCAGACTGCCGTCCGGATGCATGGGCGTGATCAGTGCAACGATGCTGCCTTGAATCATGGACAGTCGGGCTCGGCAAAAGCGAGATTCTAGCGGATTTGGGGGTGCTTTAGCGCCCACGAGGCGAGCCGCAAGGCAATCAGCCGAGTGCTTTGGGCATCGAATCCGCACTTGCACAAAGGCGCTGCACGACGCGCGTCTGGCCCTCGTTGACGATGCCGTCCTCAAAAGCGACAACCGTGAGGCCCGCGAATGCCCTGAGCAGTTCCCCGCGCTGCAACAGGAAATCCGGATTGGTCGGCCGACCCACGAGCTCCTGTCCCTTGGCAAAGGTCTCGTAGATCAGGATGCCGTGCGGCGCGAGCCAGCCTGAAATCGCGGCAAAAAGCGGCCGATGGAGGTAATTCATGACCACCACCGCATCAAAGCGTTGCCCAGCCAAGGGGGGCGGCCCGGCCTCCAGATCGACACACACGGTGCGCGCCGCACCGCAGGCGCCAAGGGCCTGCTCGTCACGATCGATCGCCGTGACGTGAAACCCCGCTTGCGCCAGCCAGCGTGCGTT
>Ga0116229_10014158_pt1 | contig 11125 bp, 12 predicted proteins | sample S1TSphgellanicum_3_FD_87313 | JGI IMG/M metagenome (GOLD analysis project Ga0116229, IMG submission 87313) | Host-associated microbial communities from peat moss isolated from Minnesota, USA - S1T2_Fc - Sphagnum magellanicum MG | ecosystem: Host-associated > Plants > Peat moss > Unclassified... | reverse complement strand
TATTTCGCTCCGCACGGCGGCGGGGATGCTGATCACCCCTTCCGCCATCCCGTATGACGAAATCACGCCGGAAATGGTCGCGCTGATGCCGTTGGACGGTGAATACGGCGCGTTTACGGGTCCAAAGCGCCCTTCATCCGAATGGCGTTTTCATTTGGACATTATGCTTGCCCGGCCGGAAGTGGGGGCGATTGTACACACTCACGCCCCCTATGCCACCGCGATTTCCATGGCCAGAAAGAGCATTCCACCCTGCCATTACATGATCACCCGCTTCGGCGGCGGGGATGTCCGCTGCGCGGATTACGCCCTGTTCGGCACGGCGGAACTATCGGCAAACGCCCTGGCGGCGCTGGAGGGCCGGCGGGCCTGCCTGCTGGCGAATCACGGGTTTATCGCCACCGGAGCCGATTTACCGGCGGCCATGGCGGCGGCTGTGGAGCTTGAGGCGTTGTCCAAGCAATATATTTTGTCCCTCACCATAGGCGGCCCCGTGCTTCTGAGCGATGCGGAAATCGAGGCCGCAAAAACCCAATTCGCAACAGCATACCTGCCAAATATTTAATCCCTGCAATCATGGCCCATGACCTTACCTACGTCATTCCCGCGCAAGCGGGACTCTTTTTGCCCAAAATCGCTTCACAGAAGAAGAGTCCCGCTTGCGCGGGAATGACGAGTGCGCAGTCGTGACATTGCAAAACTTCAATTACCGATTGCAGGCCTACGCCGTGCGCGCCGCCATCGCCTTGTTCCGCGCCTTGCCGTTGGATGCCGCCTCCTGGCTCGGCGGCTGGCTTGCGCGGAAAATCGGCCCACTCACATCCGCGCATAAAACGGCGGTGCAAAATCTCCGCCTGGCGATGCCGGAACTTGGACAAGCCGCCCAGCGCAAAACCATCGCCGCGATGTGGGACAATATCGGCCGCACCGTGGGCGAATACCCGCATCTCGGCCAGCTGATGAGGGATACAGAACGCGTCGAGATCATCGACCCCGAGGGCCTTGCCAACAAATTGCGAGAAGACGGCATCGGCGCGCTGCTGGTTGGCATGCATTACGGCAATTGGGAGCTTTCCACCGTTCCCGGTTTTCGCGCCGGCTTGACGCAACGCCATTTTTATCGCGCGCCGAACAATCCTTACGTCAACGAAATTTTGGTCCTTCTCCGTCAGGCGATGCAGCAGGAAGGCTATCTTGCCAAAGGCGCCGAAGGTGCCCGCCAGGCGGTCGCATTGCTGCGAAAAGGCACGCATCTTGGGATGCTGGTTGACCAAAAACAGGATGAAGGCATCCCCGCCCCCTTCTTTGGACGCGACGCCATGACAACCACGGCGCCGGCCGCTCTTGCCAGGCGCATGGGCGTGCCAATCGCCGCCGCCCAGGTGGTCCGTCTCGGCGGCGCAAGATTCCGCATTTTCGTGCATGAATTCAACGTCCCGAAAACCGAAGACCGCGAGGCGGATGTTATCCTCACCACCAAGCAAATTAACGCGCGCTTAGAATCCTGGGTGCGCGACCACCCAGAACAATGGTTCTGGGTGCATCGCCGCTGGCCAAAGACAGTCGTCAGTGGTCAGCCGTCAGTTGTCAGTTAATCTCCACGCTGACCGGAACATGGTCCGATGGCTGGGTTTTGGCGCGTTCTGATTTCGAAATGGTTACAGCGCTCAGCCGCTCCGCGATACGCGGCGATAACAATGCGTGGTCAATCCGCAACCCCGTATTTCTATCCCAGGCGCCGGCCTGATAGTCCCAAAACGTATACAAGGTTTCAGCCGGGTGCAGGGCGCGCAACGCATCCGTCAGCCCGGTCCAGATCAGCGCGTTGAAGGCAGAACGCGTCTCTGGGCGCACCAGCGCGTCGCTGGCCTGTAGCGTGCCCTTGGCGAAATCCGCATCCGTGGGGCAGACATTATAGTCCCCGGCGAGGATAAAATTTTGGTCCGCCTCGATCAGTTCTTCGGCGCGGGCACGCAGTGCCGCCATCCATTCCAGCTTGTAAGCATAGCCGGCATCGCCACCGGAATTGCCATTAGGCAGGTACAAATTGCCGATGGTCAGGTTTTTGGTCCGCACTTCAACGTAGCGTGAATGCGCATCAGCCTCCGTCATGCCCGGAAGTTTTCGGAGCGTGACTTCCACGGGGGCGCGGTGCAGTATGGCGACACCGTTATAGGATTTTTGGCCAACAATCACCGCCTGGTAGCCAAGTTGCGAAAAGGTCAGAGCCGGGAACTGATGTTCCTCGCATTTAATTTCCTGCAGGAGCAAAAAATCCGGCTGCTCGCGGGCCAAAAAATCCGCCACATGCGCTTCGCGGGTGCGAACAGAATTAACGTTCCAGGTCGTAAACTTAGTCAACGGAAAATGACGTACCGCAGCCACAGGAGGACGTCGCGTTCGGGTTTTTCACCGCGAAATGCGCGCCCATCAAAGAATCCTTATAGTCCAGTTCTGATCCAGCCAGCAGATCCAGGCTCACCGGATCCACAAAAACTTTTGCGCCATCGGCGGCAATCACCAGATCGTCCTCATTCTGAGCATCCGTGAGGTCAAATTTGTACTGAAACCCGGAACAGCCCCCGGCCAGCACTTCTACCCGCAGCGCCTTTTGCCCTGGCTCGGAAGCCAGAATTTCGGCAACGCGGCGGGCGGCGGCATCGGATAGCCGGAAATCCATCACTTCACTCATGACCCGTATATAGCCCATCTTCCTCTTGGATTGAAGGGCCGCGCTGTGTAGGACAACCGGCATGAGCCTCGCCCCCTACGCCGTACCCCGCGCCAGCGCCCGCGGCCGCCGCTTCTCGGAACCCGAGGCCGCGGACCGCACGCCCTACCAGCGCGACCGTGACCGCGTGGTCCACGCCACGGCGTTCCGCAAACTGCAATACAAAACCCAGGTTTTTGTGACGCGCGAGGGGGATTTTTACCGCACCCGCCTGACGCATAGCCTGGAAGTTGCCCAGATCGCCCGCAGCATTTCCCGCGCTTTGCGGCTGGACGAAGACCTCACCGAAGCTTTGGCCCTGGCCCATGACCTCGGCCACCCGCCTTTCGGCCATGCCGGTGAGACCGGGCTTAACGAGGCTTTTGGCGAATTCGGCGGGTTTGACCATAACGCGCAGAGCCTACGCGTGGTCACGCTGCTGGAACACAAATACGCGGCTTTTGATGGGCTGAACCTGTGCTGGGAAACCCTGGAGGGCCTGGCCAAGCATAACGGCCCGCTCCCCAACCCGCCCGCCTATATTGCCGCGTTTGACCAGGAATTTTGCCTGGACCTCGCCCGCCAACCTTCCGGCGAAGCGCAGGTGGCGGCCTTCGCGGACGAAATCGCCTATAACGCCCATGACCTGGATGACGGGCTGCGCGCCGGCCTATTTTCGTTCCAGGACATTGCGGCGTTGCCCCTCATCGGCGAAGCTTTGGCCGATGCCCAGGCCCTGACCGCGGACGCCAAACGCATCCGCAACGAAATGTCGCGCCGGGTCATCCACCGGATGATTCAGGACGTGGTGAGGGAAAGCGCCGCCCGCCTCGCCGCCCTGGCGCCGGCGGATGTGGAAGCGATTCGCGATGCGGCGCCGATCATCGCATTTTCCGCCCCCCTGGCGGAAGCCAACGCGGCCATCAAAAAATTCCTGTTTGCCCGCATGTACCGGCATTGGCGGGTGAACCGGATGTCGCATAAGGCCCAATTCGTCACCAAAACCCTCGGCACCTTGCTATTGGAACGCCCCGATTTGCTTCCCGATGAATGGCGCGAGCGGGCAGGGCAGGGCGGCAGCCCCCAAGCCGCCGAAATCGTTCGTGACTATGTGGCCGGCATGACAGACCGGTATGCCATGCAGGAATATTCCCGACTTACCGACCCCGCCATACCGGCCTAAGATGCGCCATGACTGAGAATCTATACGCCGCCGCCCGCGATTGGGTCTTGCAAGATATTTCCGCGCTTCTCCCAGAACTGCCGGAGGAAATCCGCGCGAAAATCGAGGTAACACCCACGCGTGACCCCGCGCATGGCGACATGGCGACCAATGCGGCGCTGGTGGCCGCGAAGCCCGCCGGCCAGAATCCGCGCGACATCGCCACGGCCCTTGCGGCCCGGCTCGCCGCCCGTCCCGGCATCGCCAAGGCGGAGCCTGCGGGGCCGGGCTTCGTGAACATCACGCTGGATGCGGCGCTGCTACTTGCACAGATTCCGGTCATTCTGGAGGCCGCCGAAGCCTATGGCGCGGCACCCGCGCGGGGCCAGAAGATTAATGTCGAATATGTCTCCGCGAACCCCACCGGGCCGTTGCATGTTGGGCATTGCCGGGGCGCGGTGGTGGGGGATGCGCTGGCCAATCTGCTGGCGAAGGCGGGCTACAACATCACCAAGGAGTTTTACGTCAACGATGCGGGCGCCCAGGTGGTGGCCTTGGCCCGCTCGGTTTACGTGCGGTATTTAGAGGCGCTGGACTTTTCCAGCCATGCCAAAACCTACGCCGACTCCGTTCCCGGCGGGATGCAGTATGGCGGGGATTACCTGGTCCCGCTGGGCTTCGAACTCGCCACCAAATATGACGACAAGTTCGCTGATGCGCCAGAAACCGCCTGGCTCGACATTTTCCGCAATTTTGCCGTCGAAAAAATGCTGGCCCTCATCCGCGAAGATTTGGCCGCCCTCGGCGTTGTGCATGATGTGTTTTCCTCCGAACGCGCTTTGGTTGAAGCGGGCGGGGTTGAACTTGCGCTTGGCGATCTGAAGGAGCGCGGCCTGATCTACCAGGGCGTCCTGGAACCGCCAAAAGGCAAAACGCCTGAAGACTGGGAACAGCGCGAACAAACCCTCTTCAAATCCACCGATTTCGGCGACGACGTTGACCGCCCGGTGCAAAAATCCGACGGATCAAATACCTACTTCGCCAACGACATCGCCTATCATGCCGACAAAATGCGGCGCGGCTTCGATGCCATGATAGACATCTGGGGCGCCGACCATGGCGGCTATGTGAAGCGCATGCAGGCGGCGGTAAAAGCGCTGGGCGCAGGCAAGGCATCGCTGGACATCGTCCTCTGCCAAATTGTCCGCGTCATGAAAGACGGCGCCCCGGTGCGGATGAGCAAGCGCGCCGGCACCTTTGTGGAACTGCGCGACCTGATCGACGAAGTCGGGCCGGATGCCGTGCGGTTTATCATGCTGATGCGCAAATCCGACGCGCAGATGGAATTCGATCTCAACGCCGCCGTGGCGCAGACGCGGGATAACCCGGTTTTTTACGTGCAATATGCGCATGCAAGGTGCCGGAGCGTGCTGCGCGCCGCCGGCGAAATGTCTGGCCTCGCGCAAGCCGGCCTCGCCTCGCTGACGGCGCCAGAAGAACTAGCCCTCATCCGCCGCCTAATTTCCTGGCCGCGCATGGTGGAAACCGCGGCGGAAGCGCGGGAACCGCACCGGATTGCCTTCTACCTGTACGAACTCGCCGGCGATTTCCATGCCCTTTGGAATGCCGGGCGCGATGATGCCACGCTGCGGTTTTTGCAGGGGAATAACCCGGTGGAGACCAAGGCCCGAATCGCTTTGGTGGCCGCCACGGCCACAGTCATCCGCTCGGGTCTGGCGGTCCTCGGCGTAAAACCGGTGGAGGAAATGCGATAACCGGCCCGGATGATATTCCCGAATATTCCTACCACGCGCGCCACCAGCGCCCGGTGGTGGACCCCGCCATGCGCCGCATCGCGCTCGGCGCTGGGGCGGTTTCGGTACTGATCATCGGCGTGGCTTTGGCCTGGAGCGGCATGCGGCCGCATCTAGGTTTCGGCCCGCCGCCCGAAATTCTTGCCCCCACAACGCCACTGCGCATTGCCCCCGCAGACCCTGGCGGCCTCACCGTACCGGAAGCGGATGTTCCCATCATGTCCGGCGCCACGAGCAGCGCCGCCCCCCAGCTTGCGACACCCCCGGCCGCGCCGGATATTTCGCAATTGCAGGCGATTAGCGGCGAGAGCCCGCCCGCTACCGCGCCCGCCCCACCGCTCGCGCCAGCCCATGTGCTTCTTAATGGCCCGATCGAGGCTTTGCTCGGCACGGCGCCAGACCAGGCCGGGGTTGAAAAAATATGGCGCCAGCTCAATGCCGAGGCGCCGGATTTGCTGGCGGATCGGACGCCGCAATACGTCCCCGCCGTGGTGAACGGCAAAACTGTCATCCGGTTAAGCGTCGGCGGGTTCACGAGCATGCAAGGGGCAGACTCTTTTTGCGTCGCCCTTACGGCGAAAGGAGCGGCCTGCACCGCCGCGGCGTTTTGACTCTCCCGGCCCAACCACACCGTCATTCCCGCGAAAGCGGGAATCTTCTTGGGCGGGGCGCCTCACGGAAGAGGATTCCCGCTTTCGCGGGAATGACGGGTAATGTGTCACCGGCTAAGGTGCTTCGTCCCAGGCGGCAGCTTTGAAACCAATCATCCTTGGCATTTCCGGCCCGCGCCTCACCGCCGACGAAGCCGCCATGCTCCGCGCCCACCCCCCGCGCGGCATCATCCTGTTCTCACGTAACATCGAAAACCCAAAACAACTAACTGAACTTATAAAAAACCTCCGCGCCGCCCTGCCTTCCGGCGCGGTCCTCATGGTCGACCAGGAGGGTGGCCGCGTTGCCCGGCTAAAACCCCCGCACTGGCCCGCGCTGCCCGCCGCCGCCACGCTGAAAACGCCGGCCGAAGCCTTCGCCCATGGCCGCGCCCTTGGCGCCATGGTGCGCGACGCAGGTTTCGACATCGCCGCCGCCCCGGTCCTCGATTTGCGCTATGAATTCGCCGACGCCGTCATCGGCGACCGCGCCCTTTCCAGCGACCCGCAAACCGTCGCCTCCCTCGGCGGCGAAATCGCCCGGGGCATCATCGCCGAGGGCGTCATCCCGGTCATGAAACACCTCCCCGGCCACGGCCGCGCCACGGCGGACAGCCACCTCGCCCTCCCACGCATCGCAGAGGCCGATCTGGAGGCGGATTTTTATCCCTTCATCGCCAACAACGCTCTTCCCTGGGCGATGACTGCCCATATTGTGTATGAACAGCTCGATGCCGAACGCCCAGCGACGATTTCCCCCAGAATCATACGCGACGTCATCCGCCGCAAAATCGGTTTTGCGGGCACCCTAGTCAGCGATGACTTAGCGATGGCAGCCCTTACAGGAACGCCGGCGGAACGCGCCGGCGCGGCCCTCGCGGCCGGGTGCGACATTGCCTTATACTGCCCCGGCGACTTGGCCGGGAATTTGAGCATTCTGGAGGCGCTAGATGTTTAATGAGGCGGTTTCCGGCATTCTCGCCACCATCATCGCCATTATTCTGCACGAGCTTGCACATGGCTGGGCCGCCTGGGCGCTGGGGGACACAACCGCCAAAGACGCCGGCCGCCTTACCCTCAACCCCATAAAACATCTGGACAAGGTGGGCTCCATCATTCTGCCGATCTTCCTGGCCATCTCGCAACTTGCCACCATTGGCCGGGTCGCCTTCATGTTCGGCTGGGCCAAGCCGGTGCCAGTCGATGCCATGGCGCTCAACATCAACGGCACCCACAACCCCCGCCGGCTCATGGCCATTGTCGCCGTCGCCGGCCCGCTGATGAATTTTTGCCTGGCTTTTCTCGGCGCGGTAGCGCTTTATGCCGGATACGCCATTGATTTTTTAACATATTTTATCCTGGTAAACATGGTGCTCGGCCTCTTCAACCTCATTCCGCTTCCGCCAATGGATGGTGGCCGCATCGCCGTCGGCCTGCTGCCTCTCCCGGCCGCGCGGTTTTTGGCTGGCGCGGAACGCTACGGCATCGTACTGGTTCTGCTGCTGCTCTTCGTGCTGCCGACCGGCCTTGCGCAACTCGGTATCCATTTCGACCCATTCCATGACGGCCTAAACGCGATTCTCCCCTGGGCCATTAACCTGGTCATGCATCTGGCGGGACACCAAAATGGACTCTGAATCGCTCGTCCTCCAACTGGACGGTTTTGAAGGCCCAATGGACTTGTTGCTGGACCTCGCACGCGCGCAAAAAGTCGATCTCGCCAAAATCTCCATCCTCTCCTTGGTCGAGCAATTCCTCGCCGTCATCGAAGGTGCCCGCCGTGTGCGCCTGGAACTTGCCGCCGACTGGCTGGTGATGGCGGCCTGGCTCACCTGGCTGAAATCCCGCCTGCTCATCCCGCCCAGCGCCGAAACGGAGGATGCCGAAGCCGCCGCCGAAACGCTGGCCGCCCGGCTGATCGACCTGCAAGCGGTGCGCGGTGCTGCCGCCTGGATGGGCAAGCGCCCGCAACTCGGCTGGGACGAATTTGCCCGCGGCACGCCCGAGGATTTCTCGGAAACCGACCGTTCGCGCCTTTCCATCAGCCTGTCCGGCCTGCTTTCCGCCTATCTCGCCGCCCGCCGCCGGGCCGGGGCAAAACTGCAATACCGCCCCAAACCGATGATCTATTTCTCCGTGCAGGACGCCCTGGCGCGCCTCGCCCGCCTCATCGGCAGCGTGCCGGACTGGTCCACGCTGGAATCATTCCTGCCCGGCGATCTCGCCCCTGGCTTGCCACAGCGCGCGGCACTATCAGCAACGTTGATCGCGAGCCTGGAGATGGCGCGCGGCGGCGATGTTTTACTCCGCCAGGAGGCGCAATTTGGCCCTATTATGATACGAAAAGGCGGTAATGAGTAGTTCCGAGACATTTTTGCTCCGCCTTGCCGAAGCGGTGATTTTTGCCAGCCGCGAGCCCGTAACCGCCCGCACTTTGGCCAATTTGCTGCCCGAGGATGCGGATGTGGACGCGGTTCTGGCCGCCCTTCAGGCGCAATATGCAGGCCGCGGCGTGGCGCTGGCGGAAGTCGCCGGCGGCTGGCAATTCCGCACCGCGCCGGACCTTGCCGCGACACTCCGCAAAGTGGTGGAACTGCCCCGCCGCCTGCCGCGCGTGGCGATGGAGACCCTGGCCATCGTTGCCTATCACCAACCCGTCACCCGCACCGAAATCGAGGAAATTCGCGGCGCGGCACTTTCGCAATCCACGCTGGACTTATTGCTAGAGAACGGGCTGATCACCCCAAAAGGCCGCCGCGAGACGCCAGGGCGCCCAACGCTTTGGGGCACCACCCAAGCCTTCCTCGCCCAATTCGGCCTCAACGATCTGCGCGATCTGCCAAAGCGCGAGGAGTTGCTCATCGACCCGCTACCGGCGGCGCCGGAACTGGCGGCACCCGAACCGGAGGCGCATAGCCTGGAGGCGCCCAGCCCGGAGACAGCTAGTCCGGAGGCGCCCGAATTGGCATGAAGATCAGCATCACCCGGGAAACCCTGATGGATGGCACGCTGCGCGCCCGGCAATTGGAAATGGCCGCGGAGCACCCGGATGCGCGCTGGCGCACCGAGGCGGAAATGGCCGCGCTGATGCAAGGCATTCTGGCCGAACACCCGCCAGGCGCGGATTTACACGTTTTTGGCTATGGCTCGCTCATCTGGAACCCCGCCTTCGAATACGCCGATAAACAACCGGCTTTGCTACGCGGCTGGCACCGCCGGTTTTGCCTGAAACTCTTCATGGGGCGCGGCACGCGGGAAACGCCGGGGCTGATGCTGGCCCTTGACCATGGCGGCGCCTGCAAGGGGGTTGCCTTCCGCATCGCCGGCCCAAAAGTCGCCCAGGAACTCAGCCTGCTCTGGCAGCGCGAAATGTTCGGCGGCGCGTATAATGCCCGCTGGGTCAACCTCACCGCCGCCGGCGGCGCGAAACTCCAGGCGGTTACCTTCGTCATCAACCGCCGCCATCCCCGCTATTTGCCGGAACTCTCGGTCGAGCAGACCGCCGCCCTTATCGCCACTGGCTGCGGCGATCTTGGCTCCTGCCGGGAATATCTGGAGAACACCATCACCCACCTCGCTCAGCTTGGCCTGAGTGACACCGGGCTGCAGCGCATCGCCAAGGCTTTGCCGAAGCCCCTCTAGGCTGCTAGAGCGCGCTGCATGTTTGGATTTTCCTGGGCCGAGATCATGTTGATTATGGCGGTGGCGCTGATTGCCATCGGCCCAAAGGATTTGCCGGTTGCCATCCGCACCGTGACCAAAATGATGAAGAAGGCGCGCGGCATGGCGGCCGAGTTTCAGGGCCATGTGGATGAGATGATGCGCGAAGCCAATCTGGCCGATGTAAAAACCGAGCTCAACAAAATCCGGCGGTTTGATTTTAAGTCCGAGGCGGAAAAATACATCGACCCGGATGGCGCGCTGAAAGCCACGATGACCGAAAATTTCGGCACGAACCCCATGCAGCCCGTCCCCAACACAATTTTCGCCGCCCCGGTTGCGGAAGTCGTGGAAGAAGGTCCCCAGGCGCCGCCTTTCATCCCCCCCGACGCGGCGAAGAAAAAGCCCGTACCGGCTTTTATCCCGCCCGGCACCAAACGCTGGGGCTATTAAGATGGACGTCAACCCGCCGCCCTCGGACGAAATCAACGACAAAGAGATGCCGCTGCTGGAACACCTGGCGGAGCTTCGCAAACGCCTGCTCTGGTCAGCCGTTGCGTTCCTGCTGGCCTTCGGCGTGTGCTACCATTTCGCGCCCAAAATCTACGATTTTCTGGCAGCCCCCTTGGCTCACGCGCTGGAAGCCCGCGGCCAAAAACCGCAGCTAATCTACACCGCGCTTTACGAAGCCTTTTTCACCTACATCAAAGTCGCCATCTTTGCCGCCGCCTTCGTCTCCTTCCCCGTCATCGCCACCCAACTCTGGCTTTTTATCGCGCCCGGGCTGTACAAAAAAGAAAAGCGGGCGATGCTACCGTTTCTGGTCGTCACCCCCATCCTATTCTTCGCCGGCGGCGCGCTCGCCTATTACGTCATCTTCCCCACCGCCTGGAAATTCTTGCTCTCTTTTCAGGACACCCCGGCGGGGAGTGATGTACAAATTCAACTCATGGCGAAGGTCAGCGATTACCTGAACATCGTCATGAAGCTAATTTTTGCGTTCGGGCTTTCCTTCGAATTGCCGGTGCTGCTGACCCTGCTGGGGAAGGTGGGGATACTGACCTCCGCTAGTTTAAAAAAATACCGGCGCTATGCGTATGTGGGATGCTTCGTCCTGGCCGCGGTGCTG
>Ga0116229_10014157_pt1 | contig 11125 bp, 11 predicted proteins | sample S1TSphgellanicum_3_FD_87313 | JGI IMG/M metagenome (GOLD analysis project Ga0116229, IMG submission 87313) | Host-associated microbial communities from peat moss isolated from Minnesota, USA - S1T2_Fc - Sphagnum magellanicum MG | ecosystem: Host-associated > Plants > Peat moss > Unclassified... | reverse complement strand
GGGGGGCTAAGTGCGCCAGGGCCATCCTGCGAGCTCACCACTTGCGAATCAGGCGCCTTGCGTTGCGCCATCGGCAAGCGGCGGCGCGCCCTTTGCCGTTTGCGCGATGCGCTGGGTGATTTCCTTGCGATAGCGGTTCAATTCCTGCACCGATGCGAAACTGCGCTCGAACAACACCGACATGTTGTGCAGGATACGGTCGACGACCTTGCTTTCCCACTCCTTGTCGAAGTCGATCTGGGTATCGAGCCAGTGCTCGAGCCAGGTCGGGTCAGGCAGGCGCGATTGCACCGTGTCGTTGGGAAACAGGGCTTCATTGACGTGCAGATTGGTCGGATGCAGCGGCTTCTCGGTGCGCTTGGCTGACGCCATCAGCACACCGATCTTGGCAAATGCAGCGCGTGCCGAATCGCCAAGCTCGACCAGCGATTTTTTCATGTAGCGCAGGTAGGCGCCGCCATGGCGCGCCTCGTCTTGCGAGATCAGGCGATAGATGTGCTTGATGACCGGCTCGGTATGCCATTCGGCAGCGCGCCGGTACCAGTGGTTCAGACGGATCTCGCCGCAAAAATGCAGCATCAGGGTTTCAAGCACCGGCGCCGGGTCAAACGGAAAACGCACGGCATGAAGCTCGGCCTCGGTGGGCACGAGCCCGGGGCGAAAGCGACGCAGGTACTCCATGAGCACGAGCGAATGCTTTTGCTCTTCATAGAACCACACCGACATGAATGCCGAGAAGTCCGAATCATCGCGGTTATCGCGCAGGAACATCTCGGTTGCAGGCAACGCCGACCACTCGGTGATGGCGTTCATCTTGATCGTTTGCGCCTGCTCGTCAGTGAGCTTTTCAGGTTCGAACTGGTCCCAGGGAATGTCTTTTGACATGTCCCAGCGGACCGACTCGAGCGACTTGAAGAGTTCCGGATAAAGCATGGCGGTAAAAATCGTGTAAGTGTCTGACTTTAACAGAAGTTTCGTGACATACCGCCAGTTCCGGGAACGGGTGGTGAAGTCGAATATGGGGACGTTTGCCCGTTTTCCCTGTTATTTCTACGTTTTTGCGGCGACCGCGGATTCAGCCTAGAGCGCTTCCCGAAAAAAACGCGAGCGCCACAGCAAACCCGCGGCAATCAGCTTTAAGGCACTGGGCACGAGCGCGTAGCAAAGCGTCAAGGCGGATACGCCGCGGGCATCAAGCGCGTCAGGCTGGTAGCCAAGAAGTCCCAGAAGCGGCAGGCTGATGCCCGCAGCCAGGGCCAAATTGAGCTTGGTGGCAAGATTCCAGATGCCGAAATAGGCGCCTTCGCGCGTGCCGCGATGCCCTCCATGGCTGATCACCCCGGCAAGGATCGCTGGCGGCAGCGACAAATCGGCGCCAAGAATCGCCCCGGACAGGACGCAAATCACGCCAAAGCCGACGACCGCACCCGCACCCAGCGCCAGCACCCAGATGAAAACAGCAACTGCGAGCACCATGCCCGTGAGCCAGGCGCGCGCCTCGCCAATCCGTCTTGCGAGCGCCACCCAAAGCGGAATCGCACCCGCTGCGCAGATGAAGTAAACGCCAAGGAAGGCCCCGGACAGGCGCTCAAGGCCGAGCACGTCGCGGATGTAAAAAAGCACGAGGGTGGCCGGAATCGCGCTGGCAATGCCGTTGAAAAGAAATATCGCAAGCAACCTGACAAAGCGCGGATTGGAAAGCGGAATCTTCAGGATCGCCGTCATCGGCTCGGAGAGCGGCGCAGCTCCGATCGTCGGATGCGGCGCAAAACCCAGCAGGATGCAGGCCGTCACGACAAGAAAGACCACGAACACCAGCGACAGGACATCCATGCCGAAAAGCTGCGGCAGCGCTGCCGCGGCCAGAACGCCAATCAAGCCGGCCGCCTCGCGCACGCCACTGATGCGCGTGCGCTCCCTGGGTGCTGGCGACAAATCGGCGCCCCAGCTGTAGTAGGCAATGGTGGCGAGCGAAAAGCCGGCATAGACCACGATGAGGCAGATCGCAAGCCACACTGCCGCGTGCGCCGTGGCTTGCGGCAACGCGCCTGGCGGATGAAACAGCAACACGTAGCCCAAGGCCAGAAACGGCACGGCAATGGCGATAAAGCGCCGGTAACCCCAAAGCCAGCGCGGACCTTTCGTGCTGCGCCTGCGATCGACCCAGTTGCCAAAAAGCGGATCGGAGATGGCATCGAGCAGGCGCACGCCCAAAAGCACCTGGCCAATCAAGGCCAGCGAGACGGCGAAATGGTCGCTGTAGTACTTCGGCACAAAGACATAGATCGGCAGCGCGACGAGCGCGAGCGGCATGCCAAACGAGCCATAGCGAACGAGCGCGCCAAGGCTCAGGCGATGGCTGTCCGCTGGCGCCGGCTCCACCGTTGCGATCGGCGCATCGACATCAAGCCTCGCCTCCACGCTAGGTCGCAGGCAGGTTCAGCATGTGCTGCCTAAGCGCGGGCGCCTTGGTCCTGGGATCGAGCCAGATGGCAAAAAAGGCCTTGGCGAAAGCCACGTCCTGGATCGCGCCCACCAGCTTGCCATCGGAGTAGAGCTTCCAGCCATCGGTTGGCGAGAAGATGCCGGTCAGATGCTGGTCGGGCACGACATCGGGCATGACGCCATCGAGCTTTTCGATCCAGGCGTGGCGCGTCTGGTCATTGGCGATGTCAAGGCGCTCCCATTCGTCAATGGTGGTCTGGTTGATCGCCGATCCCTTGAATTTGCGCGCATAACGGATATCAAGGGCAAAGGGCTCGGCGTACGGATTGTCCGGGCTGAAACCGGCAGGGCCGACCCACAGGAAGGCGTCGTAGATGTGAAAACCGAAGTAGCGAAAAAGACCTGCCCCATACAGGTGGGCCGAACCCAGTTCGGCCGTGATGTGCGGCGGTGGCGCACTCGGAATGTCCTCGACGTCCTCGGCTCGCGCAGGCGCAGGCAGGCTTGCTGCCATCGCCGCGAGCGCAAGCGCGCCAAGGCCGATGGCAAATTGCCTGCGGCTAGGCTGGATTTTCGAGGGTGAACTGGATGACATCGGTATTGGCGTGATGGAAGGCGGCTTCGCAGTAGGCGAGATAAAAACTCCAGGTGCGGATGAACTGGGTGTCAAAACCCTGCTCGCGAATCGCTCGTTCGTTGGCGTCAAAGGATCGTAACCAGGCATGTAGTGTCCTCGCGTAGTCTTGGCCGAACGCGAATGCCTCCACCACCACCAGTCCGGCGCGCTTGGCTTCGGCGCGAAACACCGATGGCGAGGGCAGCATGCCGCCCGGGAAAATATACTGCTGGATAAAATCGGAACTCTTGCGATACGCATCGAAGAGCGCATCATCGATAGTAATCGTCTGGATGACCGCTCGTCCACCCGGTTTCAGGCAGCGTTTTACACAATCGAAGTAACTCGGCCAGAAGGCTTCGCCCACCGCCTCGAACATCTCGATCGAGGCGACGCCGTCGTACTGCTCCTTGCAGTCGCGGTAGTCCTGCAGCCGAAGATCGACGCGCTCCAGTGCGCCCAGAGATGCGAGGCGCGTGCGGGCATAGGCGAGCTGCTCCTCGGAGAGCGTGATGCCCGTGACGTGATGTCCGGCAGCAGCGGCGATTTCAGCAAAGCCGCCCCAGCCGCAGCCGATCTCCAGCACCCTGCCCGCGGGCTTTAGGCCCAGTTGCGCAACGATGCGCGAGTATTTCGCATGCTGCGCTGCCTGCATGTCCAGCACGTCATCGCCCGTGCCTTTAAGCCCGGTGAAAAGCGCGCTCGAGTAAGTCATGCTCGGGTCAAGCCAGAGGCGATAAAACGCGTTGCCGATATCGTAGTGCGCGTGGATGTTCTTCTTGCTGCCGGTGCGCGTGTTGCGGTTGAGCAGGTGCTTGGCGCGATACCACAGCTTGCCCCACCAGGTGCCATAGATCACCGCCTCGAACTCGATGCGGTTGCCAAGCATCACGCGCAAAAGCGTCGACAGATTGGGCGTACTCCAGTCGCCGTCGATATAGGTCTCGCCAAAGCCGATGTCGCCGTTCTTGAACGACGCGTCGCACACATTCCAGTTGGCCAGCTTGATTTCGGCGTGCGGCAATTGCTCGCCAAAACGCATCACGCTGCCTAACGGCAGCGTCACCGTCAGCGAGCCATAGGCAATGTTTTGCATCAGCTTGAGAACGATTCGCGCCCGCGGCGGCATCGGCTCGGTCGGGCCGGAAAAACCAAGTTCGGAAGGATTGGAAAGATGCTGGGAACTCATCGTGAGACCTCAAGTACAGGACGTGCGGGTTTGGAGAAGAACGGCACGCGCTTGGCGAAAAGCCGCAGCGCCTGCCAGTGAATGCGCAATGGCACGCCGAGGGTGAACGCCGGATAGGCGAATAGCGCACGCATCAGTGCGCGGCTCGACAAGGGCACCAGGGTGCCGCTGATGCTGGTGTTGATCAGCGGCCCTTCGCTGTCGTCGTAGTCGATGCGCGCAACCGAGCGCGCCTCGTGCGTGATGAAGCGGAAATGGTATTCGCCTTCGACGCGGCAAAACGGCGAGACGTGAAGCAGTTTTCTTGCGATCAGCGCTTCGCCTGCCACAAGCGGCGAGCCATCGTCGTGAAAAAGGATGTAGCAATGACTCTCGCCAAAGGTATTGTTGACCTCGCAGCACACGGCCCTTAACGCACCGTCGGCGCGCTCGCAAAACCACATGCTGACCGGATTGAAGACGTAGTTGAACACCCTCGGAAAGGTGTGCAGCCACAATTCACCGGTGGCGTCTTCGATGCCGTGCGCGCGCAGCATGGCGTCGATCCACGTCACAGGCGACGAGCCATCGCGCAAGCCATAGTCGCGATGGCGCACGCTAAAAAGATTCAGGCGTTGCAGCGAGAACAAGCCGTGGCGATACGGACCTGCCGCGAGCGTACGCATCGGCAGCCTGAAAAAGAACGCGCGGTAGGCGAAAGCGTGAATGCGCGGGCGCAAGCGCCGGTGCCTGACGCTGCCAAAGCCGATCATGGGTTGGTTCGCGGTCATGCCGCCCTCGCCCGTGGCGAGAGGCCCTGCCTGGCCATGGGGACCAGCGCGTCGATGGCGTTGGCCACGGCAAGCCCCGAGCGCAGGCCGTCCTCGTGAAAGCCATAGCCCGTCCAGGCCCCCGCAAACCAGGTCGAGCGCTCGCCTTGCAGCGCTGCAAGCGATTCCTGCGCAGCGATCGCCGCGGCATCAAACACCGGGTGCGAATACTCGAACTCTTCGAGCACGCATTCGTCGCGGGGAGGCACGATGGTATTGAGCGAGACCATCAGGGCGCGCTTGAACGGCGTTGGCTGTAGCAGGTTGAGGAGATAGTGCACGCAGACATCTTCAGTGCCTGCCTTGGCAGCGGGCAGGCACTGATAGTTCCACGCCGCCCAGGCGCGACGCCTGCGCGGCAGGAGCGTGGCATCGGTGTGCAGCACGGCATGGTTCTTCTGGTAGCGGATGGCGCCAAGCAGGCGCGCCTCGAGGCTCGAGGCATCGGCAAGCATCTTCAGCGTGTCATCGCTGTGCGTGGCGAGCACGACATGATCGAAGTGCTCGCGTGCGCTGCGGGTGACAACGGTGACTGCGCCGTTCGCGCTGCCGCCGCGGTGAATCGCAAGCACCGGCGCATTGAGCCTGGTGTCGCGAAGCGCCTTGAGCATCTGCGCAACGTAATTGCGGGCACCGCCTTTGATCGTGTACCACTGCGGCCGGTCGGTGACCTGCAACAGTCCGTGGTTGTGGCAAAAGCGCACGAAGGTCGAAACCGGAAAGGCCATCATGGTGGCCGTCGGACACGACCAGATGGCTGCTGCCATCGGCAGCAGGTACCAGAGCCTGAAGGCGTCGGAAAAATGCTCGCGCGCGAGAAAATCGCCCAGGCTCTCCGCGCCTGCCCGGGCCTCGCCTGCGAGAGCCATCTGCGTTGCCAGCCGGTTAAAGCGCACGATGTCATACAGCATGCGCAAAAACGCCGGCCGGGCAAGGTTGCTGCGCTGGGCGAAAACGCTATTGATGTTCGTGCCGGCCCATTCGAGCGCGCGTTCGCGCGGCTTGCCCACGCTCACTGAAAAAGTCATCTCCGAGGGCGCAACTGCAACGCCAAGGGTCTCGAAAAGCCGGGTCAGTTCGGGATAGGTGCGGTGATTGAACACCAGAAAACCGGTATCGACCGGATGCGTCACGCCGTCAACGGTAGCCTCTACCGTGTGCGTATGACCGCCGAAATAGGAGCCGGCTTCATACAGCGTGACGTCGTGCGTTCGCGCAAGACGCCATGCACATGAAAGCCCCGAAATGCCCGCACCAACAACTGCAATCTTCAAGATTCCCCCTGGCCGATTCCCCCAAACCTCACCTTCCTGGCATGCGCTTGGCGGGACTCATGAATCGCGCACCGCCTGAAAAAAACGGCTGCGAAGCGTCCCGGAGCGCAAGAGGGAGGGGAGGCACTCCGGCATGGTACTTCGGCCCGACGGGTCCGAGTCGCTTCGCAGCACAACCTGTACAGCCAAATGCCTGTCTGTTGATTGATACGCAACAGTAGCGACTTTGGATTCCAGGGAGACGTCAGGAATTGCCGCGGCCGGTGCGCGCCGGGGCCAAGACGTTCACATCTGCTTGAAAAGATGCGTAAAGGTGCGGCTGACTTCGAGTTTTTCCGTATGCCCCTTGACGCTGACCACCTGGCGTCCGCGAAAGTCTCGCGTGACGCCGGCAATCGCCGCGGTATTGACAAGCGTCGAGCGGTGGATCTGCCAGAACTGGTCGGGATCGAGCTCCTCGATGAGTTCGCGGATCGGCTTTTTGATGAGCGCTTCGAACTGCGCCGTCTGCACCCGCGTGTACTTCTCGTCAGACTGGAAAAACAGGATGTCATCGACCGGGATCAGCCTTAGGCCCTGGCCGATCGAGGCCTGGATCCACTTCAGCGAGGCCGGCCGCGCCGGGGTCTCGGCGCCTGGCGCCTTGGCGAGGCGGTCGGCCAATTCGCCGAGCACATGGCTGACGCGTTCGGCCTCGGCCAGATAGCCAGGGCCGCCGTGCTGCGCCTGCAGGCGCTGCTTCAGGCGCGCCACGGTGACGGCAAGACGCTCGCGCTCGGCGGGCTTGAGCACGTAGTCGATGGCGCCGTGCTCGAACGCCTCGACCGCATACTGGTCGTAAGCCGTGATGAAGACGATCTGGCACATGCCCGCGATCTGGCGCGCGGCTTCGATGCCGGTCATCTCCGGCATGCGAATGTCCAGAAATGCCAGGTCAGGCGACTCCTTGGCGACAAGCGCCACGGCCTCGGCGCCGTTCTTGGCCTCGCCCACGATGTCAAGTTCAGGCCAGACTTCGCGCAGGCGGCTTTTCAGCTGTTCGCGCATCAAGCGCTCGTCATCGGCCAGGACCGCGCGCACCGGGGTTGAAGTCATAAGGTCCTAAATCGGGGGCAGGGGTTGCGGCCGGCCAAGGCGCGGCCGGCTCAATGCGCGGACGAGTAGAACACAGCCAACGCCAAGCAGCAATACCGGCGCGCAGACCAGCGCGAGCGCGGCGAGCGCGCTCGCCAGACCGGCGCCGACGGCGAGCGCCACCGCCAGCAGCACGATGCCGATGAGAAGCGGCACGATCAGTCCGAGAACGCTCAGGGCGAGTGCCAGCACCAGCGCAATGACGATGCCGCCCAGCGCACCCAGGCCGACGACAACGACGGTTGCCATCGGCCCGTCGATGACGTCGTCCTCCCAGACCAGGTGGTCGCCACCCAGGCCGTTTAGCGCAAACACCGCGCCGATGATCGCCCCTGAAATGATGAGGCCGACAAGCAGATGACCCAGAAGACGAAATGCGAATCTCATGTTGGCTCCTTTTTCTCTCCGGCAGCAAAAGGCTGCGCTGCCTTCATGACCACGGGTTGGTACGGAACGATGATCGACACGCGCGTGCCGGCGGGCACGTTGGGCGCGATTTCGATGCGCGCCTTGCCACCGTAGAGCAGCGCCAGGCGCTCGCGGATGTTGCTAAGGCCAATGCCGCCGCCTGAAGTCGGAGCGCCGCCAGCGGCAAAGCCCAGGCCGGTATCGGCGACCGTGACATGCAGGTTGCCATCAAAAATCTCGGCCGTGACGGCAAGCGAGCCGCCTTCGGCCTTCGGCTCGAGCCCGTGCTTGATGGCATTTTCAACCAGCGATTGCAGCATCATGGGCGGGAAATCGGCCGAACGCAGGCCGTCGGAGACGGCGATCACGACCTGCAGCCGCTCTTCCATGCGCACCTTGAGGATTTCCAGGTAGGCGCGCACGAGGTCGACTTCGCGCCCGAGCTGGGTCGCCGCCCCGCGCATTTGCGGCATCGCCGAGCGCAGGTACTGGATCAGGTTTTTCTGCATGGTCGAGGCCCGCGCCGGGTCCGTCTCGATCAGGTAGTCCACCGATGCCAGGGTATTGAAGAGGAAGTGCGGCTCGACTTGCGCCTGCATGGTCTGCAAGCGTGCTTCAAGCAGCTGGCGCTGCAAGCCTTCCTGCTCTGCCACCTCGGCGGCCGATTTGACCATGGCATCGGCACGACGCTTGGTCGTTGACGACACCTTGATGGCCACCAGGTAGGCGAAAGCCAGCGTCAGGAGGACCTTGAAAAAGCCCCACAGCGCGACGCTTTCGCGACGCTTGACCGTGACCTTCTGGTTGGCGCGAACGCTCTCGGCAATCGAATCCTGCAGTTCGTCCTTGGCGTCGGCAATCGCGCTTTCGACGTCGCTTTGGAACTCCTTCTGGCGCTCGGCTTCTTCCTCGGCGCGATCCTTAAGTGCGTCGGCGCGCGCCTTTAGCGCCTCGAGCTTGTCCCTTGCCGCATCACTTTCTGCGCCGGCGCTTTGCGCGGCATCAACGGCGGCCTGCGCCGATTTGGCTTGCGCATCAAGCGCACTTGCAGCCGAAGGCGCGCGGGTGTCCTCGACGTGCACGCCATGATCGTCAATCGTGATGCGCTTGCCGTCCTTCTCGAAATGCAGGCCGTTGTCGTCAGCCGCAAGCTTGCCCGGGGCGCCGGGTGTGCCAGGTGCGCCAGGCACGCTTGCCGCAGCGCCTGACTCAGGAAGCGTTGGCGGGGGCGGTGCGGGCGGCATCGGTACGGTCACGACCTTGCCTTTCTTGCCATCGATCATCGGCACGATCGAGACGCCCTTGGCGTCGTCATGCACCTCGATCGTGACATTCTTGGGCGGCGGGCCGCCGTCGACGACGATCGAATCGTCAACGCCCAGGATGTTGCCGATGATGAGGCTGGCGATGAGGACGACGAAGCCCAAAAGCCCGAGGCGCGTCCAGCTCGCCTGCGTCACCCAGGCAGCGACACTGGCGTTAAACGCCTTTAAGTGCGGCATGGCGTCGATCAGGCGTTCATAGAACTCTTGCGCGATCGATTTGGTCTGGACCTGGAAACTTTTCGCGGCCTGAGATGCAAAGCCGCCCTCGGGGCGGCCTTTGTCAGGACCTGGCGGCGGTGTTGGCGGTGGCGGGGTGGAACTCATGGGAATCGACTGCCTTGTAACGCTGTCTCAAAAAAAATCGGCGGGCCAATGAAGCAGGTCAGCGCAGGATAGCAACGCCAACGGACTGCGCTCCTATTGCTGCGACACGCTGGTGCGATGGCGCACGATGACCACGCGCTCGAGCGTCACGCGCTTGGCCTCGCTCATTTCCTGCGCGCTGGCCGCGACATTTGCACTCGCGCTCAAGGTCTTCACCGTGGTCTTGCGTTCATGACCACTGCCAAGGCTTGCCGCCACCAGCAAGGCGCCGGCAAGCATCGAGATGACAACAGTCCTGGAAATTCCTCTGCTCGGATAGCTCGTGTTCATGATCGTCCTTTCGTGTGCCTCGCGGCTTTGATGGACGAACTCTAGAGCGCAAGATGCCCGCGATCACGCGGCTTGCGACCAATCGACCGATTCGGCTGCCAGAGTGCAAAAGACGCGGACGGGCAGTAACGGATCGGGGCGCTGGCTCGCCCGGGATTATGCCCGGGGCGCCAGAACGCGACGCGCCTGCGCCTTCTTGCGCGCGCTCTTTCGTCGCGGCGCGACCTTCTTTGCGGCCGCCTTCGCAGGCGCCGCAGCGACACTGCCAGGTGGCGGCGCCTTGGCCACGGCCGCTTTGGCAACGCGCGCGAACTGGTCCTGCAGGAAATTCATCCAGGCCGTGGCCGGCGCGCCTGCATCGATTGCGCTGCGGCCTTTTGCAGCCTGCGGCTTGGCCTTGGCCTTGGCCGCTGTTTTCGAGCGCTTGCCCTTGGCAGAGCTTGCGCGCTGAATCGGCGCGAACTCCTCCTGAGCCGCCCTGGGTAGCCCTTGATGTTGCGCATGCATGGCCTGCGGCATCGGCCAGCTGGCGCGAACGTGGCCGCCGTGCAGGGAGCTCGCCTCGGCTTTGCTGCCATCGTCTTTTGCCAGCGCATCGCCTTGCGCTGCGACGCGATTGGCCAGCGTTTTCGCCATGGCAGTGCCGGCACCGCCATAGGACTTGAGCGCGGCGATGGTGTTGCGCTGGACATCCAGCCCCTGGATCGTGGCCCTTAACATGTTGGCATTGAGTTCGAGCCAGGACTCGACTGCGCGCAGATCCTTGATGCGCTTGTCGAGCTCGTCGAGATCGACCGTCGGCATGACAAAACCGGGCACCGATGTCGGCATGCCGCCCATCATCGCCTTCATGAAATCCATGCCGCCTGAAATCGATTCGGCAAAAGGCGATGGCGCCTCGCCTTCTTGCGGATTGAGAAAACCGCCAAATGCTGCAGGAAAGATTTCGGGCCAGCCGCCAGGTTTCGATTTCTTCGACATTCGAGCTCCTTCGTCCCCGTGTGGCGAATCTTGCCGCGGCGGTGAGCGGTATCATGCCACTTGGGCGCGCTGGTCGTTTGACCAGTATGACAGGCTTGTCCCAACGCCAAAAGAACGGGCATGCAAAAAGCTGCCCGGCGCGCTTCTCGCACACGACCGTGAAAATCGATCCTTTCCCTGCAGGCGGCAGCAAAGCGCCGCGCGCACTTGAGCAACCGCGAAAGCGCAAAGGTCGCACGCTCTTGCGCCTTCTGGCCGTGCTCGTGCTCTCGCTCGTGTTGCATGCACTT